>Ga0208549_100859_pt1 | contig 11755 bp, 19 predicted proteins | sample BED_host_MetaG_FD_187135 | JGI IMG/M metagenome (GOLD analysis project Ga0208549, IMG submission 187135) | Hot spring microbial mat communities from Yellowstone National Park, Wyoming, USA - BED_host_MetaG (SPAdes) (version 2) | ecosystem: Environmental > Aquatic > Thermal springs > Hot (42-90C)... | reverse complement strand
TAAGCTTCTTGGCTACAAGAAGATATACTGCATAGGAAAAGATGTTACATTGAATGAAGACGGTGATTATATAATCGCAGACGCCCATCTGCTTCACAGATTCAAACTGAGCAACATAATTGGTATAAGAGCGAGCAAGGTAGATAAAGAATTGTTCCAAAAGATAAAAGAAAGCGATAAGCCCCTAATAATCGACGTGTCAAATCTTCTAAGCAGCAGTGAGTTTATAAAAGAATATAACACTGCTAAAAACATATTAAGAAACGCAATCAAAATGGGCTTGAGTGTATCACTAGCAAGCTTTGCAAAGGATGAGGCACATTTAGTATCTGCTTTGCAGATGTTGGAGATTGCCAAATTTTTAGGCCTAGGAGAAGATAAAGCAAAAGAGATATTAGGCAATGGATATGATATTAAACAGAAAGAGTAGATATGTATTGGTAATGAGCTCAAAGCCTATAGAATTAGGCTCAAACCTTAGTGCGTTCTTTAACGAGCTATCCAAATATATCGGCCTATTTGGGCTTGCTAAGCTTAGCCCTTATTTTGTAAAAAAGATCGGTGAGAAGGAATTTATATTTAGAATAGCCAGAGGGAGTGAGAAGGAGTTTATACTAGCGCTTTCATTTGTTAAGCTTAACGGCGTTGGATTTTATTCTATACTCACTTCAGGCACAATAAAATCACTCATCAGGAAATATAATGAAAAGAAGAAAAATTGAATTAGACATATTTTTGTCACATGCTCACAATCCACTAAAGCAAAAGCTTATCAAAGTGAGCTGGAAAACCCACATTCTTCAGAGGCGGGATGAAAGCGAGCCACATAAGCAGAACCCCAACCTTCATCGTCCTGTTGGGCTCGGTTGGGAACGCATAATTGCGTTTGTGACATCATACCGTGCTTTGCTTGGTATGTTCCTAGTTCATAGACACGGCTTGTATTCCGTATTGGAATGCAGAGGTCAATATCTCCGAAGGCTTAAATTTCGGTGTGTCCCACCGTATGATGCATTTTTGTTGCAAACATATATATATTTTGTTGTACAACATCTTAATATCATACTGTGCTTTGCTTGAGAAGCCCACGACCTTTGGTCATGGGAGAGTGTCACTCACCAAATATAATATTAGAGATGCTTTTCATTTTATAGGTGGAAAATATGTATCCAAATATACAAGCGTATGATAGAGGGGTGATGTTTAACCCTGATGGCAGGCTTTTCCAAGTAGAGTATGCTAAAGAAGCAGTAAGGAAAGGAGCAACATCTATAGGTCTGATTGCAAAGGATAGCGTAATATTTGTGGCACATAAAAACATAACAGATCCACTTGCTGTTCCTAGCACAATACAGAAGGTGTTTATGGTAGATTCGCATATCGGTGCAACCTATAGTGGCATGGTTGCAGATGGTCTGCACATAATCGGTATAGCAAGAGATTCAGCACAGCAGCACAGATTTATATTCAATGAAGTTAAGTCTATAGAATCTGTTGCAAAGGATCTAGCAGCATATATGATGCAGGCAACTCAATACGGCGGCATTAGGCCATATGCGGTATCTATTCTTATTGGAGGAATAGATACACAGCCAAGACTCTTTGAGATAGAACCAGGTGCATCGTTCCTTGGCTACAAGGCAGATGCAATAGGTTCAGGAAAGAAGGCCGCATCTGACATATTAGTAAAAGAGTATAAAGACAATATACCACTAGATGACGCAATTTCGCTTGGAGTAAAGATAATCAAAAAAGTGACAGAGACTAAGGTTACTCCTGATAATCTTGATGTTGGCTATATAGAAGATGGGCATGAATTTACAATCCTGCGTCCTGACGAGATTTCAAAATATCTTTAATTTTATTATTTTATTATTTCTGTGAGATTATGTCTTCTAAAAAAGTGATTGCAAAATACTCTCTTAATGGCGAGGAATTTGAGATCTTTGTTGATGCAGACCTTGCATATGAGTACATAACAGGAAAGAGAAGCGACCCATTATCTGTTCTTGAAGTGGATGAGATCTTCAAAGATGCAAACAAGGGCGAGAGGCAGAGCAGGGAAAAGATAGAGAAGGCATTTAATACAACAGATCTTGCAAAAATAGTGGCGATAATACTTAAAAACGGTAATGTGCCTATCACTACCGAGCAGAGGAACAAACTGTTGGAGGAGAAAAAGAGACAGATTATTGCAATAATCTCTAGGAATTCTATAGATCCTAGAACAAACGCACCGCTTCCTATGCAGAGGGTTGAGAATGCGATGGAGCAGGCAAAAGTAAGTATAGACCCTTTCAAGAGTGCAAGTGACCAAGTAGACCAAATAGTTAAAAAGATTAGCATGATAATACCTATTAAGTTTGCAGTAGCCAAAGTGGAGGTTACTGTTCCTGCAAGCTATGCAAGCAGGGTGTATAGCCTGCTTAAGCAGTATGGCTTGAAGTCTGAGAAGTGGCTAAACGACGGTTCGCTTTTAGCGATCGTTGAATTTCCTGCAGGGCTTCAGAGCGAGTTTTATGATAAGCTCAACAGCTTGACGCAGGGGAATGCAGAAACAAAACTTTTGGAGGTGTAAAAAATGGAAATAGTCGTTCCAGGCGACATGATATTAGATAAGCCCATACATATGGAAAATACATTTATAGAAGACAATAAGACATATGCTGCTGTTCTTGGTATTTTTGATAATGAAAAGAAAGTACTGATACCACTTGAGGGATTGTGGTATCCGAAGCATGGTGAACTTGTTGTGGGCATAATAATAGAAGAAAGGCTAAACAGCTATGTTGTGGATTTAAATGCACCTTACAAAGGCATACTTGTTGCAAAATATGTTCGAGACAAACTTTCTGTTGGCGACATAATAGAAGCAACAGTAAAAGAGCTTGATGAAACAAAGACTGTAGTGCTTATGAGAGAAAGAAAGCTATATGGTGGTAAGATTATCGATGTTAAGCCTTCAAAAGTTCCAAGAATAATAGGGAGAAACAACACAATGATAAAACAGCTTACCGAGGGAACAAAATCAACAATTATAGTCGGCATGAACGGAAGAATCTGGATTAAGGGCGGCGATGTCGCACTTACAACAGAAGCAATACTCAGAATACAAGAGGAAGCTCATACTTCTGGACTTACTGATAGAATAAGAGAGATGCTTGAAAAATCGAAGAAAGCAGAGTGATTAAATGAATTCGCAAGAAAAACCAAAACTTATCATAGACGGGAAGAGGCTCGACGGCAGAAGATTTGACGAGCTCAGGCCAATAAAGATAGAAGCCGGAGTTTTGAAAAATGCTGATGGTTCTGCTTATCTGGAATGGGGCAAGAACAAGATATTTGCAGCTGTTTACGGGCCGAGAGAGGCGCTTCCTAAGCATACAGCAGATCCGGAGAAAGCAGTTATAAAGTGCAGATATTCAATGGCCCCGTTTTCATCTCTTGAGGAGCATGGCAGATCTGGGCCAAACAGAAGAGCAATAGAAATCTCAAAGGTTACAAAAGAAGTTTTTGAAAACGTAATAGTGGGCGAAAACTTTCCTGGCACAGAGATAAATATCTTTATAGAAGTTGTTCAAAGTGATGGCGGAACCAGGGCAGCTGGCATAACAGCAGCTGCTGTTGCACTTGCTACATCCGGTATACCAATGAGGGATTTGCCTTATGCTGTTTCTGCTGGAAAGATAGGTGATCAAATAGTTATAGACCTAAACAAAATAGAAGACAATTATTCTGATGCAGACGTTCCTATAGCGGTAAGCCCAAGAACCGGCGAGATACTTTTGCTTCAGATGGACGGTTCATTGACTAAAGATGAATTTAAGGAAGTAATCGCAAAAGTTAAAAAAGCAGGCCAGATCATATCAAAGGCGCAAAGAGATGCTCTAAAGGCACCATATGAAAGTATAAGCAACAAATACAAATGAGGTGTTGAAATGCAGAGTATTAATTCAATAAAGAGTACATACATAAAAGAACTGCTAAACAACGGAGTTAGAAGTGGTAGGGGGCTTTTTGATTATAGAAACATTTCAGTATTAAGGGACATTATACCGAATGCAGAAGGTTCTGCACAGGTAGACCTAGGCGCAACAAAGGTGCTTGTTGGCGTTAAACTCGATATCGATGAGCCCATGCCTGACAAACCTAATGAGGGCAACATAATCACATCAGCAGAGCTCCTTCCACTTGCTTCTGCAGATTTTGATACAGGTCCGCCAAGTCCGGAAGCGATAGAACTTGCGAGGGTGGTAGACCGTGGCATAAGGGCAGCAAACATTATAGATACCAGCTCGTTGTTTATAGAAGAGGGTAAGGTATGGTCTGTCTTTATAGATATTTATATAATGAACTATGATGGCAATCTTTTTGATGCGAGCACGCTTGCGTCTGTTGCTGCTCTTACAAAAACGAGAATGCCAAAATATGAAGACGGCAATGTTATAAGAGAGGGAAAGCTTGAAAAGCTTAAGGTAAATAATATTGTGACATCATGTACATATGCCAAGGTTGGTAAAACAATAATGCTAGACCCAGATGGCGACGAAGAATCAGTAATGGGCGCAAGGCTCACAATAGCCAACGATGAAACCTACATAAGGGCGATGCAGAAAGGATTAAGTGGCTCATTCAAGGAGCATGAGATAAACAACCTTATAGAAACATCATTCGAAAAATCTAAAGATTTAAGGTCTATAATAAATAAACTTAATAGTGATTGAAATGGCAAACGCTAGCATAAGATATGGAGTAAGCCTTAGAAAGAGATATCAGGCTGTACAGAAAGAGAAGAAGACCCTTTACAAATGTGATGTATGCGGAAAGGTAGCGGTAAAGAGAATAAGTACTGGTATATGGAGGTGCAAGCACTGCGGTGCAACATATGCTGGCGGAGCATATACATTCAAGACAACTACCGGAGAGGCTGCAAACAGGGTAATTATGCAGTATAGCGAGCAAGCAGTAAGGTGATAAAATGGTAAAAATAGAGTATTCTCCAGCGACAGAACTTGTGGTTCACGAAGTGATAAAGGTGGATAAGGATGATTTGCTGAGGGAGCGTGTAACACCAGCTGGCACAATGCCTTTATATTGGTGCGATGGTATTTTATTCAGCTTTTCGTCTCTTCCAATGACAGACGATGTTGTTAAAGATTACCTTAAGGGCAGGATACACTGGCTTGAGGTTCACTTTACAAAGATGGAAGGTTATACTCCTGTTCTTACTCTGAATGATGAGGAATATAAGGCAACGATGAGTATAAGGGTAATAGATACGAGCAGTTCTGAGCTCCACAAGGAGTTTGTAAAGTGGCTCAAATCAAACATAAAGGAAAAGAGGTGAGAGGATGGCTTATGTATGTTTGCAGTGTGGAAGGCAGATAAAAGATATCAAAAACTTCGTTAGGTGCCCTTACTGTGGCTATAGGGTAATTGCAAAAGAAAGATCCTCTCTTGCAAGAGAGGTGTCAACAGACTAAGCAGACTAATCACTTCTCACTTACAATTATACTCTCCGCAACATTCTTTACTCTCTTGTAAAGTATGCTATTTTTAGAGAGCGCTTCTCTTACATTACTGCTTCTTGCGAGTTGTTCGAGCTTGGTGGTAAGCAGATGAGAGACCTGCCCACTCTCTATATCAAGCACTATCTCTTTAACATCTCCAAGTATCTTACCTCCTGATGTTATAATCTTTTTTCCATATATCTCTGATAGCATCATAAAATCACTTTTCCACCTTTATCCTCATAAGCTTTTTGGAAGCAAAAATTCTTATTATATACTCATTGAGCTCATTTATAAAAGCTTCCTCATTTTTCTCCCTCTCCCTGCTTTCCTCAGCGCTAAACAAGTCAAGATGCTCATTTACAATCTTTTTGAGATATTCTTTTGTCAAGGAATAAAAACCCTGGCCGCATGAAGTGCATACATAAATCGGTACAACGGGCACGTTGCTCATTTTTCTCGTATCTACAAGATCAAGCTCTCTTCTTATACTCCTCTTCCCACACTTTTGGCAAACAGCATTTATCTCTACTTCTTTGTATTCAGACGTGATAATTTTAAGTGGACCAGCATAATATTCTAGACCTTCCTCTACGCTCTTTCCCTTAAGAAGCTTTTGATCTAACACCTCGCCGCTTTCATTAAAAAAGGTTATAAGCGATCCATCTTTTAGCTCGTCAGCAACAGCAAATTTGCCATCTTTGCTTGCTGTTCTTATCTTACCGTTAGCACTTTTATAAGCCAACAGCGCTTCTATCTAAATCACCTAGCATGCTTGAGTATATACTCATTTATCTCTTCTTTTGTTATTTTGTCTTTTTTCTTCTCCTTAGCTTTTTTTACAGCAAAGCTTGAGATTTCACGAGCCTTCTTTTCAAGCAATTTAGCAATAGCATCTGCGCCGTCATCTGTAATATTGGCGTTTGTGTATTTTTTAACAAGTTTTTTTATCTTCTCCCTAGAGAGTTGTGCCATGAAATCAGCACTCAAGATCCTCATCATTTTATCAGAAAAGATCTCATCACAATATTAATATTGCTGTATAGTTTAATAAGTTTTCTTTTCAAGCACGGTTGTGCTGCTTTGAGCTTTACTGGTGCATTTGGAAAGAATTAGTAGAACAAGTAGCGCCAGTTGTTTCGTAAATGTCTCCTAATCTGCTCAAAACTTTCTCTCCATGTACTCGAAGCTTAGTTCTATTCAGGTGTTTGTCAACTTCCATGAGAAGCCAGCGCTACGTAAAGCTTTATTAAGGTCTTTCATCGCCTTATCTAGCTTTGATTCAACGCTCTCTCTTTTGTTCCCTGCACAAGAAAGGGCAACCCTTATTTTCACATCGACTCCAAATCTCTTAGGTCGAGATTTAATATATACATCAGGATTCCGTTCCACAACTTCTTTTAGAATAGGGGCAAGTTTGGATTCATCATTGCAATCTACATCGAGCATCAGCTCGTCAAAAGTTCCAACACCGAATTTCTCCCTAAGAAATGGTTGGAGCGATTCACCAAAGATGGCCTTCAGTTCAGAAGGCACCCCTGGAAGAGCCACGAGAGTAGTTTTTCCATGTTTCAGCAAGACACCAGGAGCAGCCCCTACACTATTAGCAAGAGGTTCTGATCCAACTGGTAGCATCGCCATCTTCATTCTAGGAGGTGTGATGTTATCATCGTCAACTTCGCCTTTAGCGGCAAAGTTTGCATATGCTTTCCTTACAAGTTCAAGAGCACGTTGGTTTACTTCTAAAGGAAGGCCCATTGCTAATGCAATGCCTTGAATGGTCTTGTCATCATGTGTTGGACCGAGGCCACCTACAGTAAACACAATATCAGGCTTACTTTCAAGGGCTTGCTTGACTGCAGCAACAATCGCATCCAAATCATCCCTAACTATGACAATCCTTCTTACCTTACCGCCCATTCCGGTTATTTGCTTGCATATCCAATTAGAATTAGTATCAAGTATGTCTCCTTCAAGAATTTCGTTTCCAGTAACAATAATTTCTACCATACGATATTTTCCCCTACCCATAAAATTACACCTCTTGCGTATTGGCTATACCGTTAAGCGGCCATGGCTGTTTTTATTTGCCATATATTGTAAAGATTGCTTACAAATATAAATTGAATGAGGTATAAAAATATATTTAGAATAGGTTATGGCTAATTTCTTCTGATTGGTTAAAGAACATTTAAATATTTTATTTAGGAAATATAATTGCTGCTTTTGTGATGTTATGGTAGTGGAAGAAATTGACAAAACGAGATTTGAGCAAGAAGTGTTAAAATCCGACAAGCCTGTGGTAGTTGATTTTTGGGCGGAGTGGTGTGGCCCATGCAGGATATTCTCTCCTATTGTTGAGAAGGTATCTGATGAAGAAAAGTATAAAGGCAGGGTGAAGTTTTACAAACTCAATACAGATGAGAACCCAGAGATAGCAACAGCATATAATATAATGAGCATACCAACAGTGGCTCTATTTGAAGGTGGGGAAGTAAAAGCTATTTCTATAGGTGCTATACCACAAGAGGTTTTTAAGAAATGGCTCGATGAAAATCTCTAGTGCATCATTGCAATAGAATAAATATCTTGCCTAACAAATAATTTTGATATTGTGGTTAAATGGTAGAACCTTCACTACCTAGGGGTGTGCGTGACTTCAACACGGCCGAAGCCATAGTAAGGCGCGAGGTATTGGCTGTAGTAGAAGAGACATTTAAAAGGTTTGGATTTTCACCTATAGAGACACCTGCCCTTGAAAATCTGAATGTACTTTATGCTAAGACCTACGGCGAGGAATCGGGAAAGGAGATCTTTAAAATAGAAGGAGAAGATGCCGCGCTTAGATACGATTTCACAGTGCCACTAGCAAGGTTTATAGCAATGAACAAGGACACGCCGCTCCCGTTTAAGCGCTACCAGATAGGTTCTATATGGCGAAAAGACGAACCGCAAAGGATGCGATACAGAGAATTTCTGCAGGCAGATATAGATATTGTTGGAAGCAGCGAACTAATATCCGATGCAGAGGTGGTTGCTGTCGCCGCACAGATACTAAATGAGCTCGGCGTTTCAGGCTATAAGATACTGATAAACGATAGAATAATACTGAATGGAATACTATCATTTTTTGGCATTCCAAATGAAAAGAGTGTGCAAGCAATCAGGCTTATAGATAAGCTTCCTAAGATAGGCAATGATGAGGTGATAAAAGGGCTTGTTGGGCTTGGCATGAAACAGGAGAACGCAACAAGCCTAATCGAATTTATTATAAAAGAAGAAGATAACGATGAGAAGCTCAACAGGGTAGAGGCTAACATAGGTCTAAAAGAGGAGGTAAACAAGCTTAGAGAGCTCATTAGACTTATTGGGCTATACGAAGCTAAAGGTGATCTAGTTATTGATCTTTCGCTTGCAAGAGGTTTTGATTACTATACCAGTTTTGTATGGGAGTTTGTTGTATATGATGAGAACAGGAAGAGGCTTCCTACAATAGTTGCTGGCGGCAGGTATGACAACCTTATAGGCATGTTCATAAACCAGCAGATACCAGCTACGGGCTTATCTATAGGTATAGATAGGATAATGAATGTGATAAGCTCAAGCACCGATAGGAAAAGCTATGCAAGGGTCTACGTTGCCTCTGTGGGCAATGTGCTAGATTATTCACTCTACGTTGCTAATGCCCTTAGGGCCGCAGGCATAAACACAGATATTAACATGACAAAGAGGAATATTGCAAAGCAGCTAGAGTATGCAAATGCAATGAGGTTTAGGTATGTTGCCATTATAGGCGAACGCGAGCAGTCTAGCAATAAGCTTAAGCTAAGGGATATGGTATCGGGAAACGAAGAGCTTTTAGGCATAGACGAAGCAATTACGGTTATAAAGGGTGAGTAGATTGAAGAAAGAGAGTGTTGAAGAGGTTACAAAAAAGGTATTAGACAATGGGGGCATACTTGCAAAGCTCTATTTTGATATGCAGAGTGAAAAGCCCGATGACTTGCAACCGCTGATGGCGGAGATGATAAACAATAATATCTTAAAGGCACCAGGGGTTGTATACTGCTATGGTAGCATAGATGAACCTATAAAGGTGGATGAGCTAACATATTCAACAAGTGCAGCATTGACAATTTTATTCAAGGATTTTGGCGCCCTTCTGAATATTTCATTCAATTATGCACCAGCAGGCGTCGAAATATTAAAGCCGGAGAAGGAGTATATACTAAAAACGAGCGAGATGCAGTCTATAGTATTGGATGTTGCCCAAATATCAGTAAATTATTCGCAATACATATTAAGCAAGGTTCTTTCAAAGGAAGACTTCGAAAAGATAAAGGAAAGTCTTGAGAGAAGGGAGAAGCTTGGAAAAGAGCTTTTAGAGAAAGCAAAGAAAAACGAGCAGCACGGAGAAGCTAAGCCTTAAGCCTTAGCATGCTTCTTATTATTTTGCTAGGCCTGTCCATGTCTCCATACTCAGAAAGCAATTTCTCTGTTCCAAAAAGCTTAGCAAAGCTCGCTATGCCGCTTAGCGTAGAATTGCTTAGTGAAGAGTAAAGAGCGTGTATAATATTGTGGATAATTACCTCTTTCTTAAACTCCTTAAGCCATAGGCTTTGATAAGTGGCTAAGCTAGCATTGTTGTTCAAATAATCTTTTATAACCTTTGAAGCGATCATCGCTGCGTGGCCACCAAAGATTATACCTCCTCCTGTCGAGCTCTTTACTTGCCCTGCAGCGTCTCCAACAAGCAATACTCTCTTATTTTCATCAACAAACCTTTCTCTGAGCGAGATTGGAATGATATTTGCGCCTCCTTCTAAAGGCCTTGCGTTGCGTATAACTTCTTTAACCTCTTTTCTCCTTAAGAAAAGCCTTAGAGCATAGCTGCTTTTTCCAAACCTTTCGTCTATGCCAACCCCAATTTCTGTGTTATCGCCATATGGCGCTATCCATCCAAATAAACCTTTTGTTACCTTGTTATCAAAGAAAAGTTCAACAAACTCTTCATCTTCTTTTCGCACTCTATACTCCATTCTATACGTTAATATAAACCTGTTTATAGGTGGAAATCCAAAAAAGCTTGCAACATTAGAAACTGCGCCGTCCGCTCCTACAATTATATTCTCTTTCTTTATGCTTATCTCCCTTAGCCTTTCCTTCGATATACCTTCGCCATAAGATATCTTTGCACCACTTGTCTGCGCTTCTTCCATCAGCTTGCTGTTCAATACAGTCCTGTCTATGCTATACGCCTTTGCTTCTTTTGCTTTTACTTCCATAACTGTATTTTCAAAAAATAGCCTTGCTCCAAAAAGCTTGTTTAGCAGAGCCTCTTTGTAAAGTATATGCAACTCTCTAAGCCCGTTAAGTGAGAGGATTCCAGAGCTTGCAGATATCTTCATTACCTTTTTTCTTTCGTATACTTTTGCATCTATTCCGTATCGTGCAAGCTCCCTCGCAGCAATGAGCCCACTTGTTCCTGCACCTACAATAATGCACTTCATTCAATCGCTTTTTTATAGATATAGTTTTATAATTTACCTATTTAATATTTTTAACTCCTGGTGCTAAGATGTCTTTGGTTATTGTTATATTAGAAGCATTTCTCTCAATAATGGTGCCTGGCTTCTTTCTAGCTTTAGCTCTTCTTAGAAAAACCCATCTTTCAATGTTTGAAATAGCAATATTTGGATTTATCTTTGGCTTAATATTTCCTCCCGCACTCGTGTGGCTTGAAAGCTATTTAATACCCTATATACATTTCTTTTCATTCTCTGAATCGCTTTATAATGCAAATGTAATACTTCTTACAATAATTGGCATAGCCCTATCTTTTCAGCAGGGTGCATTCAAATTTAGTAAAGAAAAAGGCGAACAGGCTAAGAGAGAAGAAGATTATAGGAAAAGAATAAGCGATATAAGGGCGGAGATGCATGAACTAAATCTTGAGCTAGGGAGATGCATGAACTAAATCTTGAGCTAGAGCTTATAAAGAAGCATGAAGAAGAAGAAAAGGCGCTTGAGAGAAAGCACGAGAGCGAAGAGGCAGCAATAAGCAGCATGAGTGCAGAGGAGAAGGATAGAATAATCTCTCTACATAAAAAAGAAGAGAAAGAATTAATAGAGTCGCATGAAGCTGAAGAGAGGCTTATCCTTGAAGCTCACAAAAAAGGTGCTGGCAAGGAAAAAGCAAACATGAACTATGTCTGGCTCTTCCTGCTTTTCCTTATGCTTCTTAC
>Ga0208549_100857_pt1 | contig 11771 bp, 21 predicted proteins | sample BED_host_MetaG_FD_187135 | JGI IMG/M metagenome (GOLD analysis project Ga0208549, IMG submission 187135) | Hot spring microbial mat communities from Yellowstone National Park, Wyoming, USA - BED_host_MetaG (SPAdes) (version 2) | ecosystem: Environmental > Aquatic > Thermal springs > Hot (42-90C)... | reverse complement strand
CTTTATCTAGTGTGGTTTGTTGACAGACCTGCAGAAGGCGGTTTTGCTGTTCGAGACGGACGTTTACCGCACGATGGTAGAATGCAGTGGGTTTTCTTTCTACCACCAGGTTTTGAAGATAACTTACCAAGCCAGTAATTTTTCGGGGATCATGATGGAGAAATGGGTAAATCAAATAGTAGATCTAGAATTTCCTGAATACAAAAGGGTGTTAGAGGAGAAGATAAACGAGGCTAGCGTATCGTCAAACGGTTATGTTGACTACTATAGGGCTTTAGTTTACGCTATTGCAGTCAACACCTTGAATAGAATGCCCAGGAATATCTATCAGGCTTTGAAAGAGGAGTATGGAGATAGGGAACCTGTAATACTTGACGAAGATGCGGACCCCTTAGTCGACTTGCTGGTTGAGCAACTACTCATTTATATTGGAGTAAATAGGTCAGGAGTCAAGGGAAAGGCAACGATAAAGTTCAAGCATGGAAACTGGTATAAGATAGAGATTATTGTTAATATTCCTAGAAAATTGGTACACGACAAATATGTCGAGTTCTTCGAGAATTATGTATGCGGTGATGAGATGGAGTGGAGGTACTACAGAGAGAAGGAGGGAGTTGTCGACGATCACGAGCTCTTCCTCACCAAGAAGGAGTTGAGGAGATATAGGAGAATCTGTTAATGTACTTACGCGATTTCTTTTCGGGGATGGATATGAAAAGAGAGGAGATAATTGAACTGGTAAACAGAATTAACAACAATCCGGAAAGGATAAGGAGAGGTCTTTACCCGTTGGAATATACTGACGACGGTTTTAGAATAGTCTTTAGCGTTTACTTGGAACAATTTACCTTCCTCCCGGAGGGCAAGGCGCTCTGGAAGGAGGCGATAATAGATCAAGACTTCAAAGGGCTGTACTACTGGATCCCTTACGGTGAAATTCCAAAAGGATTCACCACACCAGCAATCAAATTGTCCACACTACACGATAAAGATAAGAAGGAGTAGTTTTTTCGGGGTTCGTGTATGAAAAGAGAGAAGATAATCAATTTGGTAAACAAGATTAACGGCAACCCAGAAAGGATAAGGAGACGTCTCTACCCGTTAGAGTACAAGGACGACGGTTTTAGGATCGTCTTCGAGGCATATTTAGAACAGTTTATGTTTCTTCCTGAGGGAAGGCTCCTCAGGAGGAAGGCGATTAAGGATTGGGATTCCAGAGGAATTTATTACTGGATACCATATCGAAAAATCCCAAAAGGCTTCACCACTCCATCACTCCGGTTGGCTAGGTTACGTAACGAAAAGAGATAACGTTTTTCGGGGATCTTCATGGTAGAAGGGTTAAAGGTAACGTGGATCTGTCCGCAGTGTGGGCAGTACTTAATCAACGTGGTTAATGAAGGAATTTTCTTCCAAAACTGTGAACATTTTGAATGGTGGACTAATCTGAATGCGTTGAGTAGTGACGACTTAAGAATGAAAGGCGTTAAACTACTGCTTTCGAAGAGGTGATTTTTCGGGGATATGTGATGGAGGATCTGAAGATTGAGATAGGACTGAAGGACGGTAAGTACCCATATGTGGATGACAAGAACATTAACCTAATCAATCTTAGAGGAGTGAGGGGAAGGATTATCTACCTTTCCTCACGATTTATTGACGCTAATACTGTCACTTTAAAGAGGATAAACGAGTTCTCCGCTAAGCTCGATAACGCCAAAATCTTAAGGACAGAAAAGGGAACGCTGGTTGTCAAGTACGAGGAGGGATCAACCCTTTACCTAGTGGAAATCCCATCAGGTTATAGGGGTAGCGTTAGCATTGAGGTGGTTAAGGGCGACTGCCAGATCTCCGAGGTGCTAACCTCACCAAGAGGGTCACTAGGTGAGATTGAGCACGTGTGGTGCAACGGTAATACAACAATAAAGTACAAGATTACAGGTAGGACTAGTACCGTTGGGTATGGAAAATTAAGGGACTTGTATGGTGAAAATCTAGAGGGTACATTGACTATCGAAGAAGGGAAGGTTAGCGTCGTTTTTGACGAGGAATTGGACAAGTTAATCTAATTTTTCGGGGATAAGTATGAATCCGTTTGAAATTAATGATGGCAATCACAAATATGTCCTGACAGGGAAGACACTAATAGATGGCTCAATTTTAGTGGAATTCAGAATAGATGGTAATCTATGGGACTGCCTGAAGACTTACCCATGGTATTTTGGTGTAACAAATTTTAAGGAACTTGTGGAACTAAATAAAGATGAAATCATTGAGATAATTGAAAGGCAATTCAATGAAAAATATTTTTACCCAATGCCATACGATGAGGTTAAGAAATATGTTAAAACGCTTATCAAAAACACTATCGAATCTATAGACGTTGCAATTGATCACGTAAAGAACAGAATTCCAGATTTTACATCACTGGTCAAAAATATCACTGGAATCTCTAGTATATTTGATGGTAAAGTGAAATTAGTGTTGGATGAGGAACATGACAAGTTATCTGAATATTATTCTCTGATAACGACCGACGCAGGGCACATGCCCGTCCCTATATTCATGACTTATCTTGAGGCAGGGGTCAGGAGTGATGAAGACAAGATAAGTATCTTAAAGAATGTATTGTACTTCATCAAAGGTTATGAGGAGAAGATACCAGAGGAAAGGAGGGACTGGGAATCTGACCTATCTGACGATGTAAGGTTTGCAAAGTCAGAGTTATTTCAAAAAGCGGTGGTGTTGTACAATAAATTGCCCAAGGAAAAGAGGTATCCCGTTGAGGATGAGGATGAATATTATGTCTATGAGTGCCCTGATCACTCCTTGCCAGATGGTATAGGTTACTGTAGGGATTTCGACTATGAGGAGTTGATGAAGAAGACTGAGGACGAGATAACAAACGAGATCTTAGAATCGCTTACCAAGATAAGGGAAAAGATGTTAAGTTTGAAAGAATACTACGATGGTTGATTTTTTTTGATCGGGGATGAAGATGCAAGCTAATGAGGAAACGAATAAATTGATCAAGGAATTCATCGACCTTTTCTTCAGAAATTATGTTAAAGAATTCAATGTTAAGTTCGACGAATTACAAGTACAACTTAATGAAGACGAATTTAACGAATTGATAGGCGAATACGACAGTAGTAACGGAGTAATTAATGACAGCGTCTACACCGACGAATATGTGTACGATATTGACAATATTAGTATGAAGAAACTGATAATCGACTATATGAAGACAGATGACGGAGAATACGTAATACTGTCAATACAAGGATTTAACGACGTGAAACGGACAAACTAATCTTTTTCGGGGATGAACGTGGGAATATTAAGGACAATAAGACTAAGAATAAGACTACTAAGACTAAGGCTAAGGTTACTTAGGATGAGACTGTGGAAGCTGAGACCAGTATTGTGAAATTGAGAAAAACAAACATTTTTTCGGGGATAAAAATGGAGGAAGTGTTATGGACTAACGAGATAACAAACCTTAGCTTTCCAGAACTTGAGAATGTGATACAGGAGATGATAGAGGCGGACACCACAGGATACAGAGTCTGTTTTGCAGACTACCAATGGATGTTAATTCATTCCATTGTATTGAATACTATAAACAGGTTACCAAAACCTATCTATCAGGCCATGATATCCAAATACAACGATGACGAATATATAATACGTGCGTTAAGTAGACGACTACTTAGGAGATTACAGATAAAGAGAAACGGAGCTAAAGGAAAGGTGACGATGAGGGTTAAAGGGGATAAACCGTATAAACTGAGAATAGTTGTTGACATCCCTAGGAAGGTACTGCACGACAAATATGTCGAGTTTTTCGAGAAATACGTTTGCGATAATGAAACGGAGTGGTGCTACTGTAGACAGGAGGGCGAAGTCCTGGATCACGAGGTCTTTCTTACCAAGAAGGAGTTAAAAAAGTATAAGCGGATGTGTGAATCCACTTGTGTAGATTTCATACCCTATTAGCGTCCATCTAATAATAATTCTAATAGATTAAGATTTTTCGGGGATTGAAATGGGAGTTGAGAGGGCAATACACACCTTACAGGATGGACAGGAGGAAAGTATGTACTGTAAAATATGCTACGAAGAGTTGTCCAGGGAGTTCTATAACGATAGTGGTATACAAGTGCTCCTTAGGGTGAACGACTGTGAACATTACCAGTGGATCTTCGTTGGGGATCCGTTTTTGGATCCCCCATGGGATTTGGTGACGAGGGAGATCATTAACAATGCCGTTGCTAAGGTGGACGCTAGTGGTGGCAAGTATTTCCTCCTACCAAGGAGTCTGGCTGAGAGGTACTCGAATTGATTTTTCGGGGAAAGAAGATGGCTGTGAAGTGGATAGTGGAGAACGAAGAGAATGGACAGCTAGGAAAGTTCTACTGTACAATATGTAAGCAAGATCTGTCTAGAGTATTCTATACCTGGGGAGGTGCCTATCAGTTTCTCGGTGTTTACGATTGCGAACACTATGAATGGGTCTTCGTAGGGGATTACGACTTGGATCCCCCATGGGATGAGGAGACAAAGGAGATCGTAGAGAATTCCCTAGGATCCGTTATGGAACAGCACGGCAAGTACTTCCTTCTACCAAGGAGTTTTGCAGACAGGTACAGGTAACAAATTTTTCGGGGATCAACATGTTATACCCTACCTTCAATGAGAAAGGTATACCCAACAAAAAACTGATGTTAAACGTGGATAGGGATGGGGTATTATTGGTGGATGGGGAGAAGTTGATAACATTAACTGTAAGCTATAAGGGGGTGGTGAAGGTGGCTATGAAAAACCTGGTGTTTAAACCTGAATTGGTCGTTGGGGGGAGGATAGAAATTGAGGATGTGAACTACGATATGGATGGTCTTATACGTTTCCTATCCACGGCATCCTATCAAGTGTTTGGTTCTGAAAAGGCGTTAATTGCCATGTTATACAAGAAGGTCTTCAAGGATAAAGTGTACACATTTTACGCTATAGTACCAAAACCCACAGGAGAACTCCTCCCTAATTACGTCGTACAGGAGATAGTAAAGGGTGAGAAGAGGTACTATATCATGTACACTGGACTTGGAATGTTTGGAATAGTCAATAACGTTGAAGGTGGAAAAGGAATAATAAGGAAGATTAACAAAACCTTTAGTGTGTGGGTGTACAAATGAGCGAGATAAGGAATATTCTATTACGTGAGAAACCAACACTGCTTAAGGTTATCTCCGAGGATGGAAGGTTAATACTTGTGATGAATAAGGAGAGGCAGAGGTTAAGCTCGACACTGGAGGAGGTGGAGGAAACCTTGGAGGGTTTGAGGAAGATTGGTGTTTTGCAGGACTTCATGGTTGTTGAAAGGTTTGATGCGGAGACAAGTAGTTGGAGGACTTACAGGCTTAAGTGGTTGTGATTTTTTCGGGGTGATATCTTGACAAAAATAATAAGGATAACGGTTAAAGAGGGTGAAACAAAGGTTGACTACATTGGTTATGAGGGAAAGCAGTGTGACGCCGCTGATGATAGGTTTAGGAGTAGCCTAAGGAAGATAACGGGTTTTGAGGTAGTGGAGAGGAGGAATAAGCCAGAGTATTACGAGGGTGAGGGAAGTGAGAATATGCTTAGGAGTGAGGAGTGACGAGTGCGATGCCTTAGTTTACGATGATTATGCGGTTGTGAATACGAACGTTGATGCAAAGAAGTTGGCGAAGATGTTGGGTTCGGATGAAAAGGCAATAAGCCCGTGCGGCTAACTTTTTCGGGGATCGAGATGCACTGGTACGACAAGATAACCGGTTATGTTAAGAATAAAATTAGCAACGTCGGAGTGGTTGTCACGGATGATATTTACAGGCTTTACGAGTTAATTAACATCACGAGGGATAGGAAGGAGGACGTGTGTTTTGTGGATTTACAGCAGGGTGATCTCGATAACCACAGTTTTACCATTTTCAGTGGTAGTACTGCGAGCAGGCAAACGCTTAATAGCGACACACATGCGGACTTCCTCTACAACCTATCTAGTAGGTGTATCGTTGTTTTGAAGTGGGTGGTAAATAAGTCGTTGGCTGACAGGCTTGAACCAATTATCTTCTCACTACACTCCAACATCGACATGTATGACGACAGGATGAGGATGAGACATCCTGTGCTCGTATTTAGCGTTAGCTACTTCTGGAATATTATCGACCTTGCCAGTGTTGAGGTAAACCCCACGGATGAGGAGTACGAACAACTACTACAGCAGGCGAAGAAGGTTTACGAGTATGCCTACAAGAGCGAGGTTGTTTTACCAAGTAGTGATGTGGTAAAGGGGCTTAACCTATGGACCGCACAGGGTGTCCTAAGGAATTCCATAGTTGTTGGGAAGGATAAGGTGACTTTTGACAGTGACAAAATTAACGACTTTAAGAAGGAGATATTCCATAAGGCTGGTATTACCCTAATAAAAAGCGACATTAACTTCGACTTTGTTGGAGGGCAGAGGTTACTGAAGGAATACGTTAGGAATAAGTGGAAGAGTATACTTAACCACCCAGAGGAGGCAATGGAGTATGGTGTCAGGTTACCTAGGGGTATGATACTTCATGGTCCACCAGGTACAGGTAAGACTTGGTTCGTTAAGGCGTTGGCAGGCGAGCTAAACTTGCTAATGCTACAGATTAACGCCGCAGACATCTTTAGCAAGTGGGTGGGGGAGTCGGAACAGAAGTTGAGGATGTTGACGAAGTACGCAGACATCACGAGGGCTGTCCTGTTTATAGATGAGCTGGACGCATTAGCCTCCAAGAGAACTTCGGAGGAACATGAGGTTAGTAGAAGGGTTAAAAACATGTTTCTAGAGTGGCTTGGTGACGCTAACAGAAAGGCCATCGTGATAGGGGCGACCAACATGTTACAGGAGTTGGACGAGGCGTTCACTAGACCAGGAAGGTTTGATGATATACTACCAGTATCCTACCCCAACAGGGAGGACTTGAAGGAGATATTCGGTGTACACGTTTATAAGTACAATCCCATCAAACACGTTGACAAGCTTGATATGGATAGGATTGCGGAGAGGGCGTATGGTTACTATTTGAAGCCTAACGAGGTTGAAAAGGTGGTACACAATGCGAAACTAAAGGCTTTCCTAAGTAAGGGCAAGCTTACGACTGAGATAATACTGGGAGAGATAGACGAGGTAGGTAAGACTGTCAACGTTTCAGAGAGGTCGAGGTATATGAACGAGTATGAGAAGAAGGAGAAGGAGTTGTTAAGTAGCGTTAATACGAGGTGGTTCTAAACTTTTTTCGGGGTGAAGGCATGTCCCACATAGTGAAGATAAACTTAAGTTTAAACATTAACGATAAGCAGGCTGTACTACAGGCGTTGACTAAAATGGGTGTGAAGGTGTCGAGCGAACATAAGGTTAGCGACTATTACGGCAAGGTTACAACTGTCAGTAACGGATTAATCTCGTTCAATGTAAAGGGTAGATGGTTTACACTTGATAAGAGTGGCAATCTTATTGGCGACACTTATGGTTTGGGAGAATTACCAATAAACACTATCAAGTTTGCCGTGTTGCTTGCGGCAACGATGAAGAATGGAGGAAGGGTTAAGAAGGTTGAGATGATTGGTGATGGATGGACGGCTGATGTGGAGGACACGATGGAGGAGAAGTTTGCGGCTTAAGCAAGTAGACTAATTTTTCGGGGAAAGAAGATGGAAAGACGTGAGGCTTTTAACATACAATACTTACAAACTTATGTAGTTTTTTCAAGCCCACCGTTGTTGAGGTTTTACATGGATGGGCTTGATGATCAAAGGCTTAATCAAGTGTGGGATAAGTTAAAGGAGATAACGAATAAGCAATCTCCAAAGCTAACGTATAATGACTTGATGATAATAAGCAGGAATAGGAGTGGTTATAGGGTTGACTTAATATTGATGGATAAGAGAACGCTACTGGATTATGGCAACCTGAAGTCCGAGGTGAAGAGGTGGCTTGCCAAGAATGCGTTATCCCTACCTGCAAGAATAATCACCATCTTTCTTTTGCCTGAGCATTTGCAGGAGAGTTACAGTAGAATGTTGGATCAGGTGAACAAATCTGTTGACGAGTTAAACGAAAGGCTAAAGCAGTATTATGAGGGTAAGGACTTTAGGGAATTGATTGATACGATAGACAGAGTGAGGGATAAGAGGAGGGAAACGGTATACGAGAGAATGTACATCAACAAACCCAGGGTTTATTTAAACAAGGTTGTTTACGAGATTGTACCAGGTTCTCCGACTGAGAAGTACGTTAGGGAGACGCTAAAGCATGAGATTGAAACCTTCCTCATAAGCACCATTAAGATGAATGTGAACGTTAAGAGTATGGATTTATTTAGGAGGAAGGTATTGACACAGGTAGAGAAGTTGGAGGACATGACAGGTCTTGATGGGTTAAAGGACGATGTGGAGAAGGTACTGGTAACTAAGGACATTGAGGTGCTTAAGAAGTCCCTAGGAGATGTGGTGAATAGGTGGATTTGAACCCTTTTTTCGGGGATCGAAATGAGTGAAGACGTAACGAAGATTGTGATCAAAGATGTGGATTGGAATCTTTATTCAGAGATAGAACGTGGTTCCTTACAGGGCGACTTTATGACTCAGTCGTGTGATAGTGACTTTCTTGACATGGTGGCTTACACCTTAGCCAACCAAGCCCTTCCACATGGAAATACCATCAAACTATCTGATGAGATAAAGGAGGCTTTCAGGAAGACAGAGTACGGTAATGACTTCAAGTTTAGTAAACTGTTGGTTATTGAGAAAGAGGGTAAAACAAATAAGTACTTCGTGGAGATACGAATACCCTGGACTGTTATGCACGACAAGTTTATGGCGTTTATGGAGAGGATACAGGAGAGTTGGTGGCAACTGTGTTACTGCCGCTTCAATCCAGGCTCCTTCCCAGAGGGTGCTGACTACAACGTGTTACTGAATGAGGAGGAGAGGGAGAGATACAATTACGTTTGCGAGGAGGGAAGATTGGAGAAGAGGTGGTTGTAACTTTTTCGGGGATGGAAATGAGTGAGGAATCCGTGGTAGTATACGAGGAAGATACGTGGGGTACCTACGGGCAACACAAGAAGAAAATGCTGTTTATTGTGGACTTAAAGGAGAGGACACAGAAGGCTTTATGGACTTTCTCTGGGGTTGAGTGGTTGAATAGCGACTCAAGTAAGAATAGGCACAGGAAGGCGTTGATGGATTACAAACAACTACAAGGATTGATGATTGGTGATAGGTTACTGAAGGTGGTGACAGATTATAATTCCTCCAGTAGGAGGGAGATAACAACAAGTTACTACACGATGATTGATGGTAAACTAGTTGAGATACCTAGCAAAAACGTGAGGGTGGATGGTAAGTTTTACGATTTAGTCGAGTATAACAACGTTAAGATTTACACGAATAAGGATGAGGTGAGAATAGACCCATCGAACCTACCTGAGGAGAAGAAGGTTGAAAAGAGGTGGTTGTAACTTTTTTCGGGGATGGACATGGAAGTGGAGATATATGAGTATGGTTTTAGGGTTGATAATGGAGATGAAAGCCTCTTTTTTCAGAGAGGACCTGAAGACGACTTAGTCGTTGTTTACTATGAGAGGAATTTGGAGATGGTTGACGTGATGTATATACCCCTTAGTAGGTATGGGGTGGAGAGTTTTGAGGAGTTACAGAAGGTAGTGACGAGGAATCCTGAAATAGCCTGGAGACCAATGTGAAACGTTTGACCGGGGGTTATTGATGCAAGAGGATGAACACGAATTTGGAGGGCCTAGAGTGGTTGATGAGAGGAATGAGGTGACTTACAACAGATACGGCGATCACTACATCAGGAGTGTGACTACACGCAGGTTGATAGCATACAGGTGTAGAATGTGTGGTTACGAGGAAGTGAAGGAGGAAGAGGAGGTATATGATGAGGAGGTAGACATTATATCGATTGATGGTATACCGTATTTGTTGAAACACAATCAGCTAAGTCCTTTAGAAAGATTGAATACTCCTTCACCTAAGGCGGAGTTGGAATACGTTAGTGTATACAATTACTACATTCCCGTGAATTTTATTGATGAGGAGGTTATGAACAGGGTTGAGGAATTAGTGAAGGAGGTTGAGGAATTGGACAAGTGGATACAGCACATTAACGGTTATGACGTTTACCTCACAAAACTGGGAAGATTGGCAAAGAAGGTGACGAATGAGACTAAGGAATATGACTCACAACACGATCAGTGGCATGTTACAGAGGAGGCATACTATGTACTGGAGGATGGTACGAGTTTGACAAAGGAGATTGTTGATTATAGGAAGTATAGATGTAGGAAACGCCCCTTTCAAACAGAAGAGGGAGAGTGGGTACCCCAAGAGGAGTGTGAATCTATGGTGAAGGAGGTTGTTGAATCACACGACTACGGTGAAATACCGACGTACAAGACGGACTTTTACATTAACTACCAAAAACAAAAAGATAGCCTAATGAGGTTAATGAAGGACTTACTACAACAAATGGTTAGGAATAAAGTGAGGGTTGACGTGCAGAAGGTTGGTGAAAGAGTGAAGATAAAGGTTGATGGTGACGAAGGAGAGTTCATGTACAATTGGATAGACAGGACTAACTATTACAGGGGTAAATACGGCCCTCTTACAATGTTATTCACGTAATTTTTCGGGGGCACAGAGAATTATAGGTGATGTAATACACAGGATGACCCATTCCTTCAATTTGCTACCAGCATTAGTATTGTTGTAATACACAGTAGATTATCTGCCCATCAGATAGTCGTATGTAATACACATAATCCTTGCTTTATAGTATTAGGAAAGCTGTAATACACATTATACTTCTTGTATAACATTAACAAGGATGTAATAAACATGGACTTGGCTTGTCATATAGCATTAGCTTTGTTGTAATACACAAAATAAATTCTGCATAACATGAGTCAGAATGTAATGTACATAATAATGTTTGTATAGTAGTGCTGTATAGCAATGGGAACAATGTAATACACAGAAAAATTTCTGCATAGCATTAAATTAGATGTAATACACATAATAATCGTTGTACAACAGATTTGAAAATGTAACACACAGAAGGCCGTTTGTGTAGCATTACCGTTATTGTAATACACATTGAAACAGGTGTGTAACAGGTGTCTTGTTGTAATATACATGATGTCTTCTGTAAAGCAGATACCGTGATGAAATAGTCAGAAAAGATCATGTAAAGCAGGTAGACCTCTGTAACGCTCAAACACGATACTGCCACACTATGCTTGAAATACTCAACCTGTGCCCTCTCGGGGATAAAAGATGAAGGAGGGTAAGCTACAACTATACGTAAACGGAAGAGAGACCCTTCAGAGGGCTAGAATTGTTTATGGTAATATGATAGGGGCAAAACGTGAGGGTGGCAAATGGAAGTTTGTGAGGTACTATAGTCTTTGTGAGAATAAACACAAAGTCTTCCTGAAGGAGGGTGAGAAACGTGAGGTATGCCCAATCTGTAAACAGAAGGTTGTAATATACCAGGAAGAACCAGACGAAATGCTGATTGAAGTTTTCGAGAAGATGGATAAGGAGATACTAAAGTTGTTGGATGCGGTAATCTCAAAGAATGTTACTGGTTATACTGAGTGGCAAAACTTCCTTGTCTTTGTTAAGGGTGTGGGGCCAACTATTTCCGGTGAACTAGTTAGTATCTTACC
>Ga0208549_100854_pt1 | contig 11774 bp, 19 predicted proteins | sample BED_host_MetaG_FD_187135 | JGI IMG/M metagenome (GOLD analysis project Ga0208549, IMG submission 187135) | Hot spring microbial mat communities from Yellowstone National Park, Wyoming, USA - BED_host_MetaG (SPAdes) (version 2) | ecosystem: Environmental > Aquatic > Thermal springs > Hot (42-90C)... | reverse complement strand
AATAATCTAGGCTTGTTGGGATTATCTTCATTTCTGCTAGTGCGCTTAGTACTCCTTCTATTGCTCTGTAAGGTAAGAATAAGTGTAGGAATGCTAGGAAGTCGTTGAACTCCTTTGGTGCCTTGTACTTGGTCTTAGCATACCTGTTCTCTTCCTGGAGTAATTCCCACCAGTGTTCGAAGACGTAGAAGGGGAACATTAGCTTGTATCTTGTTACCACGTTCTCATCGTACTTGCTCCAATCCCTAGTGTTCTTCTTTTCCATGGGTAATACTCCGCATAATTACTTAAAAATTTTTGTATAATTCTGAAGCGATCCACAACGTACATGTAATAAAAAAATTTATAAATTAAACAAAGTTAGATTCAAATTATTTCGAAGGTCTTTAAAATCTCTTAGGTCTTCTAAATATCACAATAATAGCTATAACAAATACTAAGGCTAGTATGATATAGAGAATTGAAGATTGCATAGATGACGTCATTTCACTTGATGTAGCTATATTAGACTCAGGAGAGCTTGAAGATTCGCTGCTTCTTTGAGGGACATAGGGAGATACTTTTAGCGCTTGCGTTTTAACTTCTCCTAAGTAAGTGTAGTCTGGAGATCCAGTAGTTATCTTAATCATTCCGTTTTGCTCTAACGTTACGTGGGCATTAGATGTTGCCTCAGCAGTGTCTGCGCCAAAAGTATAGTAAGAAGGAAAAGTAACGTATTCGCTCCCATTAAAGTAATATAATCCTAGAAGTCCGTTCAACTTTTCAAAAGTAGTAATTTCACCGTTACCTCCACCGCCAAGAATTAATTCTGCATCATAAAATGAACCTAAATCACCGTATATGCCCGCAGGCGTATATTCCTTACCATTAACTACAAAATATGCATTCTTAACGTCTGGATCGTGAATAAGAATTTTATCAAAAGTTTCACTCTGCATTATTGACGAAGTTCCGTTCTGCAGTACTTCAACTTCCATTGTTATTAATACTCCTTGACCTTTTTCTACGCTTTCATTCATTATCAATAATCCAGAAAAAGGTGAATTGTACTCAAAGTATGGAGCATACTTATAGTTACCGTAATAATACTGTGTGACCCCGTTATTAACTGTCGGCAAAACGTATCCATTCTGTGAGGTTATTGAGGAATTTGATAAAGATGCAAGCGGATTAGTGAGATTAAGTACGTTATCATGATAAAGTACTATGCTTTCGTTAGTTAGGAAGAGCAAGATATCTTGTGGCCAATAAATTTGCGTCGCATTATTTTCATTGCAAACCACTAGTACAGCGTTGAGCTGTAAAGAAGCCTCGCAAGGCTTTACTAAATTCTGTGAAGAATTATAAGCTAAAATGCAAGATATGTTAAAATATCCTGCAACTGAAGAGAACTTTATCTCATAAGGAGATGTATTGCTAACGCCAAAACTCGCAATTCCCGTAGGTGCATAATTGTAATTTCCTCCTTGAAGAACTGAAAACCTTAAGAATGGATTAACGTATTGAGGATAAAGTTTATAGCAGAAATACACCAGAGCTGAGGAAAACGTTGGATTATATATACACAGGTAATATTCGCCTTGCGGTAATGTTACGTTATAACAAGGATTAGTTCCGTTTAATGTTAATGTTACTTCTCCAGAGGAAAACATTGTTTCTCCCTTGCAATTTACAACCTTATAGCAAACGGATTCGTTAGAGATACCAACTATACGCAGTAGTGATGGAGACCCTAGGGTTGATAAATGTACTAGTATTCTCTCAGTATTAAATGGTTGTAAAGTTAAATATTCACTTACATGAGTTGAACAATTACTGAGTTCTATCGGTATTTCACAATAAAAGTAGGTTACGTTAGAATATCCGTAAGGAGAGTATATAACTAAATAGTAAGTCCCAGGATTTAATAGAACGCCGTTAATTACAGTTTTACCTAATTGTGAAACTATACAAGAGTAACTATAACCAGAAGAAAAGTTATTAAAATTCTCTTGATTGAGCACCATAACTTTTACGCTACAATTGCTCGAAACACTATAGACGAAAGCAGTGTATTGTGTGGCACAGATTTTAATATATTCGTAATACTGCTGAGGTAAAATTGTGGAACTTACTAAAGATATTGTGTATATAGACGAGCTTAGTATTAATATTAACGATATAAGAATATATATTTTCCTCATTTGAGTGAAACTATCGTCCTTAATTTTAAGTTTTTCTATGTATAGAGTGGCAAAAGCTACAAACTCTTTATATTCCTCGTTTATTTTAAAGTGTGAGCGGAAATAGAGTACAACGATTAAAAAGAAGAGCCCTAAGGTTCTTAACAGACGCAAAGAACGATTATAATGAAGGCTATTATGATACTAGCACTTTTCACGTAGAGCAAGCTTTACAGCTTTATATTAAAGCATTAATTTTTGAACTCTTCGGAAAGGATTATGAAGGACATGGAATAAGGGAATTATTAGGTTACTTGTCCAAATTGCTAAAGGAAAACGGATATGAAGACCTATCAAGAAAAGTAAATGAACTTGTCAGAGAATATAGAGAGCAGTTAATTTCTATTGAGGATGCATATATAGATTCTAGATATGAGGATATAGATTATTATGAAGAAGAATCAAAAGAATTAATTGATGTTGCAGAAAGAATAATCAATTTCCTAGAGGAGGTAGCCAAAAACGTCAAGCTGGGTTAAGTTCAGATTTTCGCATTTAAGAAGATGGAGGGAATACGCAGAAAAGATTGCAAGGGCTGCACACGATATAGAACCTAATGCGGAAGTTTATGTGATAGGAGGTGTTGCAGAAAATAGAATTACTGTACTTAGCGACATCGATATTCTCATAGTCATAAAAAGGAAACTTTCTGGAAAGGAAAGAAAAGAGCTATCTAAAAAGATACTAATTAGAGCTATGGACTTTTACGACCTTCCTTTCGATGCCCCGGTAGAGCTCCACATTGAAGATGAAGAAAATGCAAAAAGATTCTTCTCTATCTCTAAGAAGGTCATTAAAATTACTTAATGAATAAAAATAGAGATAAAATTTATTAATTGTCATGTACTCTAGCTGGACGATAATTCCTTTATCTTTTCTTCAATTTCAGAATAAGGCGGTTCTATTGCTGGATTATCCGAAACCCATTTATAAGCTATTTTACCGTCCTTATCTATTATAAATACAGATCTTTTAGCCAGTACGTAACCTTTTAAACCAGGAAACTCCCATGCAATTCCGAACAACTTTACTGCTTCCCTGTTATAATCGCTTAAAATTGGGAAATTGATTTTATTATATTCTTTAAAAGCCTTATTACTAAATGGTGGATCTACACTTATTCCCAGCACGATAGCATTAAGGTTATTAAACTTAGATAGTGAGTCCCTGAAGGTGCACATTTCTTTAGTGCATACTGACGTAAAGGCTGCAGGATAAAATGCTAAAACTACTACTTTTCCTTTAAAGTCAGATAGTCTGACTGGCTTTAATTCAGTATCCACTAGTTCGATATCTGGAACTTTTTCTCCTATTTCCATATACTTAATAATGATTAGAAGGTATTTAAACTAATATATAATTGAGTATAAACTCTATATATTCTAGAATTTATTAGTAATTGCAAAACAAAAAGAAGTTCTCTATTATACTTTTAATTTAAAAATCGTATATAATCATACGCATGGCAGAAGAGATAGAGAAACCTTGGATAGACTCTAAGAAATACCAAGAAGACAGATTTAAGGAAGCATTATATGAGGCAGATCTAGCAGAGAGATTCTTAAATGATGGACTAATAAGGAATTCAGCTGGAAAAGCTTACCAAGCTGTTAAAGCGTATGTAGCAGGGTTAGCAATAAACTATAGAGATTTACTATCTAAATACTTCCCAGGTAAAAGGAGATTATCGCCAAGGAAAGTTGTAGAAAGAATTGACTGGATTATAGCTATTATGCCGTCAACTAGATTAAGGGAAATAGCTAGTATAATAAACGACGATAAACTTAGATTAATTGTAGAAATAGCTATAGATTTACACGAATTCCAGTACAACGGACTTGATAAGGATAGCGAGATTTCAAGATACCCAAATGAGGAACTTGTAAAAAAGGACATCCTAGAAGTAACAAATTTCATTAAGAGTAGGGTAAAAACTCCGTAAAGCTAAACGTAAAAAGAAATTAAACCTGTACGCGAAAGCTAATTTTAAAAAATATACTTCTAAAAGGAAAATATGAATCCTCCTACTCCTATGATTAAGAGGCCTAATTACTCTTTTGAATATACTCATGAAAGGAAAAGTACTAGGGAAGGAAGAGGATTTAGTTTAGGAGAACTTAAGGCTGCAAATTTAACTCCTGAAAAGGCTAGAAAACTTGGATTAAGAGTTGATAAGAGAAGGAAGTCCGTTCATCAGGAAAATGTTGATACCCTTAAAAAATATTTAGATGAATTAAATAAAGAAAAGAGCACACAATCTAAGACATAAGGATTTCTTAGTTATTATTAAAATAAATTTTTATGCTTAACGTCAAATAATTTTTTAAATACGTTTTATTACCATTTTGTGAGATGGCTAAGGAAGTATTTTTACGTCAATCTTCCGGCCTAGTAAGAGATGTAAGCCCATGGCCTTCAATGCTAGCTAACTGGGCTTTAATAACTGGAGGTACTCCTCTTTTAATAATCTCATGGCTATGGTTAGCTCCTGGAGCCAATTGGGCTTTAGCTTATTTAATCACGTTAATTCCAACCCTCGGTATGGCTTTCCTATACTACGTTGCTGCGGCATCAATGCCTAGGGCTGGAGCAGATACGTGTTTAATAGTAGAGCAATCCACCCTGCTGTCGGTTTTGCAAATTATTGGGGCTAAATTTCTAACTTCTTATTCCTATCTTTACTATAAGATAAGAAATGTTTTACTTCTCTCACATTAGCATATAAGATATTACTTTTAGATCCGAAAGTATGTAACTAATCCTCACATACTCGTTTGGCTCATGTGCAGTTTCGTCACAAGTCATCCAAACTACGGGATTCAATCCAAGGGACCTTAGATATTTTGCGTAAGTACCTCCCCCTATGCCTATTGCCTTAGCATCAATACCTTTTACTGCCTTTATTGCATTCTTTAACAACTTTACGGTCTCCGAATTCTCGTCAGTAGGTCTTGTAGTTTCTTCTCTATTAACTACCTCAACTTCAACCTTACAATTATTTTCTGCCTCAAATCTTTTTACAATTTCATTTATCGTGTTCAAAACGTCATCAACGTCGTATTGAGGAAGAATTCTACAGTCCATGTAAAATGTATGCTTTCCCGGTATAGTATTTACGTTTTCTACGTTCTTCTCAACTTTAGTTATTTCAAATGTTGAAGTAGGCGGTTCAAATAGTTCATTTTTCGCATCATATTTTTCGTGAAGTTCTTTATAAAGAGTAGCGCCTAATATCATTGAAAGAAGGTGAGCGTTTATCCCTTTCTCTGGAGTGCTTGCGTGAGCTTGTTTACCTATTACTGTAAATTTCAACCATAAAATACTTTTTTCTGCAACTTCAATCATTGAGCCTTCCGGATTGCCTGCGTCCGGAATTAATATTATATCATCCTCGTTAAATAAGGAATAATTTTTAGCCAAGTATGAAACTCCGTACTTACTCCCGGTCTCCTCATCTGCTGAGACTAGTAATGAAAAATTAGTGTTAGGAGTGAGATTTAATTCCTTAAGAACTTTAGCTAGCGTAATTCCTAATACAATTGCTTGTCCGTCATCCTCAACCCCCCTACCGTAAATATAATCTCCGTCGACGGTAACGCTAAAAGGATCGAATTTCCATAAGCTTCTATCTCCCTCAGGAACGGTATCCATGTGAGCTATAATCCATAAAGTCTTACTTTGATTTCTTCCTTTTATTGTTCCGATAAGGTTAGGTCTTACTTTTGAAGGAACTCTTTCATCTTTTACGTCTATCTCCTTAACTTCGTCAAAGTATTTTTCCATAATTTCCTTTAATTTCATAGCTCTAGAATATTCTCCTTCACCGCCGTTTTCCGGACCTAATGCTTTAATAGGAATGAATTCCTTATAGAGAGAAATAATAAAATCTCTCTGATTATCGATCTCTTTATATAAACTTTCCAATGATTTTTGTTCCATATTTCAAGGTAACACAAAAGGAAAATAAGCATTATGTGTTAAGATAATCGCTTTTATTCTATCTTGAGCTAATGTTAATAATGAGTAGTAACGATGATGTAAATTTACTTCTTAAAAGGGCAGAAAAATTCAGAAAAGATAGCATTACAGCATATCAAGAAGGATATTACGATATTTCCTGCTTTTACGCTGAACAAGCCGTGCAATTGAAAGCTAAAGCATTCATTTTAAAGAATCTAGGTTTTATGCCAAGGATTCACGGAATAAGGGAATTACTTTCAATAATTTACAAATATACTGGAAACGAAAACATTAAGAACTTTATAGATAAAAATAGGAGAGAATTGAAAGAACTTGAGGAAGGATATACTGACTCTAGGTACGGGTTCTCTCCTTACACTAAGGAAGATGCTGAGGTGTGTTTAAATTTAATGAATTCAATATTTAATTTAATATGAAGAGTTTCCTAGACGTTTACGTAGAGTTCGTCAAAGAAAAAATGAACCTACTTGCGAATTTCTGTAAAATAGCACCAATAATATATGAAGCAATTAAGGAAGCACTAAAAGAATATGACTTGCAGGGAGAAATATATTTCCTTGGCTCCGTAATAAATGGAACTTACACGGCAGCAAGCGATATTGATGTTGCCATACTTCTAAATGAAATACCTAAAGAAAGGAAAGAGATAGAGGGAAAAGTTCTAGATTATGTAATTAACAAGGGCTTACCTGATTGGATTCCCATAGAGTTCCACTTTTTGACTCCTCACTCTTTTAAAATATTAAAAAAGGGTGGGGCAAATTTCGTTAAAGCCGAAGATTATATCTTGAACTGTAAGTGAAAATTATCTAGTCCCTACTATATCTCTATATACGTTATATACTTCTTTATGTTGTATAAGGAAATATATTGAATATATAGAGAAAATATATATAGAAACTTCTGTTAGTTAAAATTATGAAATTAACGAGTGAGATTGAAAATGATCACGGTACTATTGTTTTAACTATACTATCAGACCCTTTTTTCTTGTTTCCAGCAATGTTAAAAGCTACTAATGTTGAGAAAATTGATAATAAATACAAAGTAGAAATTCCAATAAAGGGAGTATTCTATTTACCGTTTAATCTGATAACTTACGTGACAAGATATACTTCAATAAATTCGGTAAATTATGTTGTAAACATTGCAGATTTCGCTGAACATAGATGGGGAAATATAAAAATAGACGTCGAAGATAAGAAAGTGAAGTTAGACCTCGATATACCTCTGCCATTAGATTTTATAAACTCAAAAATCCTTGGAAAAAGAATTAAAGAATTCGAGAAAAATTTCAATGAATTAATAAGAGTGGAAAGAATAAAAAGAAAAATCTAATTATTGTTTTGCAGTAGTTGTAGGAGTAACTAATTCCTCTTTGGCAACCTCTTCTAAACTCTTATTCTTTGTCTCTGGGACGAAGAAGAACGTTAATAATGCGCCTATTATGCTGACAACTGCAAGCATCACTAGCAAGTTCTTTATTCCCATCAAAGTCAATAGTGTTGGGAATAGATAAGTAGTTATTGCTGCTCCCAATTTCCCAGAGGTAGCGGAAATACCGTGACCAGTAGTTCTGAACCTTACTGGATAAACCTCTGCAGGGATAACGAAAGTAGTTGTACTAGGCCCAAAATCAATGAAGAAGAAGCTTAAGGCGTATAGTAAGAAAGCTGCCTCTGAGGGTATTAGGAAGCTGACTTTAGGACCTTTAGATGTATAAGTAACTATCATTACAGCAGAGACTAAGAGGTAAATTATTGCCATCATGGTAAATCCTTGAATTTGAATAACCTTCCTAACTTATCCAGTAAGGCCACTGCAGTAAAGTATCCTGGAAAGCCTACTAGGTAGGGCACGGCTCCAAGGAATAGAGCGTATGCTAAATCACCTTGGAATTCTGATAATGGTAACACTGTCGCCGACTTAAGGAACGGAGAGCCGAATATTGGTGCAATTATTGGGGATGAATAAAGTCCAGTACCGTAGAATGCTATATCTAATATGAACCAAGAAATTGCTGTACCTATTAGTAAAGTACCGTACTTAGATAAAATCTCTGATAAGCTCATTCTTTTAGCCACTACTGGTTGCCGTGTGTCAATACCCCTCCTAGGAAAGACGCGGCCTTTTTAGCTTCTTCAAAGTTTCCATTTGCCAGTAAGGAGTACCTTGGAGTTTCGGGAACCTTCCTCCTCAAGTATATTACAGTTGCTGCAGGGATTGCTCCAATGCCTACCATAACTCTCCAAGCAATGCATGGAGGCAATACTAATGCTGAGATTATTCCTACGGCTGCTGCAGCCAATGAGCCTAAAGCTTGGTTTGAAAAGACTAAAGCAATGAGTTTTCCTCTGTCCTTAACGTTAGCATATTCGCTCATTATTGTAGCAGAGATGGGATAATCTCCTCCAATTCCTACACCCATTATGAACCTAAATATTATCAACCAAATCAGGTTAGGGGACAGCCACTTAGAAAAGCGCCTATAGTGAGTAACGTTGCTTCAACTCCGTAAACTTTTTTCCTACCCCATTAATCCCCTAAAATCCGAATATTAGCTGACCTAATATAGCCGCCCAAAGTGCAATAGAAGCTAATAGGCCATTCCAGAAGTCCTTATAGGGACCCACTTAATATGAAGTAAATCCCGGCATCACTATTCCTGCGTACTTGTAAGAGTCCTCTATAGTAGCTAGTATATATCCTATGATTAATAAATCATATGCATCAGTAAAAAATCCCATTCCTGAAGTATACCAAATTTTTATGTGATTGAAAGTTAGTTTTAAGCTGTCAATGCTGCTGAAAGGCGATCGATTCATTAAACCTCAAGCTACCTATAGGATAGCTGGGCTATATATTACCTATATACATACGATAAACTATATAGTGCTATATAGATTATGTATATTAGAGAATGAATAGAAAGTTAATAAAAACAAAAAATGATAATTACATTTATTAGGTCTCTAAAGGCTTACTACACTTACTATATATGACCATTAAGACATTCTTCAATCAGTTTTGCATCCTGTTCTGGTATAGGTCTCTTTAAATTAGCCGGAGCGTTCCTAAGATACTTGGCTAGTTGTGCCTTATCTTCTATGAAAACTATCTTATCAAGTATTGACTTGAAATCACAGACTCCAGTTATTACTGGCTCTACCCTAACTCTATAAGGAAAGAGTGCCCTATTCCTCACCTTCTCTTCTGGGAAAATTGGAGTCTCATCGTGGTACCATTCTGTCAAAACTTTTACTATGCCTACTATTTTCCCTCCGTAAACTTTAGCGTAATATTTACTTACGTAGATTATTAAATAATCTCCCTTTGCTATATACTGGCTTAAGTCTTGCTTATAACCATAAACTCCTTCGTAACGAATAGTATCCCACATGTCCTCTTGAATCGGTATTAGCCAGTAGGTCACGGTATGCTATATAGTTTTATTACTTATAAATGTTGCTTGGCAAAGTTCAAATATTAACAAGAATAATTATTGTGATGAAGTTAAGAACACATTACGTGTTTTCTTTAGGCTTGCTATCATTACTTGACTCCCTTTTCCTGAGTGACTTCCTTGGAGTTATAATAATCGCCGGGATTATCTCCGTAACCGCAAACAACGTTATTGATTACCTGGGCCACGAAATAAGGGGAAAATACGTCTCAAGAACTCCCAGAACTCACACACTACCCAGGAGTATCGGTTGGGGATTATTAACTTCAGTGCCGATAGTCCTCGCTTTGTATTTCCTATCGCCTACCGAACTTATCTTAATAACCATCCTGGACGGGGTTATAGTAGGCCCTTCTCACATGCTCCTAGACATTTTTACAGAAAGAGGGATTTACGTTAAGAGGAACGGTAAATGGAGGAGATTCGCGTTGGCACACTTCTCCTATGATAACCCCATTGTCAACGGATTAGCAATATTGTTAGGAGTTATAATGCTGTTTGCAGCAATACATAATCACAACTATGATTACTACCACCACTATTATCATTATTACAACTATTATTCCTAGTGTGATAATATACGAAAAAAGAAAGATTTTCAAATACATTTTCTATATCTTTTAATGTGGTTTGTGAGAAGTGGGAATTGAAGTTCATGATGAAGAAAGTTAAGGAAGCTAGAGATTTGGCTAGATTTGTTGCCAGAGAATTTTCCAATTTGGAATATCTCATGTTAATTGTCGATAAACTTGAATTGTTAAAAGAAAATCCTGTTAAATACTCCAGAGAGAAATTAGGAAAAGATGTATACGGTAATCCAATGTTTTCCATAGAAGTAACTGGAGATATAAGGATACTTTACAGTGTGGACTCAAAAAACTGTATAGTTTTCATTTGGGAGATTGGGTCTCACAAGGACGTTTACGGTCGGGATTAAGCTCATAATAAGCCTCAATCAACATCTTCCTAAACTCTTCTAAGTCCTCCTTACTTTCAATTACTAAGTAACCTTCTCCCTTTTCATCCTTATCTTCAATTCTCATATGTGTATATTTGCTACTAGGCATTAAAAAAGGATATGCTGATTACTCTCATTGAATTTTGAAAGATTGTTAAGTAAGCAGTATAAGCACCTATCTTTGAATCCAAGCTTTCTATTCTCGTTAGAAAAATTGTAAAAACTTCCCAGTTTACCTAGTAAAAATTCAAACAAAAAGCTTAATCTCTTTCTTCTTTTCTCATCCTTCTTCTAACATCTCCTCAAACTCATCAAAGTCCTCCCTACTCTCCAGCACCATAAACTTCCTTCCCTCAAACTCTATTACCTTCATTTTCGGCCGTTTGAGAGCATTGAGAATAAGATAAGGGAAGTGAAACTAAAGAAATCGAAAAAGATTAGAGAGCAAATAAAATAATAAGCTAATCTTTCTTTTTCTTCTCTTCTCTTCTTAACGTTTATATATTTTCATAGCTTATGTTAATATATGGAACAAGCTCACGTAGTCATACCAGATATTATTGACCTTGTAGAACAGCACAAGGTAGATGAAGAAATCTACGCTCCAGACGGTACTTTATTGATGAAGCCGTACGAAGTCATAGCAGAAAACCCATTGATAATGAACCGTAAAAAATGGAGATTATTCACAAACTATACAGCAGTAGCAAGCTATTTAGACGAAGATAGTTGGATAGTCAAATTAAATACTAGTGGTCAGTTAGTAGAGATAAGAGATAACGACCTTGTACGTATGCTTAATTATATTAAGACGCAACACCCTGGAGCTACCGTGGAGGAGGTAGTGAACAACGAGTTGGCTAGAACTGTGGAGGAGACTGGTGACTTCAAGGATGACGACGAAATGGTAGCTTATGCAATGGCCCTATATTTAGGTCTAGCATATGCTATTCATTACGGCCTTCTAATTCTCGTAAAAGATTAGATTTTTTGTATAAACTCCCCAGTTTACTGAAGAAAAAACCTAAACAACTCCTTACAATATTAATACGAAATTCTTATCACACAAGAATTATTTGCAAAAATTTATTGACTTAGGATTCTCTTAATTTTTTCCTTATCTATATTTTGGGGGATATAAAACCTACCC
>Ga0208549_100849_pt1 | contig 11830 bp, 9 predicted proteins | sample BED_host_MetaG_FD_187135 | JGI IMG/M metagenome (GOLD analysis project Ga0208549, IMG submission 187135) | Hot spring microbial mat communities from Yellowstone National Park, Wyoming, USA - BED_host_MetaG (SPAdes) (version 2) | ecosystem: Environmental > Aquatic > Thermal springs > Hot (42-90C) >... | reverse complement strand
ATCATGAAGCCTCATCCTCAGCCTTCTAAAAGACTTACCAACAAGTTGCTTAACTTGGATATCCTCCATGACCAAGACGTCATAATGCTCAGCAAAATACTTCCCGAGTTTCATATACATGTCCTTCCTAAGGTTCTTCAAGTGCTCATAAGCCCTTGCTAGCTTAATCTTTGCCTTAAACCAGTTGCGTGACAGAAACAGCTTCCTTGAAAGAGCTTTATGAAGTCTCCTTGTCTTGTTGAGTGCCTTCTCATAAGGTCTCTGGCTGGGGACATATTCCCCATCAGAGGTAGTGAGAAGTTTCTCTACACCGACGTCCACAGCTACAACTTTGTTTGTCTTTGGGAGTTGAGGGTACTCTTGCTCCACAACGAAAGTAATGTACACCCTCCCTGAAGGTGTTAATTTCACGACCACTCTCTTTACCCTGTCTACCTGGAAATCCCTATGAACAACGACGTTGAAGATCCCTAGGTTTGACAGTTTTAACGTTATTACCTTCTTGCTTTTCGTCCTGATCCATCTCATTCTCAAGACTTTCCAACCTGACTGAGGGTAGACGAGGGAGTACCACTTGTGTGCTTTCTTTTCCTTTGGGTAACGTGCTAACCCGTCGAAGGACCTCTGTCTTGCGTCGTAGAACCTGTCTGCGATCTGTTGCAGTGTTTGGGAATAGATTTGTTGATACTGTTCATCCTGTTTTCTCAAGTCGAGGGCTAGTTGCCTCAACTCCGTCTCGGTGAGTCCTTTCCCATCCCTCTCATGAAAATAGATATCTGCCCACCGTAGGGTATTATATGCTTCTGATGCTAACTTCAACTGGGCTTTTAACGCCCTCAACGTTCGCTCGTCAGTGTATGCCCTAAAGCGTAACCCTACGTCGGGCATAATAGAATATTTGAAAAAGACGTATATAAGCTTTACAAAGGGGGCTATCCATCCCCACCCTTACGGATGGAGTCTTTCGCCCCCTTTGAACCCCTTGTTAAGATAAAAAATCTTTCTCTAGAGGGGAAAACCCTCGTTGGGCAAATGGTTCTCAGGTAGTCAGAGCTCGTCCTTTCAGAGATCCCAGCCCTCAACGCCTAAAACGTTTTGGGCTCTGGCCCAAGGTGAGACAGTCAGTACAGGAGAACCTGGGAAAGGCCTTTCCACAGAATCCCTAAATGGGTGCGGATAGAGACCGCATCCCGGTGGATTCATGTGGTCTTTGACGCTCTAGCATAGAGAATCTTGGTGGTCTATAGCAGTTTAACTTTCGGTCCAACACATGATCTAGAGTCGACTGATCCCCGTAACGCGAAGTGAAGTGGAGTTGGGTTCTATGACACCTAACTATTCAACTTTGAGTTCACCCCCCCTGAGGGTCTCGGGACCCATCAGTAGGCCCGCTGCAGCCAGTATGGAACCCGCCGAGAATACTACGGCTGGCGCCACGAAAGGTCCAACTGCCTTGGAGAGTCCCGCGATCATGAGCTGGGAGAAACCGGCGACTATGAATGCGCCGTTATAGGAGAACCCCACCCCAGTGGCCCTACTGAAGGTCCTGAACCTCTCGGAGAGGTACGCAGGCGTTATGGCTAAGGGAAGGTTCACTAGGAAACCGAGGGGGATCACCGCTGCGGGGGAACCCTTAACTGCCACGTAGAACATCAATGCCCCCAAGGCCGCTGCTGCCGTGCCCACAGCACCTGTAGTCCTCCTCCCCACGTAGTCAGATGCGAAGCCTGACAGCAGCATCGCGGGGATCCCGATCAAGTTCGCCAATAGGACTAGGTGTCCGTACACGACCGGCCTCAGGCCGATGACGTCCCCGAAGAAGACGGGGAGGTACTGTGGCCCGGCGTAAATAGCTAACCAGAACCCCACCATGACTAAGAGCGTCTGGTAGATAGGCGAGAGGCCCTTCAGCGGTGGGAGCCTCTCCCTCTCCAGGTATACCTTAGGTTCTACGGCGTAAGACCTTATGAACACTGCGAGGACTGCTGGGATCATGCCTAAGAGGAACAGTAGCCTCCACCCGCAGTCGAGGAACCACGGGAGATTCGAGGAGAGCCTAATGAAGGAGAAGTCCACTAGGACGAAACCCACCAAGGTTCCAGATTGGACGATGCTGGAGAGAAACCCCCTCCTCCTCCTAACGCTCTCCATGGCGATCGTGAAGCTGGAAGAAACATCACCACCTATGAAGACCCCCTGGACAAGCCTCAGGACAGAAAGGGCTATTGCCGATACTAAGCCGACTTGATAGTAGGTGGGGAGGAGGGCGGTTAGACCTATGGATGCGGAGTAGCCTATGACGGTCAGGAGGAGTGCGAGCTTCCTCCCCCTGATGTCCGCTACATAACCGAAGAGGAGTCCCCCCAGGGGTCTCGAGACCACCGTGAAGACTATGGGTAACACGGCCCCGAGTTGACCCAAGGTGGGGAAGAAGATCCTCCCTAGGACTGAGGCTGTTATCACTACCGCTCCCAAATCGTAGGAGTCCATGAGCCATGAGAAGTATGCCCCTAAGTAATTGCCCCTCTCGGATCGCATGGGCCACAATTCCCACAATTAGGCTATAAGCGATTCGTGGCAGTTTCTATACAAATGCGAACAAATTTGTGAGATTCACTGCTGCTATGCAGACATGGGAAATTGTCACACGACCATTACCTGACCCATGTGCTCCGCGTCAATCCACTGTGCTCAGGATCCGTCTCGCATTCGGTACGCGAACAGCTCGAGTGGTGTCCATGATCCTCCAAGGGTTAGGGATAGGAGATTGTCCGCTTGTCCCCACACTTTCATTTCACTCATTTCGTTCAACCTTGATCGAGTATGACGACTCAGCCCTCAGCCACCTGCCCAACTTCAAGGTGGGTGGGTCATGGGACCTGAGCCCAAGGACGTGGGGCCCACATCCCCTGCCTTTTCCCTCAGGTTGTGCAACGCGATTACGTCCCTGTGCCCTCTTTCTCGCAAATACCAACCCTTGGAGCAGCGCTTCTATCGGGTTGGTAAACGATCCTAAAACCGTGAATTAGACAAACAGACGACGTGTGAATGGTTGACCAGGATTACGGGGACCGAACTCCCCAGCCTTCTCCGTGATCTCTCTCTTCATTGAGGAGAAGGCGGAACGGTAGATCCTAAGCTGACCGTCCTTCACGTCCCTAACCATGTGCTCTGATGCGTTTTTGGCAGATCCTCTAAGACGATAGCGCTCCCGCTATTTAACACCTCCCCCACAATCAGCCTAGCTACCTTTCCTGATGTCGAGTTCCCTGAACCCCCTGCCTGAGTGTAAGGCTCTCCCGACCTCCCTGGACTCAGTGGACTTCCCACTAGTAATAGTCTTACCTCTTGCATTCGTAACCCAATGTCCTCTTCACGTTAGTCTCCAGGAGTACTGGATCACCCTCAACCAGTACATGCTGTCCTCGTTCAGGTCCACTAATAAGAGGAACTTCGGCTCATATGGCTTAGGCTCATCCTCCCTGAGGGTTAAGTAAAACTTAACGACGTTACCTTTCAACAGCTTGAACCTGGCCTCACTGGCGATCTCCGTCCAGCGAGAACTTCCACAGGTGATCGTCCAGGTGAACGGCGATCCCCCTGATCAGGGGCTTACCAGTGTAAGCCCTACCCATCCTTTTCCCTGTGGAAGTTCCTTAACCTCCCGCTAGCGTCCTCACAGGCTGTATATAAGAGGGAGGGCAAGCCCTTATGCGACTCCCTCCCCTCCCCGTAGATCCCAGCCTTCACCCTTGTGAAGGAAGTCGTCCCCTCCTCAATCCTGTAACTCGTGACGTCCTCCAGGTTTTCCCTATACTCCCCTCAACCTCCTTGAGCGCTGAGAACGTGCGTGATCCACTTCAACCTCGAACTTCACTGTCTTCTCCACGTTTGCAAACCTCCTTGGTCTCAGCAGCCATGATTTAGTTAAGAATAAAAAATATTTTATTAACATGAATAAAGATTCGCCATAACCCAGTGAGACCTCCACTTCGGGCTTCATTGGAAATAACGCTGCATAACTGTTGCATACCAATGTGCACAGTTATGGTCACGTGAAGACATGCAGGATAATACGGAGGAAGATAATCAGAGTACTATGTGTGTAGTGAAGGCGGTCGAGATGAAGAGACCTATTAGGGACAGAGCAGGCCTGCTGAAAGTCGAGGTCCTGACTAAACTCCTAATGGACGAGAAATACTTGCGTGTCCTAGCGGGACACTCGAGGTCCGAATTATCGGTGAGCAAGAGTTACTATTACTACATCCTGCAGAAGCTGAGGAGGTGGGGTCTACTGGAGGGCGATAGCATGTCCTCCAGGTTCTTCGTGGCCTTCTCCTATACCTCTAAGGCGATGAAGTTGCTGGACGTGGGAGTTGGTTCCTTTAACGGCCTCTTGATCTTCGTCGACTGCACCAACTCCTCCTCATGCTCCAAGTGCAGCGTAATTCAGGAATGCGTCTCGAACCTGAAGTCGGTTAACTTTGAGCTGAGACTGAAGTTTGATTCGCCTAACCCAGCGAAGGCTTGGTCTAAGATACTGCAGCACCTCGCGGATCAGGTAGGGGGAAGTTATCTACTCCGCTCTGAGGGGACTCAAGCCCCAGCCGCGAAGTTTCACCGAATCCAGGTTAATGGACTGAGGACACCGGCCAAAGACTGACAGATATCTCACGGTGTTGTTGGGGGACACACGGCGCTCTATCTACAGCCTGCGATCTGACCTCCTCCCCGCCCTGGAAGGGTTCCAGGGGTCCTTTTCCCCACCCATGGATTCGGGGTTACACCCCTGGTGGGCAGTCGGGGGCGCCAGAACCTCCCCCAGTGGAGGGGACTTCCATCCAGTCTAGTCCCTGCAGGGAAGAGGGGTGATACTGGTTGCTCCCCCCTCAGTCCCGTTCCCCCCAATCGAGCTGGGGAGAGGCGTCAATGCATTACTAACCGTTATTCTGAAGGGGGAGCATTTAACCCTGGGGGCTTTCCGCCCCCTCAACCTTTTTTGTAGGCTTTCCGGCCATGGATGGTAATGTGGAATCACCCCTCAGCTCCTCGATATTGTCTAGTCCCTCCGGCTTTTCCGATCCGCAGTGAAGGGTGGAGCTCAACTGTTACATCGGAGGCCACGTCCGCAAGGCGGGTAATTCGCTTCCGTTCATGGGAAACCCACTTATGGGTTTCTGGGAAGGGTGAGGATAACTGATACCCTAGGCATTATCCCTCGCCTCGGCTTTTGGACATGAGTAGGAGGCGAAACCCAGGGGTCGAGGGCGGTCCACACCTCGAATCCCCGGGTTCACCCTAGCCTAACGGGGCAGAATTGTACCTCACTCCAGTCCAAACTGAAGAGTCTCGACGATATTCACCCCACTGTGGTGCCTCCAATGGATGTCCGTGGGAAGGAGTTATTGATATATGCGGGTGATTCACCTGTATTCACACTGAATGGTGAACCTCCCCGTTGAAAACGTTTCAATGAGTGAGCTAAAGGGTGACCAGTGAGACGCGGAATTGAGAGGGATTCGAGTGACGTTGAGGTTCTTACCGAATCACCTTATTCTCTCCCGCTGTCCTGACCTTACGCTCTGGGAGACTCGAAGGGAAATCTGCTGGTTAATTAGATCTCACATTAAACCAGCCATTATCAACCTCGGTACTCTCGACTTCCTCAGTGGAGTCCCGCTTCCCTTTCATTGTACTCTTAGGGGTGGGGGAAGGACTGAGTCCGACGTGTAGAATTATTTACCCCCATTAAGATTAAGGAGATCATGACATGGAAAAAGTCGTGGGGCTTGACCCTCGGTTTGATCTCGATCGTATTGATATCAGCCGTCTCAGTTCTTTTCCAGTTACCCGTGGCTCAGACCTCACCGCAATTAATAGCGTATAGGGTCAGTGGGAGGACCAACTTGGGTTCCCCCGGGAGTGAGAGCTTCTGGGGCCAGATACCTTGGGTTAACGTGTCCCTGAGCGCGAACCTACAGGGGGTACCGACTTCCGGTATAACCCCATACGTGGCCGTGAAGGCCGCGTGGAACGGTACTGACTTCATCCTGCTGGCTAGGTGGCAGTCCCCCGAACCAGCGAGCGGGGCCTGGTCCGCCGCCGCAGCCGCACTCTACCCTCCGGCCTCCGGGCCCGGTCTCTTCAGGGTCATAGAGCTTACCCCTGGGACGTCCTACAGGGTTGAGTCGAACTACACAGGCTACGTATCGGTAGTCAATGGTAAGTCAATGGTAGGGAGGATCCTCTTCAACTACTCCGGGATAACCCTCTTGGCTCCCAATGATACCCAGATCTACGTCCTTCAGAACGGTACGATCCTCTTCTACCACTCGCCTAGGCCCATGGAGTACCTCTTCGACCAAGACGGTATGTTCTACGGCTACTACGTTAACTCCACTTGGTACTACCCCGACAGATTCGCGGTTATGTGGTACATGGGGGCTGAGTCGAGTCCCATGGACTGCATGAACATCGGTGGGAAGTTCCCCGGGCAGCTCTACGACGGAGTGAGGATAAAGGACGCGGGTGGTTCCCTCTCCGCCGGGCCCGCCAGTATATGGATGTGGGTTTCGGGAGCTACGTGGAACTCCTCCGGTGATCCCGCCTTCGCTGCCGATCTCTGGCAGAACACTTCCGCCACAGGCCTACCGTACGTGGATCAGGGCAACCACGGCTTCGCGGTCCCACTCTTCACCAACCAGACGAACATCTACGAGGTGGACACGGCGGGTATATGGTACTCCCCCGTAACGTCCTCTGGGCTCAACGGTTCCCTTTACTACGTGTGGACAGGGGCCAGCTGGAGTAGCGGGTACTGGACCCTGGAGATCGTGAGGCCTATGAGTGTCCCCTCGGGATGGGGGAAGTGGATGCCGGAGCTCCAGCCTGGTCACGAGTACGACGTGGCTTTCGCGGTGTGGCAGGGGAGAGGCGGGGAGACCCTTTTCGACAAGTCCATAACCTCGTCTTTCCTTACCCTTTACATATCCAACCAGAGCTACACCACTACTACCTCCTCCACTTCCTCGGTGAGCACCTCGACCACCTACTCTCCCCTCTCCTCTGTCTCGTTCACGGTTACAATAATCGGTTTGGTGGTGGCCCTCGTGGTGCTGGCACTGCTCTACGTGGTGTTCAGGAAGTGACGTGGGGTTCCAGCGACTCGAAGGGGGAAAGGGCCTTCATCCTCACTTTCCTGGTAGGAGGACTCTTACAGTTCTTCTTCAGACAGTCTCTCCTCCCCCTCCTGCCCTTACCCCTCCACATCCCAACCGGAGTGACGTATTTGGGCCTCCTTGGGACATTCGGGCTCTTCCTGGAGTTCTGCTCTGCCGTAGCCTTAACAGTCCTATTGGCCAAGGAGATCAGGGCTACAATCCCCCTCGCTGCAGTCCTGCTTGGCGGTACTGCGTTCTCTGCCATCTACCCGTTGTACTATGCGACCCCTTGGTGGTATGCCTTCACCGTTGTGATCCCCTTGTTCGCGATGGTCTCATCCGTAGAGGCCCACCTCAAGGTGAAGTCCTGGGTCTCGATCCTCTTATTGCCGACTTTCGTCCTCATGGGATCGGTTTACTACTGGAGTTCAGCCCTCTACCTCCACCTACCCGCTCCTCAGCTCAACTTCGTATACCTCTTCCTCTCCTCCGCGATCTCCTTCGCAGCCTACTCCACTACATGGAGGGCCTCCCCGAACTGGCGCAACTTGGCGGCGACGCTTGGCGGAGTAGCGGGGTTCTCACTGTTCCTCCCACTCTATCTCTCTGTGACCAGTAACAGGTTCCTGGAGGTGATAATAGACATGGTAGTCCCCACCGCAGTGGGGGTGACCATGCCTAGCGGGTCCCTCCTCGGCCCTCTCATACTAGGGTTCGGCGCAGCTGCATACGGGGTGGTGAGCGCTGCTGTTAAGGGGGACCTGGGCGCCGCTGCGGGTTACACGGTCTTCGTCACGACTGTGTTCACAGGACTCACTGGTTTCCACCTAGTCCTCTTCGAGATCGCGCCCGCCCTGGGGTATGTGCTCGCAGTTAGGGGCTCTAGATCCATTGGACTCCACACCCTCACTTCCCCTGCGAATCCTAGGTTTAAGACTTATTTCCTCTATCTTCGCAAGGAGTTGGGTGAGATCCTTGGGTAACGTGATCAGGAAGAGGATCCTGAGCTTCCCTGACCTTCTCTTCGTGAGGGGCCTCGCTAAGGCCATGCAGGATCCCAAGAGGAGGTTCGATGAGCGCGAGTTCGTCAGGAAAGGAGAGGGGTATCTTTTCCACTACGTCGAGAAGAACGTTTCCCCAGTGGACGAGAGTAGGAGGAAATTCCTGAAAGCATTGGTATTCGGGATATCGGCCGCGGCCGTGGTTGGTGCCATCCCAGGTCTAAGGTATCTCCCCTCACCCAGTGTAGGTTCGTCAGGTTTCCCGAAGCTGATCCTGGTGAGCTCCTCTGGAACGCCGATCAAGGCCTCTTCCATCCCAGTGAACGAGCCAATTATCACGGTATTCGAGTACCCACTTCAGAATGAGCCAAACTTCCTAGTGAACTTGGGGGATCAGGACGGAAAGCCCTTCCCCGTGCCTGCAGGTAAGGTATTGGTTCTAGCCACTGGGTCGACTTACGACTTCCCAGGCGGGGTTGGACCGTATAAGTCCATAGTGGCCTACAGCGCCATATGCCAGCACTTAGGCTGTCAGCCCCCGGAAATTCACTTCTACCCTCCGGAGTACATGAAGGTGGGTATGCCGGCCCCAGCCGATATAACCGCTACTGCAATACTGGCGGCCAAGAGGGCCGGCGTACCTGGAGTTATCCACTGCGATTGTCACGGTTCCACCTACGATCCGTATCACGGTGCAGCGGTCCTCACTGGGCCGACGGAGAGACCCCTTCCGGCTGTGGTCTTAGAGTGGGATCAGTCCACTGACTACCTTTATGCTGTGGGGGAGGTGGGGGTACCCGTCTACGGACACACAAACGACCTCTCCGGCGGTAACCCTGTGACTGGGGATTCCACAGAGGTAGTCCAGAGCGTGAACCCCTTCCCCAGCTGAGGTGATACCTTGTCCCTCATCGACAGGATCTCCGGTTGGTTCAGGGAGAGATTGGGGATGGAGGACCTCCCCTTCTTCCGCACGCCGGACTACATGTACCACGTTGGGTATTGGCTCGGGTCGCTTGTAGCGGCCGCTTTCGCCTACGAGGTAGTGAGCGGGTTGATGTTACTGCTCTATTACTACCCGGAGTCACCCTATGATCAGACGCTATACATCATGGACAAGGTCCCCTACGGATCGGTCCTACTATTCAGTCACCTCTATGGAGCATACATAATGATATTCCTAGTCTACGTCCACATGTTCAGGAACTACTTCGTGGGGGCATACAAGAGACCTCGGGAGATCCTCTGGATCCTTGGAGTGATCTTACTAGCCCTGACCCTGGGGGCATCGTTCGTAGGGTACTCCCTCATAGGTGACGTCCTGGGGGTAGATGCGTTGGGGGTGGGGAAGGGACTGGTGGGGGCCCTGCCTGGGGGGAACGTCCTCGTTTCCCTGTTCTTCGGAAACGGGACGACTCAGGACCTCTTCACCAGGCTGCTGGCGTGGCACATAATATTAGTGGCGTTAATAGGGTTCTTCTTCGCGATCCACTTCTTCCTGGCGGAACACTACGGGATCATGCCCTCTCTGAAGGTGAGACCGAAGGTTCCGGCGATCTACACCAAGGAGGAGTGGTCCAAGTTCAACCCCTGGTGGCCGAGGAACTTCGTCTACATGATGTCCCTAGTCCTCATGACATGGGGCATCATCCTGGTGATCCCAGACCTACTGGCGAACATAAACGGCCTTCCCCTAGTGCTGAACCCGCACCCTGCCCCATCGCCTACCAGCCCAGCCGCTTCCACGGTCCCTCCCTATCCCCCCTGGTTCTTCCTCTTCTTCTACAAGCTAGTGGACTTCCTGCTTCCCAACGGGAGTTCCCTGACCTTACTGCAGGACGATGCGATAGCCATGATCGTCTTGGCCTATCTAGTCCTACTCCCCTTCCTGGATAGGTCCACAGACCTGAATCCGCTGAGCAGGGGCAGGAAAGTCTTCACCTGGATCGGCGTCATGTTCGTAGTTTACCTAGTCCAGCTGAGCGTGTGGGGATTCATGGCCCCTGGGGTACCCGAGCCCTTCCCTGTCCAAGTGATGGTACTCCTGCCACCGGCAGTAGTCTCCGCCTTAGGGGTGTGGACGATGAAACCCGAGGGAGTCAAACCGTCCTCCAGCAGAGTCAGGAGCGATGAGAGGAAGGGGATCTCGATGAGGTCCGTGGTCCCCCTGTGGGCGCTCGCTGTCTCAGCCGCCGCCGTCACGTTGGCGGGAACAGTGGGGGATTTCCTGAGTAGTCCCACAATACTAGGCGCAGTACTCACTGTGGGACTCCTGGCTTTCCTGTCTCTGGCTTTCAGGAGATCTGGATCAGCGCCTGCTCCGGCGGGAGGTGATGAGAAGGTGGTGGGTAGGGCGGCTTGGAAGTTGAACTTAGCTGAAGGCCTAATGGCGGTGCTCTTCTCGCTCTCAGTGGTGCTCGCGTTTCAGATGTGGACGATACCCCCCATTGGGCCGGCCTCGACTTACTTCGGGATAGACCTGGGATTAATATTCCTCATGCTCGGAGAGGGTTTGTCCCTTTACCACTACGTGGTTTATGGGGGTGGACCTTCATGATAAACGTGGGGATCCACTATAGGGTGAAGCCTGGAAGAGAGAGGGATTTCGAGGAGGCCTTCGGAAGGGTCGTGGAGTTCCTGAGGAGTAGACCTGGAGTGATCGAGGCCAGACTTTACAGGAACGTGAACGACCCCAGGGAGTACTTGGTTTACTCTGAGTGGACAGACCTGGACTCCTTCAGGGAGTTCGTGTCAAGTCAGGCTTACAGGGAGACCACTCAGTATGGAAGGGAGATACTGGAGGGTAGGCCTGTGCATAGGGTCCTAGTAGAGGAAAAGTCCGAGCCACACGAGCGTTGAGGATGCGTTGAATGGACAACTCGGATCTGCTTCGACAGGCCTATACTTATGCAGTTCTCGAGCCCTAACTACAGGTCGGCTAAGGGGAAAGCGAACTCTCCACGGCATCTCACTTCTGCCTCCGTGTCCCTTAGGCAAGCTTGAAGGCCTCCTATATTTGGTGACTACGCGTGACTTATGCCTTTGAATGGGACGATTTCCCACCATGAGAGTGTTTACCCATGGCGTAACTTTCCCTCATTTTTAGTCCCTTCCAAATACTCCACGGACGCCTGTTCCATGAACTACGAGGTCTTCTCGACTCACTTAACCTTCTTTCTGCAATTTATTTATACCACTGTCCCCCATCGATCTCTCGATGACAGAGGAAGCGGTGAGGAGGTTAGCCAAAGACGAGGAGTTCGTCAGGAAGGTAGCAGACTTACTCTACGATCGGCTGAAGAACGATGTGGTGCTGGGGAAACTTGAGGAACTGGAGAAACTGATCGGGAAACTGACTGAGTCGGTCAGAAACAACACCGATCACATAGTGCTGATCTGGGAGAAACTGGGCGAAACCGATAGGGAGATAGCGGAAATGACGAAGGCCATCGAGAGCAACACGGAGTCCATAAGGAACCTCCAGGAGCAGATGACGGGTGTGCAGCAGACCCTGGAGAGGCACTCCAAGGCCATAGAGAGCATGCAGCAGACCCTGGAGAGGCACTCCAAGGCCATAGAGAGCATGCAGCAGACCCTGGAGAGGCACTCCAAGGCCATAGAGAGCATGCAGCAGACCCTGGAGAGGCACTCCAAGGCCATAGAGAGCAT
>Ga0208549_100847_pt1 | contig 11880 bp, 17 predicted proteins | sample BED_host_MetaG_FD_187135 | JGI IMG/M metagenome (GOLD analysis project Ga0208549, IMG submission 187135) | Hot spring microbial mat communities from Yellowstone National Park, Wyoming, USA - BED_host_MetaG (SPAdes) (version 2) | ecosystem: Environmental > Aquatic > Thermal springs > Hot (42-90C)... | reverse complement strand
ATACATGACAACTTCGTGAGGCCCGAGGATGACCCAGTCACGTTGGATCAGGAGAAGGAGTTCGTTTCCGCGAGGTGCATCGAGGGAGTCCCGAGGCAGGGGATATGGAAGTGCATTCAGAACTCTAGAGGTGTTACTAAGCTTTTAGGTAGTTAAGGGTCAGAAAGCCTCATCGTAGATGGCAGGGGGTCAGACCTGAACTGTTACGTCAAGTTCTAATTAATGTTATTATCTTTCCTTAAGTCGTGCTTTTTCTCAATATACATCTTCGAACTTTTCCCTTTTCCCTCACTCCTTAATTCCGTTTTGTGGATACGAAATTAAAACTAAGTCGTTCAAGCGAAAGCTTTTTAAACCCCCCTTCCCCCTTTTCTCTTGGGTGAAAAAAATGGGAAAAGAGATTAAGAAATGTTTAGTTGAAACTGTAACAGATACAGTGTTTAACTTTTTAGCTGTTCGTGATTTAATAGACGTGAACCAACTGGATTACGTAAAGGACGAGTTACTGAAGGTAATTAAGGAATATTACCCCGATAGAAAGGAAGAGGATATACGTCAAGCAATAGAGGACGTAATTTACGATATCAGGAACTCAATGAACAGCGTCTGCTATTACGATGAGTTACCGCTGGTGATTGTGCAAGAGATACTAGACATGCTGAGTGGGTGACAAAATGGTCAATACATTTGATGTAAAGTTCAAATCCGAAACTGGCTATGAGACAAGATATGTGTACCTAATTAAAAGTGATCTTTCGAAACTAACGTCTCTACGGATAGAGAAAGCCTCATTTATTAGTTCGAGATACTACAATGTCTCAATTGGTGACATAAGAAAGTTATTGAGTGTTCTCAAATCAGACAGGCAGACGCTATTATCACAGTATGCCGAGCAGGTTTTACGTACCCTAGTAAATATGGTGAGTAAATATGTAGCGGATAGATTAAACTTTTGTGACTTACACCTTAACCTGACCTTACATCCAAAGGAAATGGTGATAATAAACGGAAGAGCGAGAGATTTTGTGTTTAATAATGAAAAAGTGATGTTGGATGTCCCTGTACTGGATGAGATACCCCATAATATAATCCACTATCTACGAGTTTTGAATAAACAAGACGTTGTAGACTCCTGTATCAAAGACGTCCAGCAGCTAGTTGTAGCTACGCAAATATTTTACGTTTTAGACAGCTTGTATAACAACATAGCCTCCAAGTGAGGTGTTTAAGATGTCAAATCAAGAAGAAGTAGTAGATATAAACCAGTACGTTGATTCGATAATACAGTTAACTAAGAACAACACAATCATAATTTCAGAGATGGAACTAGACGTTGATAAGTTGGAAGTTACTGGTGATGTCATATGTGAACCTGGTAAAATAACTAGGAGAGAATTCTTTTACGTGGCTCCCCCATGTCATACTGCTGATGGGAAGAGAGTTATAGGATTTTACTTATTCGATACAGGAGCAACTATTCCTTCTTTACAAGGAGACGAAGAGCTGTTCAGGGAAACTATTTATACATCACTTTTGAGCTACGCCGTCGTAAAAAGTTTCACCATCTATAAGTTATTTATCGATAGGTTCATTGATCAAGACAACAGGAATAATTTCATGTTGACTAGGGTGGAATATATGCCTTTAGCAGTAGAAATATACTCTGAATTTAATGATCGAGCCGATGTGAGGTCAATACAATCTTGGCCGTACGCCCTGATCAAATTTCCGTACGTTGATAAATTGCCGAGGTATTCCGTACTATATATGGAAAAAGATGGAGTCCACATTAAACCCATAGATCGTAATGTGATAACGGAATTCTTGTACAGGAATTATGAAAATGTAAAGAAACAGTTAGAGGGAGTACTCAATGACAACCAGGAATTAGCAAAAGTGATTGAGAAACTGAAGATATATTGAACCACCTCCTTCCAGCGAAAGTTTTTTAGATCCACATTCTTTTTCTATCATGGGTAAGAACATGTCTGAAAAACAAGATATTAAACATAAATATTCATACAAATCAACTATAAAAAAGAAATATAATTTAACTGATTACCAAATTAAGCAAGCAATTGAAAGGGGCATAATAAAAGATTATAAATATGTACCGAACCCCTACTACAGTTCTGAGGAATCGCTTATAATTAACAACGAAGAACTTCTTCAGCATCTAGAAGAGATTAGAAAGTTAGAGAAATATTCCGAAAGAGAGATAAATAAGAGAAAAGAGTACAATAAACGTTCAAGAAAGGTCTCAAAGATTTCATTTTATTGTCCAATATGTAATGCAAAAATTAGACCACTAAGGGATTCGTATACACGGGATGCCGTTCTAAAAGACGAAATAGATTATGAAAATGCGAAAATAGTAGTCATTGTAACACACTTTAGGCATATTCACACTGATTACGATAAAATAAGAAAAAGTGTAGAATTGTATCGTTATTATGATGGGCCCATTGAAAAAATTCTGGATTTGAAAATAGACAGTAGTAAGCTTGTGGATAAATTGAAGGAAGAAAAGACAAGCGAAGCAATTGAATTAATCAAAAAACACGGCCTTTTGCCACCTAATTTCAGCAAAGAAGAATATGATCGTATAGCACTAAAAATTAAACGAATGTATGGTTTGACCTGACAAAAACGAACGACAAGCCTCGCCCCCTCTAGGGACGGGGTAAAAATTTAAGCGTAAATAATTATTTTTATTTCAGATGCCTTCCTCTGGTCAACTCTCAGGCTATGAGGAGCGGGAGCCGATTTCTCCCGCTGGGGAGGAGTGGAGTAGCACCCACAAAAGGGGTGTAACACCTAAGACCTCGGGAAACCCTCGCCCTGAAGGGCGGCGAAGAGGTCAGTACGATAAAGTCGCGATACCCGCACTTTTTCCGATCTCTAATCGTCCGCATTCACTCGCTATCATCCGCATCGTCTCTTCTTCACGTGGGGGTGCGTGCCCCACAGATCGCGGGTCTACCCCTTATCGGGGAACCCCGCTTAACTAGTAGTTAGTACAGTGGTTTTAAACTTTTTTGTGTGAACTACTCGTTCCTCAGGACTGGGTAAAATTTAAATTCTAAAATATTTTTATAATATCTTAATGGTCTTCAGAAAGAACGATTTGTATGCATCTGCTATCCGTTACAACGAACTTCCAGGCGAGATATTTTTCCTTAGATTAGACTATGATGGTGGAGACATTACATTCACGATAGACAAAATTGGCTATAGGGTAAGCGTAAAAGATTATGAGTTGGGAAGCTTTCAATTGATTAATGAAAATATTAATAATTCTAATTTTTCACAACAAATTATGAAGATTTTAAGCGAGTTTGGTAATTCGGTGGATTTAACATACATTAAAGCTTTTTCTGAGGTAAAGATTAATGGCAAAGAGATAAAAGTAGACAACAATAAAATGATAAATTTAATAGACAAGCTTTTCCATACTACGCTCTCTTATGTCAGGAACGATTTCTCATACTATCACTTTCCGTTAAATTTTAATAGAATTATTATATATTACGAATATGTATTTAGAAATCCTTCATTGAATGGCTATTGGGTATACACTCCAGAATATATTTATAGTGTTTCATATACTCCTGTAAATAAATTAACTATTTTCAAAAGACAGGATAATAGTGAACCTAAAGAAGCTTTCCACATTTATACGGGTATCTATAAATATTCAAAGCGTATTTTATATAATGTAATAAAATTAGTTCTACAATCAAAGATCAAGGCAGATAGTTATGAAATTGAAATTAGCGGGAAAAATGTAACCATTAATAATAAGGACGTTAAAGTAGAAGATAAGGTAGTCAATGATATTACAGATTCGATAAAGAACCAGATAGAATATATTATTAACATTGTAAAGAATAAATTAAACATGTTAGCGTGAAGCTCTACCCTTCAAGGTATGGAGCAACCGCGTCCTCTCACCGAAACCTTTTTAACTCCTCTTCTAATCGATAGAAGAGGTGGATAAAAATGGCATTATTAGAAGTGAAATTTGATGCCGTAGGTGAGGATATCAGAGAGTTATTAGAACTAAGACGTGAGCTACCTGCCCTGGAAGGGCGAGGTTTTCCACCCCTTAACCCCAGGTTTTTATAGGTGGGATTCGTATGTTGAACAAACTCTCAGTAACCTACAACAACACTTCTATATCACTTGAAAACATATCTACGCTTGCTATACTTGGTGATAACGGAGTCGGCAAAACCGCGTTTTTGGAGAGAATAGCACTAACGAATGAGGATAATATTCCTACAATTTTGAATACAAAAGGTAGCATTAATCATGAAAACTTTTCAGTTAATATTGACGGCGAAGAAGTAAAATGTGAACATGCTAAAGCAGATAGAATACGTGTTCCAATTGATTCTGGAATGCGTTATCTTCCTTATGAAATACGTCGTTATGATTGTAAAGGTAGTATTAAGTATAAGGCAATGATGATATATCCTTACATCTTTCGGACAATGATTCATGAAGAACATTATGGTATATTCGTTAAGCCTAACGATGAAAATATGAAGTTCAATAACATGATAAAAGGACTAATCGATGGTACTGTGATACACATGGTTAACGATTTCATATATGAAAACGGTGGCAATGTAACATATTTGGATAATTTAGGGAGAGGCATTAGTAACATGGTAAAATTACTGTGGTCGGTATATTATTATAAACCAGATATACTTCTAATAGATGATATCGAGACACTAAGCTTGCACCCGAAAAGGTTACAGATACTTCTTAAGTGGTTTACAGAATATATAAGAGATAATAAATTAAAGGCAATGCTGTTCACCACAAATAGTGATGCATATGTTGATCTGGCAGAAGTTGATGAGGGAGCAAAATTCCTGTTATTGCAAAAAGATAACCATATTGTGATGGATAGAGAAGAAGTTTTAGATAGAATAGATTATGAAGATTTGAGGTACACAGTACTAAAGGATGAGGCTCCATAAGGCATGGTGAGCCGTCCATGATTTTCAATTCACCTACTGTGCAAAAATACATCCTAAGTGGTGCTAATGTAGTCGCAACGATCAGAAGGAAGGGGTACTATGGAGTAGGAAAAAGAGTAATTGTAAAAGTAGGGGATAAGAGATTTTACGGTAAGGTCATCGCAGTAGCCCCTCTCACACTTTTTTCGTTAAGTCAGTATGCAGATTATAGCGGATTTGAAAGCGTTGAGGAGTGGATAGCGGAAGCCGAGAAGCTTCATAAAACCAGGCCAGATCCCAACAAATTCGAAATAGTTGCCGTTGAGCTCAGTCGTTAATGAAGAAGGATGAGGCTCCATAGAACTCTTCAAGGGGTGGAAAGTGCAGACCACACATCTGGAGACGCAGCTATCCATTCATAACTAAACATTATGACTCCCTTTTTAAGTTTAAGCCCACAATCTATTTCAGCCTTAAAGTCGTTAGTATATATTACTATGTAGTCTAGATAAAGTGGCGTTGCACAAGTCTCAGCAAGACTTACTACTTCGTTATATTTGAAGCTCGCTAACGTGTCTCCAGTTATGTATAATTTGTCTTTAAATTTCATGAATATTTGAATTAGTTCTTTTAAGTTGTTTACCTTTATTCCGTTTAACTCGACGATATATTTTGCTGCGGAATTTAATATATCCTGATCGTTTGTGTAAACATTATCGTTTGCATAAAAGAAACCCTTGTCTGGAAGCATATTGTCGTTTACCTTTACCTCATCCGTGTAATAGATAATTTTACCGTCAGGGGGATATGCTACGTTATGATAATAGTAAAACTCCCTCGCTATGAAATTGTCCTTCTTTTTCTTCATAATAGCTTCCAGCATGACGTTCTTAAGCATTTTAGTCTTATTTGAAATTACTATCTTCTTAAAGTTTTTCAGGATTTTAGTTTCGTCCATCCACGGAATAGGAATAGTTATACGAATTTGTTTTTTCTCGTCTTCATAAACTATGGCTATGTCTTCTAGAACATAATGATCATCCTCTTCAACTAGATCACCAAGATTACTAAGTTTTATTACACCGAGCATTTGTTTAACAGAAGAGCGAGGTATAGAGTTAGTGAACTCAAACTTGGCATCCTCATACTTCTGCTTGTATTTGAGTAAAGTAGTGAACGCATACCCTTTATTTTTAAATTCCTCACTTATGTGAGCTATCCTAGTCAAAAAGAAGTGAGCTACCCCGCCCTTACGGACGGGGCTTCCTGCTTCATAACCCCACCTTGCCCGTAGCCTTTCGCTACGGGTAGAGAGCAGAGCTCCACAGGCACTAAGGATGGCTCCCACCCCGAGCATTGGTGTTAACGTGCTGTGTCCCCTTATGGGGCCGTTTGATGGAGCAGAGGCGTACCACACAGACCCTCGCTTTAACCGAGGCGTCTCGGTGACGCTTGCTCCGTCAGTGACTGCCATTAATAGAGTGTTTGACAAAGAAGTATTTAAATGTAAGGGGGCTATCCATCCCCGCCCTAACGGACGGGGTCTTCTGCCCCCTTAAACCCCCGAGAAGATAAAGCTTTTTTGAGTATACCTCTTCGTACTTCTCTCTCCCTCTTCTCGTTTCATCAGTATGAAATTAAAACTACGTTCTCTCACCGAAAGCTTTTTAGATTTCCATCCCCCTTTTATCTTGAGGTAAAAAAAAGATGGGTGAATCTAAATTAAATTTAATTAATAATACTAATGAGGATCTACTTATTAAGTTACTAGAAATATCACACATGGACAGTCTAACGTTTAGTGTAGAATCCCCCATATACCTACGCTATTTCGAGAATTCGCTGAAATCTAACAATTGGGAAAAAGTTCTTGACGAAGGAGAATCTGAATGGTACGGTAATTTCAGAGTAGTGTATAAGAAAGGAACTTATGAGATCACATTAGTCTGTGATGTAGATGGTTATGTGTTTCAGTTTGCGATAACTAAGAGGTGAAAGGGCATGACAAAGAATGACAGGCCTCGCCCCTTCTAGGGGCGGGCAGGAGGTCAGAGGGTGTTAAAAAATGTATATCGTTGTAATAGATAAAACGTGGGAACGATTAGAATGTATTAAGGAAGGAGATATAGAATTATACTACGATATAGTTACAATTTTGTCAGACAAGGACATTGTCGAGGAATATTTCTTAAATGTATCAGATGAAACGTGGAACACCTTTAAGGATCCATATGCAAAAAGGGTTTTTGTAAATGAATCAGAACTAGAGAAATACCTCAAGGCAGCTACATATGTTTTTGTCTATAAAAACACAACTGTTAGATTATGTCTTCCAATTTAACCTCAACAACGCTTAAAAAGCTTAGTATTCAATGTAGTACCAGGCTAATAATTTCGCTAATCTATGTTCTATTTCTTCATTAAGGTCATTGAGTAATTTGCTATTAAGGTCATTACGTAGTTTGCTGGAGCTCATTATCTTTTCTCTCACTTTGATTAAATCGTGAACTTCGTTTATTTCGTCTATTGGTTTTACGTCATTAAGGTCTCCTAAATTCATTCCGTTGTACTTTAGCGTTAGACTTCAATCTTTTTCTTGTTCTATCGCTATTATTGCATGCATTTTAGGTCATGTAATATTGCGTTTTGTTGTTTAAAAGATCTGCGGTTTTGAAGATTCCAGCGAAAGCTCTTTAAACCCCCCATTCCCCTTTTATCTCGGGTGAAAAAATGAGTGAAAATGATGAAAAGAAAAAATACGGTGTCTACAGTATAGAATATAACATAGACCTAGACGACAAATACGTTGTATATGATGTTTGTGTACCTAAAGACCAGGAAGATGAGTTCCAATGAAGATAGACGAAATACTTAAACATCTAGAAAACATCAAAATCGACGAAAATATTGATGAAAAACGCGAAATCGTCGAATATTTAGCACAAACGTTCGGTGATGATAAAGTGTTACGACCCATAGAAAATTTTATGATGAAAGATAGGAGAGTATACGGCTACAACTCATATGTAGATCTTCTCAGATCTTACAAAATCTCACCAAACGATGCTTACGTATACGTGGATTTCCACAATTCTACTGGAACTTATTCGGTAGATTATTTTTATCCTTTCCTCGCTGATGAATTTCTTTTAAAGAACGCTTATCTGTCTAAACTAGGTTTTGGGCCTTCTGACTATAGTTATTATGCACCTGCACGTGGGCTTAAATATATTGCTATAGCTAATGTGTTTAGAGGTGCTGGACGTGTTGTTGTGGAGGTAGCTAATCTCGATAACGTTATAACCAATACGAACTTACCGATGTTAATACACAATGTTTTATATACAAAAGGCAGTACTGAATATATGACCAGTGATGAGGCAAGAGAGATCGTGTCAATAATTCTCTCGCAGAAATTTTTCGCTGGATACGACATCATCGAGGCGAAAAAGATAGTTCGTAAATATTACAATGATAATGACACATCACTGATTAAAGACGTTGGGGCTATAGGAGACGCTTACAATCAAATATTTCACCCGTATCGAGTAGTGTACAACATAAAGACTAAACGATTCATACTAACTTATCCACGTCCTCTCACCGAAAGCTTTTTAGACCCTCCTTCATCAATCTCTCCTCCCTCTAATAACCTGAAGATAGGCGAGATGTTTAAACGCTTAGAAATCAGCGAAAGACGCAAAATTGCTGAAAACCTAGCACAAAAATTGAGTGTTAACGATTCACTTCACACATATTATATCATGACGAAAGATAAGAAAATATACGATATCTCGTCATACAAAACGCTTTTCAAAACCTCACCTGACTATGCTTACGTATACGTACTTGTTGGCAATGTATATCACTTAGCAAGTTATTATTTCCCTTTCCTCGTTGATAGTTATCTCTTACTGTACGCCTATTTATCGAAACTAGGTTTCGAGTATCATAATAACGTAGTACCTGCTACTGGACTTAGATATGTCTCTGTGGCTATTCGTTATCTAGACATTAATTGTGTGGTCGTAGAGATAGCTGATCTCGATAATGTTGTAACCAGTATGAATTTACCGACACTAATACGCAGTATGTTAGGTACTAAATATATAGACGATTATAAAGTAGAAGAAATTGTGTCACAACTAGAATCACAAAAACTTTTCGCTGAATATAGCTTCAACGGGGCATGGGACTTATCCAGTTGGCATTACGACCACGGTGACAAAACCATGCCAATAGTTAAAAAAGTTGAAGTTATAAGAGACGCTTACAATCGTATATTTCAACCATATCGAGTAGTATATGACTTAAACACTAAACAATTCATACCAACTTAACCACGTCCTCCCACCGAAAGCTCTTTAAACCCCCCATTCCCCTTTTATCTCGGGTGAAAAAATGAGTGAAAATGGTGAAAAGAAAAAATACGTTATCTACAGTATAGAATATAACATAGACTTAGACGACAAATACGTTGTATATGACGTTTGTGTACCCAAAGACCAGGAAGATGAGTTCCTTAAATGGGTAGAGGAAAATAAGATCATACGTGGTTATAGTCCTGGTGGCGAATCAGATGAGGATGAATGTCGTTCAATATTTCGTCATGGCAAGCTGTGTTTCATCACGTCAATGAAGTCCAGTCTGGCACTTCTGATAATGTTAACAAAGTCTGATAACCTGTGAAGTTTGTTAGGTGGTAACAATGAAAGTGGATAAACTAGTTAAACGCTTAGAGAACGTTAAAATCGACGAGAATAAAATAGACAAAGAAAGAGAAGCGTATATTATGTTACTTACAATTAAAAATAAAGGAAAAGAAGAAGTTATACGTTACATATTCGATTCTTTCACGCCTACAAACAAATTTAATTCTATCTTTTATGTCAACAACGACGTAAAGTATTTTAGTCGTGGAGAAAAACGTAATGGTATTTTTAATATCATTATAAATGGCAATAAAGCATACGACTGGGCTAGTTATGACGTTAAAAACGATACAATTATTGTATACGTTGTTAGGGAATATACCGTTAGCGATTACGTCCTACACCTGTTAGACATATTACCAGAAACTCCAATTGATCACGTTGATCCACTGTTAAAATATTTGTACAATGATCTAAGACGAGGATATAAAATAACTTTCGATAAGTATCGGCAGTGAACTACCCCGCCCTAGCGGGGCATTTTGCGTAATTTAATTGCATTCTCCCATCGAAAGCTTTTAAACTCCCTTTCCCTTTCTCTCCTTGCTGAGAACATGAAGGTTGATGAACTACTTAAACGCTTAGAAAATATCAGAATCGATGAAGACGAAAGGCGTGAAATCGCTGAGTACTTAGCACAAACGTTAGGTGATAAAGAGAGTCTATACGCATATAATTTTGTGACGAAAGATAAGACAATATACGACTTCGACTCGTATGAAAATCTTCTCGAATATAACAAAGTTTCACCAGACGATGCATTCGTATACGTAGAAAACAACCTTTTCACTGAATATTACCCAGCAAATTATTTTTACCCTTTTCTCATCAATAGATGTCTCTTACCGTACGCTTATTTATCGAAATTAGGTTTAAAAGCTGACCTTTATCGTGTAGTACCTGCTACTGGACTTAAATACGTAGTTGTAGTTTATCGTTTTCCAGACGTCGATCGTATGGTTGTAGAGGTAGCTGACATTGGCAATGTTATGATCAATACGAACTTACCACCATTAATAGAAGGTAATGTAAGAAATAAGCACATAGATGACGACGATGATGCAAAAGAAATCGTGTTACGATTCGGCTCGCGGAAACTTTTCGCTGGATATGATTTTAATAAGGCGAGAGATATAATTCATAGATATCACGAAGATCACGACGTATCGTTGGCTAAAGATGTTGCGGCTATTAACTACGCTTATAATCACATATTACAACCGTACCGCACAGAATACGACCTAAAGAGTAAACGGATCATTGCGTCGTTCGAGCGGAAACTTTTTTAACACCACTCCCCTTTTCTATCATGGGGGTGAAACCCCCAGGTGGAAAAAATGATAAAAAGTGATGAGGAAATGAAAAGATCAATTATTAAGTTTATCGATCTATTTTTGGAAGATTATGTTAAAGAATTTAACGTTGAATTTAACGAATTACCGTTTACTCAAGACGAATTTAACAACTTAATAGGTAACTACGATAGTAGTAACGGTGTAATTAACAACGGCATCCACACCGATGAATATACATATGATATTAACGACATGGACACGAAAAAACTACTAATTGACTATATAAAGAAAGACGATGGAGAATATGAAATACTATCGATAGAAGGATTTAACGATACGAAACAAAGTGGTGATAACGATGAGTGAAGACGATAAACCTGTTATACAGGATGAAAAATATGGCAGACATACGCACAGAACTAGAAAAACATATTGACAATATAGCAGAACAACTTATAGCTCAACAACTTGAGGACAACTTACAGGATGTTATAGATGACGCTATCGACGCACAACTTTACATCGATTTATCAACTAAAGAACCAGTGGGTTTCGACATAGGTATAGCTATCGGAGGGCCCAACATACGTTTAATTTACAGCAGGGGAGCGTGCCAACTACGAGGATGGTGGGGGTCTCTCAATGACATTAAAGACGTAGACAACGAAATTTGTGAAACGATATTAGACTATTTAACAGAGATTTACAGACAATGATATTCTTTCTCTCCCATTACGACATAGATAATCAAATAAAGAAGATGATGGACGATAATAGCAAGGATTAAGGGTGTTCAACAGTGACAGATCCAGACAGGCTACTCATAAATTACGTGGTTAACGATGTACTCCCCCTTATAGAGTCAAGGTCAAGCAACAAGATCTCCAGGGATGAATCTGC
>Ga0208549_100842_pt1 | contig 11949 bp, 10 predicted proteins | sample BED_host_MetaG_FD_187135 | JGI IMG/M metagenome (GOLD analysis project Ga0208549, IMG submission 187135) | Hot spring microbial mat communities from Yellowstone National Park, Wyoming, USA - BED_host_MetaG (SPAdes) (version 2) | ecosystem: Environmental > Aquatic > Thermal springs > Hot (42-90C)... | reverse complement strand
TTCATATTATGTATCTTATGAAAATAAATAATAAAACGATTGCAGATAAGGAGAATTTCATTTTAAGACTGTAACGCTTCTATGTAACTACTACTTTCTAAATATCGTTTTGACAAGTTATTTTTATTATACAGTATTACGAATTGCTTTTGTTAATGATCTCCCTAGACTGATGACTTCTCACAGAGGATAGTGACGTTTCCCTCGATTAGGGTGACGATGTATGATCCCTTAGTCTGTAGCGAAATTAGAGGTACGCCACGGGTAAACACGCGTATATGCATAATCTACAAATTTTTCTCAAATAATCTCCTTACATTTTAAACGTAATTGCAGGACAGTATATCGCTTAACATTTTATGAAATTTGATAGCTCTAGACTTTATGCGATAATCAACTTTATAAGAGACGCATTCTTTTCCTCGTCTCTCTTTCTTTTTGACAAGAAATTCACGTTCACTATCTTTATTTAATAATCCAACTACTTAATACACATGGACGTTGCAGAGTTTATACTTAGGGAAATTTCAAAATACACTGACAAGGTCTTCATAGTTTCTGGAACCGATTATCCTGCATTCATCAAGGCCGAGCTTAAGTTAAAAAATCCGGAATTTGTAGTAGTCCCGCACGAAATAACTGCTGCAAGCACTGCAGCGGGTTATTCTTTAGGAGGTAAGCTAGGTGTTCTAATGGTTCATACAGTCCCTGGGACATTAAATAGTCTAGGAATAATAGCTAACGCTTACACTTCAAGGATACCTTTGTTAGTAATTGCAGGTAAAAGTCCTTATACTGATAAAGGGAGTACTGCAAGCAGGACTTTAAGGATTCACTGGACTCAGGATGCAGACCAAGAAGAGCTTGTAAAATACGTAAAATGGAAGTTTGAGATAAGGGATCCTTCTCAAGTACCTGCAGCAATATCTAGGGCAATACAAATAGCATTAAGTGAGCCTCAAGGCCCGGTCTATTTAGCAATACCTAGGGAGGTTAGCATAGCAAAAGTTGAAGAGAAAGAAGTAAAAATGGAACCTTTCTATCCTGGAGTTCCGGAAAGTTTAGTAGAAAGGGCAAAGGAAATGGTATTGAAGGCTTCAAACCCCGTAATCATAACTTGGAGAGTAGGAAGAAAGGAAAGCTGGTTTAATTCTCTCAAAGATTTTGCCGACTCAGCAAAAATTCCGGTCTTAAATTACGTGGGGGAAAGGGTTAATTATCCATCAAACGGTAAGATGGCCATAGACCGTTTTAACTTAAAGGAGGCTGACTTAATAATAGAAGTTGAAACTGAGGTACCTTGGATTCCGCGTTTTACTGACGTTGATGCTAAAATAATAAAAGTTGACGTTGAACCTTCATACTCTTATATTCCTTATTATGAATTTCCCTGTGATTTGTGCATTCAATCCTCAGTCGACGAATTCTTTAGTAAACTAAGGATAGAGAGAAAACCAGAAAAAGACCTAGAAGAGACGATAGAAAGACAAAGAGAGGAAAAGAAGGAAAGAATAAATAAGCTGGCGGATTTGAAACAAATTCATCCTGACTATTTATCATATGAAATTGGAAAATTGAAATTGACTGTATTTAATGAGTACGATTTGAATCCTAAGTATGGAGAATTTAACTCTTTCAATTCGTACTTCGGAGACCCTGCAATGGGTCATTTAGGTTGGGCTTTAGGTGCAGGAATAGGTTATAAGATGGCAACTGGAAAGGACGTTGTAATAACTGTAGGTGATGGTTCTTTCATTTTCGGAGTTCCAACAGCTTTTTATTATGTAGCCAAAAAATTCCCAGTGCTCGTAGTCATTTTTGATAATAAGAGTTGGAAGGCAGTAGAGAGAGCAGTAAAGGAAGTTTATCCTGAGGAGAAATTTGACAATTACCCTGGGGCAGAAATTGACATAGATGATTTGCCTAAAACGATAGAAAGCATAGGAGGATATTACGAGTATGTAGAAAGGCCCAACGAAGTTGAGGATGCATTAATGAGAGGAAAAGAGAAAGTGAAGAGCGGAATTCCTGCAATAATTCACGCAAGGATATTTCACGACTAATTCTTTTTATGAACGACGCTTACTCTAATGAGTGCATAGTTAAAAGACCTATCTTATTAGTATCTCTTTCCCAAAAATTATTTATTAATTGAGAGTTTTATGAAAATCTTACATTAGACTTAACGTAATTTTATCAATTTATCTGATAAAAAATTAAATTAACAATGTAGTTGAACACAACTAGTTCAATACGAAAATTCGACTAACGTGCGTCGTGCTTTGAGGGCCTTAGCCAAAAATAATGGAAGAACTTGCAATTTTCTACTAAATAGGAAGACAATTTTATCTCCCTTTGTCCCTACACTTTCATTTCAATCATTTTATGTTCAATCATGATAGAGTGTAGGGACTTAGCACGTAGGTCATGGGACTCCAACGGCACGGGGATCACATCTCTGCTCCCACCCACATCTGTGTGAGAGATTATTTATCAACAAAAATTCGTTATAAACAGACACAAAAGATTTCTATCAACGTGAAAAAGGATTCAGCCCTTCTTCAAACTGCTTGCGTCTTTTAACTATATATTCTTATATTCCCGAATATATATTCGTGAATATATGTTTGAAATAGAAAGAAGAGAATGCGAAGAGATAAGAAACTTGAAAGGATGGAGGTTAATCTATGGGAGGAGAAAAGTAGGTAAAACTTATCTAGCAACGAGGTGTTTAGAGTACGATGACTATTATTTAATATCAAGAACTTTGAACATTATTCATGAAAACGACGAAATTCCATTAGATGACGGCATAAATAAGATTATATCATTACTCAAGGAAGGAAAGAAAATAATACTAGATGAATTCCAGAGGCTTCCAGATAAATATCTAGATTTATTAGCCACTGCTTATCCTAACGGTACATTAATACTTTTAGCTAGTTCTTTAGGAGTACTCAGTAAAGTTGTTGATAGGAATAGCCCTCTTTTAGGCTATGTAATACCTTACAAAATGGGAATAATAAAGTTCAGTGACGCACTTGCTAGCGTTAAACACCCTTATAAAGCGCTACTGTTTAGAGACCCTTGGATAATTGAACACGCCTCAGATTGGAGTGACGTGGAGAGGAATCCTCAATCCTTCTATTATATTACAAAAGGATTAATAGGAGAAATTTTTCAGGAAGAAGATAGGAAACTGACGCAAACTTATGAGGCTATTTTATTAGAAGTTGCAGGAGGGATGTGGAATTCTTCAATGATATCTGCTAAACTGCAGGCAGGAATGGATATTAATCCGTCAAAGGCCTCTTCTTATCTTGATACGCTATTTAAAATGGGGTTAATAAAGAAGATAAGGGTATACAAAGGAGGAAAAGGTAGTGAGTGGTATCATGATTTGGACTCACCAATAATGAGTGTAACTTTCTATGCTGAGGCTAAGTATAAGGTTTCTGAAAAAGGTAATAAAATTGTGGATTTAACTTACCCTATTTCTAAAGAACTACAATTTTCTATAGGGGAAATGCTAGCTGAATATTATAATGCAGAATTAGCGTATGTACCTCAAGGAGATATTGATGTAGTTTTATTAAAGAAAGGAAAGCCTTTCATAGCTTACGAAGTTAAGAACAAATTTACTGAAAAGGATGCTAGAAAAGCAATAGAAAGGATAAAGGACTTTGGAATATCTAGAGCCGGTTTAATAGGAGTTTTGGAAGATCCCCCTAATTCTGAAGATAGTATAGGACCAGAGAGATTAATCGAAATTGCTAAAGAAATAGAGAAGCATAATAAAAATACAGGGGAAGCGTAAGTCTCGATAATTAATAAATAAGAGAAGAGCGTAATAGAAGTATGGACTTAGAAAAAGTTGTAAAGAAGTTTGATTCTTATAAGTACTTAGAGGCAAGGTATCATAAGAATGAATCCTCATCAATATTCTTAATGAACGGACGACTTTTAGGCGTAAGCAAGGAGAAAAATGAGGGTTATTCTGTTAGGGCATACGAGCAAGGAATACTCTATTTTGCTTCATCAACTAACGCAGAAAGCCTTGATTTAAAGAAAATTCAAGGACAGGGTTGGGAGGAATTAGAAGATACTGAGGTTTACTCGGGAAAATATGAAGTTAAACAAGTAAAGCCCTTCGATTCTATTTCAATTGACGAGAAAATAAAATATTTTAAAGATATTTATGAAAGAATAAAAAGCTTGGATATAAAATCCAAATTAGTAAACCTCAACATATGGTATTCTGAATCTCTGGAGGAGAAGAGGATAATGTTTAAAGACGGTTCTACAGTTGAAGGTTTAGTGCCAAGGATAAACTTTTCCTATTCTTTTGTATTAAAATACATGGATAAGACTGCAACAGTTTATTCAGATGAATTCGGTGCAAGCGGTGGATTAGAATTATTAGATAGCTGGAAAATAGGAGATAAACTTGAGGAGAAAATTAAGGAAGTTGATAAGGTCTTAACTAAAGGTAAAACGCCTAAAGAAGGTAAAACTGACGTTGTATTAAGTTCCCTGCTAGCCGGAATAATGGCTCACGAATCGGTTGGACATCCCTTTGAGGCAGACAGAGTTTTAGGCAGAGAAGGTGCACAAGCCGGCTTAAGCTATTTGAAAGATCTTAACATCAGGAAGATAGGTAGTAACGCTGTCAGTGTAATAGACGACCCAACTTTATCTAACAGTAACGGATTCTTTCTAATAGACGACGAAGGAGTCAAGGCAAGAGCAAAATACCTAATAAAAGATGGAGAGGTTAACGAGCTACTACAAGATAGGTTTTCTTCACCTAAGTTTAAAACCAAAAGTAACGGCTCTGCTAGGGCAATGAGCTTTGATAGAGAACCTATAATAAGGATGTCAAACACTTTCTTCCAGCCTGGAGACATGAGCTTTGAAGAACTAGTTGAAGACGTTAAGGAAGGAGTGTATTTTAAGAGCTACATGGAGTGGAACATAGACGACATGAGGCTTGGAGAGAGGTATGTAGGTCTTGAGGCTTATGAGATAAAGAACGGAGAAATAGGAGATCCATTACTTTTCCCAGTGCTAGAAGGGAAAACTACGGAGTTTCTTCCTGCAGTAGATGCCGCTGATAGAGAGTTAAAGTTCTACGCAGGAATTTGCGGTAAAGGAGATCCAGATCAAGCTATCCCTGTTTGGCTAGGAGGGCCAGACTTAAGGTTGAGAAATGTAAAAGTTAAGGTGATGTAAATGCAAGGGTTTGATGAGCACGCAATTTTCAAAACTAAAAAAGAAGTTACTGTAATAAAATTTGTTAATGGAAAAGTCTCAACTATTCAAAGATTAGATAACGAAGTTTCTTACTTTCTACTTAAGAAAGGTAACAAATACATTATAATGGAAGGAAAAGAACTAGATCCTAACTTTGCTAACGTAATAGATGTAATGGAAGAACCGATGCTTTCACCGAAAATTTCTGAAAATACTGGGGAATATAAGTTCGTTAAATTGGATAATAAAATAGAAAAAATAAGGGAAAATCCTGAAGATGTAATTTCACTAGTCCTCAATTCAAGGTACCCAATCTCAGGAATAGTAAACATTACAAGGAGTACAATCTCTTTATCAACTTCCAAGGGTTTTTCCGGAAGCGATGTAAGGAATTCGATAGACGGTTACTTTAGGGCTTTTAATGGGGAATTCACCGGTCAATGGGCTTTTGCCTCTTCTAGCTACTCAGAATCTACAATAAAGGAAAGCGTTAACATTGCCTGCGAACTGGCGTCAATTACTAAAAAAGCTAAAGTGGATGACGGAGTTTATAACGTAGTTCTTTCTCCTTTAGTTTTTGGGAACCTAATGAATTATCTTGCTCATATGTCTTCTGGATTATCAATAATGATGGGAAACTCAGTATTTTCTAGATATAAGCTTGAGGACAGGATAGCAAGCGAAAAACTTACTTTCTCTGATGTCCCCAAAACTGACATGCCGAACGCAGTAGAATTTGACATGGAGGCAACTTTCACTAAGAATAAAAAGATCATAGATCACGGAGTTTTCAAAACTCCTTTGCTAAATAACGAGGTTGCGGAAGCAATGAACCTTAAATCTACTGGAAATGCCGGATGGATAAATCCTATCCCTTGGACGTTAGAAGTTGATGAAGGTGACGTTAGCAAGGACTCGCTACTTTCTGGGAATGTAATATTCTTTAATAATAATTGGTATACTAGGTTTCAAAATTATGTCGAAGGGAATTTCTCCACCGTAGGCAGGGATGCTGTAATTGTCTATAAGAATGGCAATATGGAAGGAGTGGCTGGAAGGTTAAGAATTGCAGATAGTCTCATTAATATAATAAGGAATATAGAAGAAGTGTCAAAAGAGAGATACCTAGTAAAGTGGTGGGATTCTAGAATCCCAGTACTTTCTCCATACGTCCTAGTAAGAGATGTAAAAATAACTAGGGCTTAATAAAATGGGAAATTATGTAAAAAGGATATTTAAAAACTTTTTCCTCTTTCAATCCACATTGTACCATGTCAATTGCTGGAGTGAAATACAGAGTAGATGTCGTGAAGAAAAACGTAGAAAAATTGAAGATCAAAGAGAAGTTCTATTACATAAAGTTTCCAGTAATGTGGGAGGACGACCTTAATGAAGTTAAGAAAATGGTAGAATATTTTGGCGTAGAAAAAAGCAAAGTTTGGTTACAACCAATTAAATAATGAAAGGATTGATTATTGGTGGGACATCGCTGTTAGAGAGGGTTATAATTTATCAATACAGCTTCATAAATTCGTAAGCAAACCATAAATTTTGATATTTACCATTTTCTTTATGGAGCTAGGTAGGAAATACAAACTATTTGCATTTTTAAACCTTGGAATATCAATTACAATAGTTACATTTGCTTCCATAGAAACTCACGTTGCATTTATCTTACCTCCTTTCCTAGCTACTGCTGCAACTAAGCTTCCAGATCCGGCCTGGAAGTTTCAGAGAAGCCTTGTTATAATATCCTCCTATCTGCTTTCCGCCTCTATAGGAGTGATCTTTGTGCTTCTAGGCTCTGGTATCTTTATAGCCGTTTTAGCATCAATAATAGCTTACGGTATCGAATTAATTCTAAATATAGAGCATCCCCCATCAATTTTGGCAACTTTTCTAGGAGTATTGGAAAGAGTTTCTCCTATTTATATTTTGCATCCAGTCCTTGTAGGAGTACTCACTATTAAAGGGATAAACTACTTAATCTCGAGGATGATGAAGATTAGTAAGAAATAAAACTTGGGAGGGGGTAAATAACTTACCAGGAGATAAGTAAAACGCTATTTAACCCTAGACCTAAAGATAAATTGAAATATATTTTTGACAGAGAAAACGAAATCGAGTTACTTAAAAATTCACTAGATTCTCCATTAATTGTTATAATGGGATTAAGGAGAACGGAAAACTTCTCTCGTAAAGTCGGTTTTAAACCACGTAGGCTCAACTTACGTTTTTCTCGACATGAGGAAGTTAGAGAATAAGGAATATACAGTATACAAGGATTTTGTTAAAATAAAGGAAATACTTTATTGCCGATAAGTTACTAGGAGAAATAGGAAATTTAAGATGCTAAATTAGATAAAATTTGCTGATATTGTAATAATGCTTTTTACTGTACTCACTACAGTTACTGGTGGGGGTACAGTTGTTATTCGATCTTCATCCTAAAGAGGATAGGAAAGAATTATTTGGAAGAGATAAAGAGATTGACTTTTCTATATCACAGTTATTATCAAAGAATTGGTTAATAATAGGCGGTCAAAGAGAGATAGGAAAAACCAGTTTAATGAAAGTGATAATAAACGAAATGAAGAAAAATTATGGATTTAAAGGTATTTATGTTAATCTTAGAGGAGTTAGAAATTTGAATTCCTTACTTAAGACAATTCTGTCAGAAATAAATAGTAGTAAACCTAGTTTTAAGATTTCTGTTAAAGTTAATTTCGTCATAGGTTCTGCAGGAATAGAATTAAAAAGAGGTGCTAAAGTAGTTAACAGCTTAATAGAACTTTTCAATTCAATTGAAGAAGACGTAGTAATAGGTTTTGACGAAGTTCAGGAGATTTCCCAAGCAAGTAAGCAATTCCTTGAAGTTTTGGGGAACGTTTTTGCATCTAATCCTAAAGTAAGGTTCATATTCTCTGGTTCTTACATAGGAGTAACTAAGGCATTATCTAACCCTTCATCTTCATCTCCTCTTCACGGCAGACCGCCTGTCTTATTAAATTTAAAGCCATTTGATGAAGACACTTCTAGGAATTTCCTCAAAAAAGGGATGGAAGAAGTCAATGTACATTTTGATAAAGATGGTGAAGTAGTCAAAAAGTTGGACGGAGTTGTAGGTTGGCTAACACTCTTTGGAAATTTTTACGCTATAAGGAAAATAGACTTTGATTCCTCAATGGCCTACACTATTGAAGAAGGTAAGAAGATAATGATTGATGAATTTAAACATTTTCTTGAGGGTAAAAATAATAAGAAAATTTACACAACAATAATGAATGTGCTAAAGGTAGTAAATACGTGGAAAGACATCAAGAGAGGAGTAGAAATAAAATTGGGTAATGTAGACGATAAGGAATTGAGTCTGGCGTTGGAATCCCTTATTAATAATAATTTCATAGAAAAGAAGAAAGAAGGGGTTTACGAAATAGTGGATCCTATTCTCAGAGAGATAGATTATGATAAAATATAAAATAAACAAAAAATTCTAAGGATTATTCAATGAAATTACGGGCTTTCAATATTGAGCTCCAAGAGTAATGGATAATGGTCAGATCCTTCAATCTTTAACACTCCACAATTCTTAATTTCATTCTTTAACTCCGAGGAGACCAAGCAATAGTCAATTCTCATTGCCTTCCATTTAAATCTATAACTTCTCCAAGTAAATTCATTCTTATTAGGATTAACTAGTTTGTAAGCATCTATAAATCCTAGGTCATTAATCACATGATTTAACCATTCCCTCTCTTGAGGAGTCAAAGCCGGTTCTCTTTCGTCCCAAAAAGATGAGTCCTTTCTATCTCTCACTGCATTAAAGTCACCACAAATAATTACGGGCTTTCTTTCTCTCAACTTCATCATGAATTCTTCCACGGTCTTATCGAACTTTATCTTAAAATCTAACCTCTTTAGTTCGTCACCAGCTCTTGGGAAATAAGAGTTAATTAAGAATAATTTCTCGAACTCTAAGGTTAAAACTCTGCCTTCTTCGTCAAATTCTTCAACGTTTAAGCCTTTTATCACGTTCATTGGCTTATAACGCGTTAATGTCATAACGCCGCTATATCCTTTTTTCTTTGCAGAGAAAGACTCTATTGTAAGTCCAGAAAACAGCAAGTCTAAAGGTAAGTCGGAAGTCCTTATTTCTTGTAACATAATCACGTCGTATTTTAAAACTTCGTCTAGGGAGCCTTTCCTAGTTATTGCCTTTAAACCGTTAACGTTCCAAGTTACTATTTTCACGATTATAAATAAAGCCGGGAAACTTTAAATAATGAGCAGTTATTAGCAAATGTGACTAACATTATTATCGCATCAGAGTATGCTTGAAAAACTTAGAACGATATGAAATAATGTCTCAAAAAGTAAGACAAGTAATAACCAATGAAAATTAAATACAGTCTTCACGAGTTTCTTATACGAATTTAGGTATGATAATTAATTATGAGATAAATTTAACAACGAGCGTATTTAATTAATGATCGTGGAAATGGAAAAGGGAATTGACGTAAACGAAGTATTGCTTGACGCACTTAGTCGAGGGGATCCTAGCTATACTTCAGTGGAAAGGATAAAGTTGGCTGAAAATTATTTAAAAGAAACTGAGGAATATTTAAATAAGGGCGATGCGGTACAGGCCTCGGAAAAGCGTACAAAGTAGCAGAGGAAGTTGTAAAAGCGTTAGCAGAGAAGTTTAGGACTCTAGAATATCAATCTTTCTTAAGAGAAGGTAGATGGTATACTTATCTTCTCAGCATGACAAGTAAAACTTTATCTAAGACCCTAGGCGGGAGCGGACAAAAATACGTTTGTCGAATCTGGCTTTTACTAATTGAAAAGTTGAATTAGAAAAAGCCCGTCGTTGATGTGCTGGCTTACCTTTGCTGAGACTGAGGTTGTTGAGGTTGTGCGTGTCTCTGCTTCTCTGCTTGAAACCTCTGTTTGAGGCTGTCTAGCTCCTTTTTGTCCACGGATATGTTGTCGAATTGTTGGCGTAGCTTGGGGCTGAATCCTTTTTCACGTTAATAGAAATCTTTTTGTCTGTTTATAACAAACTTTTGTTGATAAATAATGATCTCTCACACCTATGTGGGCTATGCCCAAAAGGGTGGGAGTGATTGGAGAAATGTGAGCCCCGTGCCGTTGGGCTCGAAGGAGTCCCATGACCCACCTACAGTGGTTGAGGGCTAAGTCCCTACACTCGATCATGATCGAACATAAAATGATTGAAATGAAAGTGTAGGGACAAACGATAGCTCCTGCTTGAGGATCTCAAGGTCGCGTTCCGCGTCTGCTATGTCTTGGTCGACCGCAGCTAAGTTTTGAATCTTGGTGAGGTCGACGTTTTTCCACTTTAAGAGCTTGGGTATTTGGCACTTCGGGCTGCTACATTAAAAATTAAGTACAGGCCTTCAGACCGGAGGCTCCTTCCTTAAAATCCACGCTGGGATGGCGTTGAAGACTTCTGCGTAGCCGTCGTATCCTCTTGTGTCAGTCCAGAACCCCCTGTACCTGTTAAGGGCCAGTAGTGCGTCTGGCCTAAGGTATCTCTGGCTACCCTTCGCGTAGGCCTCTAACGCCCTCCTCTTTAGTTCTACGTAGTCCGTGACGTCAACTACGCCTATGAAGGACTGCATCGGAGGCCAGACCTCGTACTCGTACAGGTACTCTATCTTGTGCCCGTGAAGGAACATCGCGTTCCACGCTGCTAGTCTAGCTATTTTGTTGGCCGCCCTATGATCTGGGTGGTATTCACTTGGGTGTGGGGCGTAGATCACGTTCGCCCCGGTGCTCAGAATCAGGTTTACCACCTCGTCAACCGCTTGGGGGACGTATTCGGCGAGCCTTGCGTCGGGGAAGCTCAGGAACACCAGCCCGTCGCTAGTGCATCCCAGAATGCCTAAGGCCTCTTTCGCCTCCGACTTGCGCCTTGATGAGTATTGTTGCCTCTCGGAGCCTTGGAGGACTCTTCCTTCGTATGCCGCTGCTCCGTCAGTGAGGTAAACGACAACGACTTGATAGCCTGACTTAACGAGGATAGCGATGGTTCCGCCCATGCCGATGACTTCATCGTCCATGTGCGGAGTGAGTACCAACCTGACCCCCTTGTTCATGTTGACCATCTTTACAAAGCTGCGCGCCCATATTATCTTAACACGTCCAGGGAGCCCTTGACCGCTGCCGCCTGATGACCCTAAAGGAGCTGGGCTTCTTGGATCCCTCGAGCCCCTCTTTCTCGTCATCAGTTAACGTTCAGCCCTTTACGCTTATACTTGTCTAAGCCCTGACGTTGTACTCGCTTAGCCCTTAAAATCAGGTAGTTCAACAACAGGTAAGCAGCGAGGCTTGCGCAACGAGACCTCCATCATAAGATGGGTCTTAGTTTTCGTTGCTTATTTTTAGCCCTAATTCAAATAGAAGTTTCGCAGGGGTCCTTGACGCCTTTTAAGCAATGCCACATCTTTCATTATCGATACCCTTATTTTTAACTAGCGCTTAGTTATGAAGGTATGATACTGCTGATAAGTGATTTGCATAAAAGCCTCGATAATATGGAGGAGATAAACTCGGTCAAGTGGCTACTTAACGTTTTAGACGAGCTAAAGCCAGACTATTTAATTGGAGCAGGAGATTGGGGGGAGGCAATGACTGCGGATGATTTTTCCGAAATCCTCACGAGGACTAGGT
>Ga0208549_100840_pt1 | contig 11959 bp, 22 predicted proteins | sample BED_host_MetaG_FD_187135 | JGI IMG/M metagenome (GOLD analysis project Ga0208549, IMG submission 187135) | Hot spring microbial mat communities from Yellowstone National Park, Wyoming, USA - BED_host_MetaG (SPAdes) (version 2) | ecosystem: Environmental > Aquatic > Thermal springs > Hot (42-90C)... | reverse complement strand
TGTGTTGATATGAGTGTTCATACGATTTCTCCGAGATAATAGTTGTATCATTTAATAAAAAATTATCAAATATTCTAACTGATCCCGTCCTATACCTGTCTTTTACTAGCTCCACGATTTGATACTCATCCATAAATCGTCTTCACCTGTTAAAATATAAAAACACTAATTAGACCAGCACGGGTTGCCACGTTTTTGTATCGTATACTACACGACGGGGTCTGAATACACGTTCATAAGCCTCTGATATCTTGAAGACCTCTTTTGATAGTTTACGATTATTTCTATCAAAATATCGATGCACTATACTCTTAGCATAATCCCACGTGTGGTCAGCGAAGAGTTTTTGGCTACGCACCCGTTTGATTATTTCGTCAACCTCATATTTATTGATCTTATTTTCACTAAGTAATTTAGGGCCTAACACCGAGGACATGATCTTAGGGAGATTGAGGTTGTTAGCTACCACGTCTAGGTCAACGAGTTCTACGGCCAGCCTGTTTTCATATTCTACCCCAAAAATAAAATATTTCAGGTTGGGAAGAGGATAACGTCCGTGTATCTGATCGACTAAAACATAGCCTCTTTTATAGACATACATTTCCACTATGTGCTTGCTATTACCAAACATTGGAAATTCAAACGATGTTATTTCATCTGGCATCATTCCGAACAGATCGACCGATCCTATTGTACGATCACTTATCTGGCCCTGTTTGTTGGATTCATGGAACGAAGGAGGCGGAACAAAACTAATCCTGTTACCGTTAAGCAAAATATAATACCATCTACGGTGTCCTTCTCTATACCAGTCTTTAACTCGCTCCACGATTTGATACTCATCCATAAATCGTCTTCACCTGTTAAAATATAAAAACACTAATTAGACCAGCACGGGTTGCCACGTTTTTGTATCGTATACTACACGACGGGGTCTGAATACACGTTCATAAGCCTCAAATATCTTGAAGACCTCTTTTGATAGTTTACGTTCGTTTCGAACAAAATATAGAAACACTATCAAATTAGCATCATCCCACGTGTGGCCAGCGAAAAGTTTTTGTTTATACATTACATCCCTTATTCTATATACGTCACCCCTAGTTATCTCATTCGTCCTAAGATCTGTCCTAAGTAATTTAGGGCCTAACACCGAGGACATGATCTTAGGGAGATTGAGGTTGTTCCCTACTACGTCTAGGTCAATTAGTTCTACGGCCAGCCTGTTTTCATATTCTACCCCCCGAATAAAATATTTCAGGTTGGGAAGAGGATAACGTCCATGCTTCTGATCGACTAAAACATAGCCTCTTTTATAGACATACATTTCCACTATTTCCTCGCTATGACCAAACATTGGAAATTGAAACGATGTTATTTCATCGCGTATCGTTAAGAATAGATAGACTAATCCTATTGTACGATCGCTTATCTGGCCCTGTTTATTGGATTCATGGAACGAAGGAGGTGTAACAAAACTAATGCTGTTACCGTTAAGCAAAACATAATACCGTACATAATCCCATCTAGGGTGTCCTTCTCTATACCAGTCTTTCACTCGCTCCACGATTTGGTACTCGTCCATAAGTCATGTTGACCTGTTAAAATATAAAAACACTAATTAGAGCAGGACTTGTTCCCACGTTTTGGTGTCGTATACTACGCGGTAGGGTCTGAAAACCCGTTCATAAGCCTCTGATATCTTGAAGACCTCTTTCGATAGGTCACGTTCATTTTTATCAAAATATCGATACGCTATATCCTGAGCGTCATTCCACGTGTGGCCAGCGAAGAGTTTTTGGCTACGCATCTGTTTGTTTATTTCGTAAAACTCACCATATTCAATCATGTTATTTTCGCTAAGTAATTTAGAACCCAACACCGAGTATATGATCTTAGGGAGGTTGAGGTTGTTGGCTGCGACGTCTAGGTCAACGAGTTCTATGACTAATCTATCTTGGAATTCGTATCCCGTACTACTCGTAATACCCGTACCACTCGTTATACAATATATAATATACTTCAAATTGGGTAGTGGAGCTGGACCGAACGAACTATGTCCTCTAATCACGTAACCTTTCTTATAGAGGTAAGCATACGGTATAATGCTCCAATCGATGGTAAGCGTTGGGAACTCTAAAGTGAATACAAAGCCAGTTCTACCATTATCAACATATCCTATAACTTGTTTGCTTATGTATGGATCGTGTTCATATGAGCGTTTGTACGATTTCTTCGAGATAATAGTTATATCGTTTAATAAAAAATTATAATATGCTTTAATTGATGCCGTCCTATACCAGTCTTTCACTCGCTCCACGATTTCATACTCGCTCATCTTTTGACACCTGAGACCCCATCCCTGAGGGCGGGGAGGAGGTCACTGCATCTGATACATAGATGACAAAGCCTGTTGATTCAGCACGTTCAGATACAACGTAGTAATCGTAAATATCAATATTATCGCTAGTGCAGTTACGCCAAGGACAATTACGAAAGCTTGCCAAACCTTCACCCTTATCACCCAGAAAATGATCCTACCATATGGCCTCCCCCTCATTCAGTGAACGAGACCTTGATAGTAGCTGGTGCAGATAGCGAGATCACTAGGTAACCATACCCTTCGAATGGCACATTCTGTTGCTTTAATGTAGAAGAGAAAAGAATAGGTGTCTCTTGAGTAATAGTGACTAAATTAGGTATCACTATTAACGAATCGTTGTGAAGATGTTGATCGTTGGTTATGTTAAACCAAGCCATCAGCGAAGTAGTGGTAACTGGTTTGACACTTACGACAAAGTTATCTGTCAGGAGGGGTATAACGACGTTACCTCCAGACGATTGTGTAACTGTATATTGCTGATATATGGGAAATTGAACTGGTAGAGGTGATGCTGTTGGAGTAGATGTTGGGGTAGATGTTGGGGTAGATGTTGGGGTAGATGTTGGGGTAGATGTTGGGGTAGTTTGTCTCACTGTGAGCATATAGAGAATTATCAATGCCGCTGCCAGACCCAAACCTATTGCCAATATGATTTCTTTCCTCATCAATGTAGCCGTGTCAGGAAAAAATATTAACTTTTCCGCTTTGACCTCCTCCCCATCCTGAAGGTTTTACGCCCCCTTTGAACCCGCATTTTTCACGAATTTTTCAAGCTCTGGACTCAACGGAATATCTGGCTCCTCATCTTCTTCATCTTCTTTTTCCGCTCTCTCTGGACTTTCCTTTCCTTCTGGAGCTTCTGGTTCTTCTGGAGCTTCTGGTTCTTCTGGAGCTTCTGGTTCTTCTAGACTAAGTGCATATGAAAGACAGACCTTCAGTTCCCTCTCTATCGGATCGGTCCTTCCATATGGGGCAAACACCCTATATCTAACGTTAAGCTCACTGAGTATATCTTGAGGGTTTCCCCTAAGCACTACAATCTTCACTTTATTCTTATCTAATCGCAAGGCCAATATGGCTGCCCTATACCCCATATACAAGACGTATTTTTTCCCGTCATCGGTAACCCCAGTTATAGGACGAGTATTAGCAGCGTAGATCACGTCATTATCATGATTATGACGTTTAATAACGTCGCTTATATGTGGCGAAATGTCCTGACCCTCCTTAACTTTGACTTCTGTTTCGTATCGATACATCCTACTCAGCACCTCCAGCATACACTAATGTACACATGTAAATAGGGCTTCTCTGCCACTTCCATAAAACCCTAACTCCAGATGGAAATAGTTTAATACCCTCCTTCTGCGAGGCTATTGCAACACTCAATTCATCTGCTTCTTGTCCCATAATACCCAAACGATCTAGTGCATCGAGTAATTCCTCTGAGGTGAATTTAGCATATTTCACCTCGCCATTCTTTGATTTAGGACAATTACCGATGTACATTAGTATCCCCTATTCTTCACAAAATTAATAACGTAATAGTATATTAAAAAGTTTACCGTGATTGACCCCCCTGAACGGCAGGGAATAGGCCAGCCCTGTTTTCAATAATTCACTGTTATTGTCGCTGTTGGACTGGCTGAAGGGGATGATGTTGGAGATGGAGATGATGTTGGAGATGGAGATGGAGATGATGTTGGAGATGGAGATGGAGATGATGTTGGAGATGGAGATGGAGATGGTACCACTATCCTGGGCAATACAAAATAATATATTACTACTGCAGTTATCCCTACCCCTAACAATATTGCCAATACCTCGCTAGCCTTAGCCATCAATACCGCCTAGTACAATATTCCTATAGCCGCAGTAGGATTGTATGGAGATGATAAGACCAATGTGAAGCTGAAGGAATTAACAATTCCAGGCCCAGTTACCGTATAGGTTACTTTCAAGCCGCTGTAACCGCCTGGTATGGATACGGTATCACTCCATGATACACTTCCACCACTTCCAGCGGTCTCAGTAAATTGGGAGGTAGTCGGGGAAGTCAATGAGGTACCAGATATATAACTCAACGACTTGGTCACGGTATAAGTTGCACTAGGAGGTGCATTACTCAACGTAAACGACAGGGATTCGCTCGTTGCGGACAGACTCGCTGATGCAGAACTGGATGAATTGGACATGGTATATGTACCTCCTCCTACACTAACGGTGAGCGTTGGGTTATATGCTACATTCAAGTTTATGGTCAACGTAAACGACGAAGAGATGTTGGGACCGCTGATGCTAAGTGTAACTGTAGTTGAACTGGTAACGTTGGGTATAGATAAACTTGCGGAACCAGATCCGCTCGTATTAGTGGTAATAGTCGTCGATGCACCAGTACTAAGCGATACGGTGTATGAAGAACTCGGTACAGCATTGGACAGGTTCACGGTTATTCCTATAGTATCATTATAGGGAATGTTTATACTGACTGACTGGCTCGGGTTACTGTTACTTAAAGTGACGGCTTGAGATTGTCCTAAGGCAGCTTGAACGACTAACTGTTTCTTCGTAAGAAGGAAGTACAACATTATGGCTATGACTGCGGCAGCTAGACCGAGAAGTACGATAATCCACTTATTCATCTATATCAGGCTACGTTAGTGCAGGAAAAAAATAAAAATGTTACCCAAAATGACGGTTGAGGGGCGGAAAACCTCGCCCTTCAGGGCGAGGCTATCACCGCCATGAGGAAATAGGTTCCTATTCCTATTCCACTAACTTGATAATCTACTATCGTTGAATTATAACTAGTCGAGGGATTAATTGTATCAGACCACGACGCACTTCCGCTACTATCCGTAGTCACGGTGAACTGGGTGGATGGTCCCAATAATACACCAGAGCTAGTTCGATATTGAATCTGTTTTTGAACAGTATATGATGAGTTGGGCACTGCATTACTCAGACTAAACGATACAGGGATGCTAGTTCCAGTCACACTGGACTGTGCAGAACTAGATGAGTTAGTCAATGTATACGTTGTACCATTCACGTTCACGGTTAATACTGGGTTATATGCCAAGTTTACGTTCAGTGTGAGGACGTAAGATGAGGGTATACCTGGCCCAGTTATCGTAACGGTAATAGTCACCGAACTATACAGACTAGATATGGATATATTTGTGGATCCTGAACCTTGACCATTGGTATCTATATATCTCTGACCGCCAATCGATACAAAATGAGAACTATTGATCGTGATATCATACGAGGAGTAGGGTTGACCACCACTAATACTCACGGTTATTCCTATAGTATCATTATAGGGAATGTTTATACTGACTGACTGGCTCGGGTTACTGTTACTTAAAGTGACGGCTTGAGATTGTCCTAAGGCAGCTTGAACGACTAACTGTTTCTTCGTTATAAAGAAGTATAACATTATGGCTATGACTGCGGCAGCTAGACCGAGAAGTACGATGATCCACTTATTCATCTACATCAGGCTACGTTAGTGAATAAAAAATAAAAAATACTATGTTTCTCGTTTCAGAAGCTTGGTTATTAAAGCTAACATCCTACTCATTGCAGTTATTGCGTCCCAATTCTCCTTCTTAGCCTGCTCCTGTAACTTAGGGAGTTCTTCATTTAGTAGCTCTACGACTCTCTCTATCGCAACACCGCGTGGTGCCTCCATCAATATTTTGTCCTTCACCATCTGCATCATGAACCTAACCAGCATTTCTAAGTCATATGCAATGAGTTTATCATCTATACCATGTTTCCTCTGTGCTGGCACTACAACGTTCTGCCAAAACTGTATTGTCTCTGTTAACCTATTTAATTCATCCCACTGAAATGATGTCCTAATAGGAGATCTGGGCTGCGGGCTTGGGGACGGTGTAGGTGAGCTAGATGTTCCTCCGCTCGGTTTCTTCTCAGGTTCCTTATCAGGTTCCTTTGTTCCTCCGCTCGGTTTCTTCTCAGGTTCCTTTTTCTCCTCACTTTTTTCAGTATCATTTTTGGAGTTCTTATCTACAGGTTTTACTGGCATTATTCATCGCTTGGCATCACTAGGTTCACTAACATTTTCACAACAGATCTCAGGAACACATCTACACTATTTGCATATTCTACTATATCCACAGCTGGTTTGGGCTTGAACACTATCTTTACTATCACTTCCCTCTCATCTTCATCATATTCAACATCTTTCATATCTGGTCTCTCGGCCGTACCGTTTATCACGCCCTGGGTCGAAGGATCAGAGGCAAGCTGTGTAAGCATGGATAGTAACTCTGGGAACTTATCTTGTATTATACCCATTAAGTCATCACTCAACATGACTCACCCCACTTACTTTCATATTTACCCTTAACTTGTAAGTTGGCTAACAGTTCATCATAGAATGCAAGATGTTTCTTCTCGTCAGCACACACTACTACATGATCTACTTTATCAGCTTCGTTTATGACCTTCAGGAACTTCTCACCGAAAATTCTTGGTAACAACTTCTCTAATTCGTCGTTTTTGCCTTCCTTATTAAGGATCAGGGCCCTCTGTAACACATCCATTGTAACAGATTGAGATAAAAGATCGTTTCTATTGACAACCAGATCTGCTTGTTCTTTACAACCTCTCCTCTTAAGACAGATCACGACCTTCATTAACAAAAAATAAAGAGAAAGGTATTTAAAAATATTTCGTTTAAACGTGATGCTGTTTCGTTACAGAGTGATTGGTTCTACTTCTGTTTCGACCTCAGGTTTACTTCTACTTTCGCCATACATTGATCCCGCTGCACCGCCAGCCCTTCCATTTGCTCTATCCAAATGGGCCATAACTCTTCTCTCCTTTGCATATTTGGATGTGAATTCACCGACTTTCCTAGCCACTTCATACTTGGCATACATATCTGCTTCGGCATACTTCTTCGGGTCGCCTGCCGTGATTTCCTTAACAGCATTAAGGAACTCAGCCTCAACTGCAGGTATATATTTCGTTAGGTATGCTTTCAACCCAGAGACATAGTCATTACTATGTGCTTGTACTCCTCTCGTGTAGTTCTCCTTGACCTCATTAAAGGCCCTGTCAAGTTCTCCTCTGGACCATGCCCTACTTATTCTTCCTCTTCTCGCCATGGTTCTCCAAGTCTACCCTACGGCGAAAAAAAATATAAACTTTGCGGAGACTAAATGTTAGTGGAAAAAAGATGACCATAGTACCAGAAAAGATAACCACCAGAACAATAATGATCAACCTGCCCGAATTCGAATATAACACTAAGAAAAGTCTAGCTTCAGACCTATTAGTCGCGTATATGAGGAAGGCGTGGCTCGCTGGTAAGACTGAAGTACCTATGACGGAAATCTATGATGTGATATGTGCAAACGTAGATGTGTTAAAGGTATTGGATACGTCCGTCAGTGGGGCTAGACGCATGATGTGGAATGCGGCTAGGTCATTGGAGAAGAATGGTATCATTGAGACGTTCTATAAAGTTGGTACAAATTATATATGGTTACGTTTCACGACTTCATACCTGAAATTAGCTGGTCTTCTTTGATTCGACCTCCTCCAGTATTGAAGGTTTTTCGCCCCCTTTGAACCCCTAAAATTATATAAATTTCCAGACTCAATTTCATGTGAGTATGGATGAAGATCTATAGTAGAAATAGAAGTGCTACCGTTACACTCACTACATCACAAGGCATAGTAGCAACGGTTGGACACTTCTACCGCGGTGATCCAGTAACTTTAGATAACGGCTATTTCGTGGCAACTGCTGTCGTAAGTACAACATATGATTACTATTTAGGAGTAACTGACTTCCGTCACCCAACTAAAGTAGCTATAGTAGATCTCATAGGCAAAACTGTGGAGATACATACAGACAGAGGGGTATACACAGCAAGAGTCGAAAGGAAAATTGATGACGTGACATATATTCTTGATAAACATATCGCTGTTGATGGGGACAGCGGTTCCCCAGTAATGATTGACGGCATCGTAGTTGGATATATCACTCACACAAACGCAATTAAAAGTATTAAACCAGTATTACGAGGCATATTAGCATTGGCGAAGAAGCTGACCCCCTCAACGTCGTAACTGACGGGACCTCTGGTCCTGAGAGACGAGTGAGGAGAAATGTTTTTGAATGCCCACTCTTACATTACCATATGGTAGCCATACCCAAAAAACCACTACAAGAGGTGGAAAAGAAAGTTACGCTCACTCTTGAGGAATTTCATAAATATTTCGAAGATTATAAATCGATTCAAGATCAAATGGACACTCACACGCGTAAGTTAATAAGTACACTAGGTAACCTGAGACCTCCAGAGGACATACTCAGTACTATGGATAAGATATCGGAGCTTCAACAGAAGTTTGTCAAGCCCAAAGAGGGTCAATCGTTCTTTGACATTATCGACTCACTGTCTAAGCTAGATTGGAACAACATACGACAATCTTTAGGTACACTCTTGGAGGTAGCAGGAAAGGCAGTTAAGGGACCACAGACACAGGAGCAAACTAAAAATGAATAAAGCTTTCCATCGTCCTATTTTATGAAACAAACGACAACCTCATTAGTGGAATAAGTTCAGAAAATTTTTTATATTAGTTATACTGATATATAGTTATGGCTACACAAACCGAAATAATAAACCTAGAAGAATACTGTAGAATGTTACAACTTACGTACAACGGGGATGATTGCTGTGAGTCATGTAGCCAGGCTGGGCAAGTAACTATATTAAAACGTACTCCTTTCTTTTCAAGAGAGTATTTAGCAAAGGGGATAACATACGATGTTTCGTTTAGCGTAGGAAATATATCTTTAGATATATATCCTTTTGTCTATCCAAAATCTTGGGAGCTTCAGAGAGAAGACGCATTAAAAATGGCTATAGTTCTTGCATCAAAAGTCTACAACACACTAGCTAACCGCTTCGAATTCCTAAGATTAGAGCCACATAGAATATTTATAAACTGGGACAAAATTTATATGCAATCTGTTCGTCCTAGTAAAGGTTTTGGTACTGAGGTAGTCTTTGGAGAAAAAGGAATTTATATGATAAATTGTGAAAGGGACGAGAACGATTGCCCATACATTTCTATATGTACGAAAAAAATATTTTATGATGGAGACAAGATAATTTGTAATGAAAACACTATAGAGAAGACCGATGCTACATATAGAGACAGTTACGCAGAAATAATGAAATTTGATGTTCCAGCACCTACAGTATATAGGTGGATAATTGATAGTATTAATACTATATCACAAGAGTTAGGAACTAGTTTGAAAATTGTAAATCCCAGACATTCTCCAGAACTAATAAAATCAATAACATAGTTGCTTTCCTATTTATGAACTACCCCGCTCTCACGGATGGGGCATCCCCACCTCGCGGTGAGGATTTCCTGCTTCTTCCAGGAAACTTACTATACACCCCCTCTGAGAAGGATCAGCCAGCGTTAGCTGACCTCCTCCCCGTCCTAGCTAGGCTTGTCGTTTGTTTTATCAGTATGCATCTTGAAAAATAGATAATAACCTAAGGAGTCCTTTGAGGGCATAAGTGTCCTATCGGCAACCAGTACGTGTAATAATGCTCCGCTTAGCTCAGATATATAAGGGAATACTTCTTTTTTCTTTATATATATCAGTATAGGCATCCCGAAAAATCCTACTAGGAAATTAGCGATGCTTAATATATCTTTAATCCTAGAATCTTTTGTTTTTATGTCAATCTTATGTAGTTTTAAGTATACTGTTGTTACGAAGCGTAAATACAACGAATAATAAGTGGTTATTAGGAAATTAGGGTTCTGACCCCTTCCCCGCCCTAAAGGGTGGGGGTTTACCGAGGTCTCAGGTGTTACACCCCTTTTACGGGTGCTACTCCTCTCCTCCCCAGCTGGTATTGCGGGAGAAATCGGCTCCCGCTCCTCATAGCCTGAGAATTGACCAGCTGGGAGTTCTGTTTTAGTATTATCCGAAGAAATATTTAAATTTTTACCCCCTTCTAAAGGGTGAGGTGTGTTGTACCTTATATCAGAATTTAATACCTCTTTATAGAACTCCTTTTCATTTTCCTTCAACCCGTCTATAAGTTTTTGTAACTCTTTCGTTATCATATTAGCGTATTCTTCTATGGTTATATTATTTTCAAGCATAGAGTTATATAATTTAAAATCCTCCTTTATTTTTTCAGCTTCTTTTGACAGTATTTTTAACTTGTCTTCATCTTCAGGATTTAGGATTAACATTAGCATACCCTCATATATCACAAACAAATTCTCCTCATAATTCTTGACTAAATAATCATGCATCTTCTCTAAGAGATTTACAGGGAAATTCCTATTCTTCATTTCGTTTGGAACCTTGTAATATTCCTCTAAAAGGACAGAAAGATCAGCTGACATAGTTACCAATCTGATAAGCTATAGTACAACAGAATAGTACAAAAAACTTTCTTCTAGCTATCCTAGTGAAAAGCAAACTTGTCATTGGGATTTGCAATAAGTTATACGAAAAAGGGGTTATGAAAGAGATTAAGGGTAGTTTGAATATAGATTAAGTTCAGAAAGCAGTTCTGAGGCTTTCTCGCTTAACTTCCCAGATATCCCCCTCCTTATTAGGTTAAACATATGTAGGGAAGCCTCTAAAATCGCCCTATCGTCATATTTATCGATCAAGGACAAATACTTTTCACAATCGGCGACGTAACCGTTTACCAAACCGCGATAAGTAAGGTGCCCGTCTACTTCGTAAAAGTCGTCTATTGGGATTCTCACAGATAGGGAGATTAGGAAAGCCTTTTCATCAATAAGCTCTTTTTCATGTTTCTTAACACAGTTGTAAATGGCCGAAGCCGTTTCTTTTTGGGTGAGCATAATTATGTCCTTATCTCATATCAATTAAAAATGATAGTGAGACAACCGAAACTAAGAGACCAACCCGACCTACATAAGTATAAATAACTTCAGGAGTTTTTATATTAGGTATTATGAAGTGAAAGGCTATTAATATATTACGTTGACGATAATTTCTTCAGCTTCCCCCTCAGATATCCTATAAAAGCTCCGGCATCTAGTACAGTGTCTTCCTTCTTGAACCTTAGGAAATCGTACTCACCTAATATGAATGTTGAGTAATAAACGTACTCGTTTCCTTTAGGTATTTCTATCCTTAAACCTCCGTAACGGAATAAGCTCACAGTATGAAATAGGAAAAGTGAGATTTAAAGCTATAAGATAAGAATAAAATCAGACGACAAACTAAACTTTACAGCAGTTATGGGAATCTTAGGGAGGTAATACGAAGAAGCCGGTATTAGCGAGAAGTTTTTAATTTTAGACGTCGTCCCGCTGAAAAGATAAAGATGTCAAACCAGAAGGGAGAGGTCGAACTGGCTAAGGAGGATCTGATCAAGGCGGTCAACCAGGTCCTGGGCATAGTGAGGAGGAACGGGAGGAGCAGGAAGGTCGGGTTGGCACTCGTCTTGATGGTCCTGCTAGGTGGGAGGGCCAGCGTGAGGAATGCTGCTGAGACGTTCGGGTTGGACT
>Ga0208549_100832_pt1 | contig 12033 bp, 10 predicted proteins | sample BED_host_MetaG_FD_187135 | JGI IMG/M metagenome (GOLD analysis project Ga0208549, IMG submission 187135) | Hot spring microbial mat communities from Yellowstone National Park, Wyoming, USA - BED_host_MetaG (SPAdes) (version 2) | ecosystem: Environmental > Aquatic > Thermal springs > Hot (42-90C)... | reverse complement strand
AATTTTTGCCTTTGTTTTGCTCAATATAATATTTACCATGTCTTTACTTTCAAATTTAAGAATGGTTTTTTTATAAGATTCATAATTTATAATGGAATTTGATGTTGATTCGTGGACTCTAAATTTCGTGAGTGCCTGATCGGATATGAGTAAGTCTCCTGAAATTAAAGAAATAAAATAGCAAAATAAATCCGGAGAAAATTTTATACTATATAGGGCATTCCTAAAACGTTTTAATGCAAATTTTTTTATAGCTATTGAGCTTTGATTATGCCATGGGTTCGTGTACTGCTGGATTCTAAGAAGGGCTACCGGTTTCTTGTTGAAATCATTAATTATAACATCTTTTTCTCTTTTTTCAAACTTAGAAGGGCCTTTGTTCAAATGGTTACCATTGTCATCTGTGTATATCCGTGCGTTGTTTATATAAACTAAGTTTTTGTTTTCTAGAAAAGCGCTATAAATGTACTTCAATTTTTCTTTTGTAAATAAATCATCATCTTCTAAAAAGCAGATCACTTCGCCGTTTGCATATTTTAATGCATCTACAACCTGCTCCCCAATGCTACCCTTTTCAAAAAATACAAGTTTGCCACCATTCTTTTTGATGTAACTATCAATCTTATCATCAGTAAAGTTTTTTGTTACTATTATTTCATACTTGCTTCTATCTAATGTTTGATTCAGAGCAGAGTTAAATGCATCTAGCAAAAACTCTTTTCTGTTATATGCGGTTATAATTACCGAAATGTATGGCACATTTTCCATAAATAATCGACTCTTACTCTTGAATTTTTATTAGCCATACTTTATTAATAAAGCTTATCACTACCCAACGAAACCTTTAAATTCTATTGTTTTAATAATTAATGTAAGCTCTTATTATTAGGGCAAACTATAAAAATTGTGATTTCATGGACTATGAATTTAAGACTTTAGGTATGGGGGTAATTCAAATAGAACACGTCGCCCACGAAGATGAAAGGGGGTGGTTTATGGAGGACTGGAATAAGAAAACCTTTAAGAACAATGGCATCGATACAGACTTTATGCAGATTAACATATCTCGAAGTAAAAATGGGGTGTTGCGTGGTTTGCATTTCCAAAGGCCACCGTTTTCGCAAGCAAAATTAGTCAAATGTCTAAAAGGAGAGGTTTTTGATGTAGCTGTTGATGTACGGAAAAACTCTCCAACCTTTGGAAAATATGTGGGTGTTGTACTTTCTGAGACTAATCTAAGAAGTATATTTATTCCAAGAGGATTTGCACACGGCTTTTTAGTCACAAGCCAAGAAGATGCAATAGTCGCGTATTTAGTTGATAATGAGTACAACAAAGAGAGCGAAGGTGGTCTAAGATGGAATGACCCAACTGTAGGAATAAAGTGGCCAGCTAATCCTAAAATAGTCAAGGAACGCGATGCAAGTCTACCACTGTTAAAAGATGTAAACTATGACTAGTAATAAAAAGGTTTTAATCATAGGTGCCACTGGGTTGTTGGGTAGCGCCCTATTTGAGGTCGGAAAAAGAGAGGGCTTAGAAGTATTTGGCACATATCATAATGTTAAGCCAAAAGAATTGAATGAAAACATGCTTCAGCTTTCTGCTGAAGATGCTAAACTAACCTATGAAGTTATCTCGTTAATAAAACCTGACTATATTATCGATACACATGCACTAACAAATGTAGATTACTGTGAGCAACACAAAGAAGAAGCTTGGGGGTCTAATGTAGAAGGTGTTAAAAATATAGCAGATGCAGCTTCAAAGATCGGTGCCAATATGGTGTTTATTTCAACAGATTATGTCTTTGATGGGCACGGACCTGCCGATAAATCTGATGATCTTCTTAACATCGAAATACAACCTTATAAAGAAGATGATATACGAAGGCCTTTAAACTTTTATGGCCTTACAAAAGCGATTGCCGAAGATTATATCTTATTATCTAACGAAAATAATTTGGTAATAAGAACATCAGCGATATATGGCACTCAAGGCAGCACCGGCAAGACAAGCTTTGTTCAGTTTATTGAAAACAATTTAAAATCAGGAAAGGAAGTGAACGTAGTTACAGATCAGTGGCTTTCACCGACAAACAATTATAAGCTATCAGAACTCATATTTAAGCTTATAGCGAAAGGAAGATCTGGTGTTTATCATGTATGTGGTGAACCTGTTTCAAAATATGAGTGGGCACTTATGATAGGTAAGCGCTCCAATCTAAATATAAATTTAATTAAACCTATAAAAACAAAAGAACTGAATCAGATAGCACGCAGACCTTTTAAGCCCATCTTATCAAAAGAAAAGCTTATTAGAGAAGTAGGAAACATTATGCTAACTGATTTTTATAATAAGTGATTTTATGAAAGTTCTTGTAACTGGCGGCGCAGGACATATAGGATCCATACTAGTAAGGGAACTTCTACGCAAGGGGTATTCAGTAAGGGTTGTAGATACTTTCTTTTTCGGAGAAGATTCGCTCAAAGAAGTAAGTAATCAACTAGAAATAATAAAAGGAGACATCAGAAGCTATTCTGATTTTAATGGAATTGATGCAGTAATAGATCTTGCCGCAATTTCTAATGATCCATCAGGCGAGTTAGATCCAAAACTTACAGAATCAATAAATTATAAAGGCAGGGTCAGAATAGCGAGGTTAGCAAAGAAAAATGGCGTTAAACGGTATGTGCTGCCTTCTTCCTGTGCAATATACGGTGTAACTACTGGCGTTGCAGATGAAAGCAGCCCTGTCAACCCATTAACTACCTATGCTAAAAGTAATTATGCGTGCGAAAATGAGGTATTGCAGTTGGCTGATCAAAACTTTACAGTTGCAATACTAAGACAGGCAACTGTATTTGGCTTTTCTTATAAAATGAGGTTTGACACACTTGTTAATAGTATGACAATGGACATGTTTGTACAAAAAAAGATAATCCTAAAAGGAGACGGAAGCGAATACAGGCCTTTCGTGCATGTAAAGGATACCTCCAATGCACTTATTCGACTAATGGAAGCAGAAAGCGAACTTGTAAACAAGAAAATATATAACATAGCTATCGAGAATGTAAAGGTTTATGATCTGGCGAAGAGGGTATGCAATACCTTAAATATGCCATTTAATACTGAATTTGGTACTTGGGTTGACAAAAGGAACTATAGGGTTAGTGCTAAAAAAATAAAAAGAGAACTCGGGTTTACGCCGAAGATATCGATAGAAGAAGGCATTAAAGAAATTTATAAGGCTTTAGAGAATGGAACCCTTAAAGTAGACGATAAATACTTCACTGTTAAATGGTATAAGAAACTGATAGAAGAGGAAAATAGTTATTTAGTGAACACCACCGATATCTAGTGGCACGGTTTGCGAATCAATCTCAGGCATTAGTAAAGAGGAGGTAGGTGATTGATGGAATCTTTAGCAATTAATTATATAATGTACGGAACGGGGCGAACCGGAGGTACAAGAGTATTATTTAACTTTATGAACGAACTAGTAAAAAGAGGATATGAAGTTTCATTAACAGCGATGTATTATGATGACTGGTTTCCACTGTCAAAGGATATAAAAATAATATCAAAAAATCACAGACTTAGTCAATACTTAATCAATGGAAAATTAAGACTATTTAAAAACAACGAAATACTTTACCAAGTGCAGCAACTAAAAAAACTGTATGATATATTCCCCAAAGCAGATATCAACGTTGCTACTTTTTCTCCAACAGCATATGTGGCAAGCTGGAAAAGTATAGATGGAGCGGTCCCTTTCTACCATATGCAACACTTAGAAACTATAATGTTCGCTAATCCTCTCATGAAAAAATTTATACTAGATACTTACTTCCTTCCTATTTATAAAGTGGCAAATTCAAAATGGCTTCGACAAAAGTTGTTTTTAATCACAGGAAAAGAATTTCCTATTTTAAATCCGGCGATAGAGCATGATATTTTCTATCCGAGAAACAGACATCAACAAGATGATAAAAGCATTCACATAGTGGCGTTAGGTAAAGGGGGCTGGAAAAACGCAATAGGAATATATAACGCAGTAAATTTGGTCAGGTCAAAGTTGCCTAATAAAAAAATCATTCTTCACTTTTTTGGCCATAGGCCAATAAAAAGTATAAAATTTAATAATAGGGAAACAATTTTCCACAAAAATTTGAGCGATGATCAGCTTGCTGAACTCTACTCAAATTCAGACATTCAGGTTACATTTTCAACTGCTGAAAGTTTCCCGCTCCCACCATTGGAAGCAATGGCTTGTGGTTCTGCAGTTATTACAACGCCATACGGAACAGAAGACTACGTTATTGATGGCTACAACGCCTTGATTGTGGAGCCAAATAACATAGAGATGTTGGCTAATAAAATAAAGTTATTAATAGAAGATGAGGAATTAAGGCAAAAATTAATAGAGAACGGATTTAAAACAGCTTCTAAATTTAATTATCCTAAACAAACAAAAATCCTTATAGGGCAATTTAAACAAGCACTAAATCAATATCAAAATAATGACGTTAAGAAGATGCTATTATGAAATTTCGCCCTTTTGGGTATTATATCTACAAAATTAGAAAATTATGCACTAAACTTTAACATTAACTTTAGAAAGATATGGGATTTGAAATTTATGTCTGTATCATTGGAGTACCCTTTTCTATATTCCTAATCATATCACCACCACACACATTTACATATACTTTATCAAGTATGCAATGAGACAAGCATATGCATGCACCATTTCTTTGCATATACTGGTAAATCTACCTTTGCAAGAACAAACACCAATTTATGTCTTAAAAAATCTTTTTATGACTATCCTTGAATCTTTATCTTTTAGTATTAAAGATTTGCGGAAATCTATGGCCATTTGTTGTTATTACCAGTTTATACCGTCATAATGAAGTTCTTTGTATATCTTGTCCGATGCAGGGTTAAATGCATCTAGCAAAACTCCCTTCTATTATAGTCAAGTAAAATAACTGTTATATATGTGGTTTCATAGATCGAATCAATTTATCGTTTCAAGCGAAATTATTCTATATAAATCTCCTTCATCAAATTGACGTATTTGTTTAAATATTGCCCGCAATATTTTATAAATTCGGTTCTACCATTATTGATTAACTTTTGGGCTATTAATTCGGTTAATTTTAAGAATTTATTTTCATCAAGTCTATTTTCATCATATTGTATATCTTTTATGATATCTGAGAAGACTTCATTTGATTCGTATCCTGGTACTTCTGCTTTTAAATCCTTAAACGTGCTTCTTGGTGCTTTATTATGAATACATAATGGCGCACCGTTCATTACATAACCATCTAACTTGTCCAATACTCTTTTTACTACTAATCCAGACCATATATCATCAAATCTGCCTATACCAAATGGATTATCGTCCATAGGAAATTGGTAGAAGGCAGGTATAATCTCCCTTCTAAAAGCAAGATTCATCGAGCATATTGTTTGAAAATTATCCCTTGCAGTTATAAAATTGCTCTTGAAATCGTCTATATGCAATCTTGTTTTACTTTGGCCGTTAAGGTCTCCATCCATTAAAATCCTTACCGCATCTAAGTCAGGAATGTTTGTCCAAAGGCCCTGAGATACAAAGATCTGCCCTTTTTTTATAAACCTCTTACTTGTTTTTATTGCTTCGTTTATTTTAGAGTAGGGATAACCCCTCGGATATAATTTGTGGTTTTTGAAATTTTGATAAAGTACATTTACCCAGTTTTTGTCGCTACTTACTTCTTCTATTTCTTCTTCGAATTCAAGGTTTTTGATATGCTGGCCAAAATAATCAAAAGAATTTTCTGGAACAGTATCATCATCTATAAAGAAGCCATATCTAAATTCTTTGCTTTTTGCCATATAAATTAGTCCAAATGTTGTTTCGGCATGACTCCTTTTCGGAATGAGATCACTATATTTGTCTATGTTGTTTTCCTTCAAAAAAATATTTCGTTCGCGTTCACCGTAAACCTCTCCATCAACACCATAATCTTTTAATCTATTCTTATATGTCGATTTATCTGCAAAATCCTCTGTAATAATAAGAAAGAAGAGTTTGTCCTTAGGGAAGCCATATTTTTCAGCATTTTCTAAATAAGCATTTATAACGTCTGGGTTTCTAACAGACGGTATTATGACTATATTTTTATTCATTTTTATCACTATGTGCTCTTAATAATTCTCAGTTGTGTTGTTAATATTTAAAAGACTTCCCAAACTTAGTTAGGGACTATCTTTTATACAACTTTGAGTACTCTGCACTATATCTGAGACAAAATATTTAATATGGGTCAATTGTATAAAGATAAAATGTGCCAATGAAATTTGATTGTTATGAATCATACATTGTACATAGCCAGTCTGGAATGTAAAGAAATAATTTTATATTACTTCCATCACCATGCCAGTAATAGGCCTGTTCCTAAGAGATTGTATAATGAACTTTGGTATTACTCTGCCATAAAACCGTTTGCTCTTGTTCTATAGTCCATTCGAGTCCACATTTTTTCGAAATAATACCTACCCAATAATAGGAAAATTACTAACATTTATTTATTGCATTTTTTGATCGCTCTATACCATTCTGTTTTTTTTTTGCATATATCAAGCCGGCATACTTATTACTATATTCTTCCCCTCCTGTATTATGGAAACATTTAGGCAAGCTATATTTAACCTCAAATCCTGCTTGCCTTAGCCTCTTTACAAGATTTCTATAACCATAGTGATATTCGATAATAATCTGATCGAATGCCTTTAAAGCTTCATCGCGCGCATTTAATATCAAATCATACTCGCAACCTTCACAGTCTACTTTCAGTGCTGCGTGTTTTAGGTTAAATCTTTTTACAATTTCATCTAGGCTTTCTATTTTTATTTTCTTGCCTTCTTTGAATTTTTTAAGGTCTGTCCCTCCTGTATTCTCGTATTCCTCTTTTATGGTTACAAACTCTCTCTTGCCGCAGCCCTCATTGAGCAGAATAATCTTGTCTTCAAGGTGGTTTAGCTTACTATTCTTCTTTGCAATATTGTATGAGTAAGGATAGGGCTCAAATGCATACACTCGCTTTGCACCTGAAAGTGCAAAATATATTGCACTATCCCCGATGTTTGCACCCACATCTACTACATCCTTTCCCTTGACATCAAGCCATTTATACTGTTCTTCTATAAAATTTTCATTTACAAGGCCGATAGTATTACTTAGTTGCTTGTTCGTATCATAATAGAAATAAATTTTCTTATTTTGGTGCTCTAACTCAATATTATTGCCATTAATTTTATAGTGTATGTTTTTAACAGTTTTAAGAAGTTCATTTTGTCCTAATTCTTGTTTCCAGAAATCAAAATAATCTTTCATGTTTTTAAAATAAAGAAATTTTCCATCTCTAAACTGTATTGTTAAGGTTTTCTTTAGGCCTATCCTGAACAATGCGACATCTACCCAGTTTTTTGCAATCTTTCTCATAGATAAAAGGTCATTTATCTTACCTATTACCTTATCTGTTTTGCTATTTATCCTAGCAGTAAGATAGGCAAAAGCAGACATATTCTTCCTTGGATCAAAATCTAGTTTCAATTTGACACCATTTATATGTTTTAGTTTTAGTTTTGCTAGAATTAATCTATCCTGTATTTATAAACTTATTGAGGATCTTGTTATTTTAATTGTTGTATAATATCATAAGCATAATTTATATATTGTGATACTTTTTCTTTCTCCCCTGTTCTTAATGGCTCACTTATGTGAACGACACATGCTGCCGCAATAGCCTCTTTTGAAAATGAAACGTGATTTTTATCGTATAACCGGCTAAGTTTAAAATAGTACCTGACTAATTCTAAAACCTTTTCTTTATCTAGTCCAAAAAGAAGAGACCCAACATCATATTGCCTACACCTAAAACCTAAATCTATCCAATCTATTATTTTGATGCCTTTAATTATGTTATTATCTCTACTTGTTAATATATTATCTGGTTTAAAATCGCCATGACTTATAACAATTTCATCGCTTTTTTGCGGCAGATTTTGCACGATTTCATTTAGTTTTGTTTTAAGGCTCTTCTTCTCTTTTTCATCTAAAGCAACATTTTCAATTTCTATAAGATCCTCTTGGGCTTTACAGTGCAAAGATTTTCCACCATACTTTTCTACATCTAATACCTTTTCCTTTAAGGGATTTAACTTTGAAGAATGCAATAATGATAAGCATTCAACCAACTTTTTGTATTCTTGCTCGTTTAATTCATTTCCATTTTTACCATTTACAACAGCCGGCCAATCTCTAGGAATGTAATCAAAGCATTCTAAAACTAACATTCTATCGATTTTATCGTTAAAATATAAAGGCTTTGGTACTTTGTCTCTATCGTTAAAATATAACGGTTTTGGTACTTTATCTTGAAGTAATTCTGTGGCTATGCAGGTGTTCAGAAATTCCTTACTTGGTCTATACTCTGGTTCCTTTATTATTACATGTGTTTTGCCATACATGCCTTTGAATACTTTTCTTTCGCCGTTTTCCAATGTTGTGCGCTTTAGTATGCCACATATTTCCAATTTGCTTCTTTTAAATTTGAATATCCCCTTGCGATAATAATAATATTTGGTTAGTATGAACTTAAGCAATTTTGATGCCATAAGTAGCATTTGTTAACCATATTATTTAAGCATTTCTTCATTTTTTTATAGTCGCTATGAAGAGCAAGAGAATACGCCAGAAATCCAACAACCCGCTTGCTAGAACGCTAGTGCCCTCGCTGCTTGCTGGCTTTAGGCATTGTATCACACCCATATGCCAGGTTATTTCTTGCACATTGAAAGGCTAAGGTCTTTCTTGCTTTTAGTTGTGCTAGAATTAATTCTCTTATCTTTATAAACTTATCTAATTCATACTCTGCCCATCACCTATTTTTATAAACCCTTTCTTCTTATGGTGTTGTCCAACAATTAACTAACTTACCCTTCCTTCCACTAATCCGAAAAGCATAAAAGTCCCCGGGGATGCATATTGGTTTGGTGACCAGTATGCAAAATATAAAGCGAAATTGGAATTTATATAATTTACGTTTGGTGAACCGTGGCAGACCCTCTAATTATCTCCTTCCCGCAGTAGAAAACAGAGAAAATGATCTAAAAGTTATGAACAAAGGTAAGGTAGGTAGACCTTACCAATACTCAAATGTAGAGATCTTTGCAGCGTATGCAATAAAATGTATCTTCAAACTAGGTTATAGAGAAGCATCGGGAATTGTAGAAGATTTTGAGCAACAATACGGTGTAGATAATACACCCAACTTTAGAACGATACATTGGAGAATAAAGAAATTAAAGAAAGAGACAATATCGATTTCCATACATGAGGAAAGCAAAGATATGGTGGATATAGAGGTAGTTATAGATTCGACGGGAATAAAAAGTAGAAACGACGGCGAATATAGGTCAACAAAGTATGGCAAGAGGAAAGAGTGGAGTAAAATGCATATTGTAGTTGATAGAAAAACTAAAAGGATTCTAAACATTATAATAACAGACAGTACTACAGGAGATGCAAAAGAGTTCATTCCTTTGTTGGAACCTATTGAAAACGTAAAGGTTGCTGCCGCAGATGGTGCAAACGATTCCAATAAGAATTTTGAATACTGTGATGATAGGCATATACTCCCTCTCATACCTGTCCACATTAACGCGACAGGTGGTTCGTTGCATAGAAAGTTACATGTAGAAGAGCAACTTGGTGTGATAAGAAGACGAGGAAGAAACAGAAATGTAATACCGCCAAAAGAAATACGCAAAAAGAACCAGGAAAAATGGAAAAATGAGAGTGGTTACCATATGCGATCTATTGTAGAGAGTGTATTCTCAGTATTCAAAAATACGTTTGGTGAATATACATTTTCAAAAACAAAGGAAATGAGGGAAAAGGAGTTGATGTTAAAGGCACTCATTTATAATAAATATATCGCGTAATCAAAAACACAAACTTAGTGTAAACTATGTTTGTTAATGCTGAATTATTGGACAACGCCCTTCTTATTAATAACGATTCTATGTCTGAAAAGCAGAAACAAAAGCAGGAGAATGATTTTACTTATATAGCAATATACTTCCTTACCTTTATTACAGGAATAATCTTCTATCTTATCAGCAAAGATGATAAAAGGAAGAGGCAGCATTCTATACAGGCGATTGTTCTTGGAGCGGTAATGGTCATAATTGGTCTTATTCCTTTTGTTGGCGGCGTTATAGATATCTTAATTTGGCTCTACGGCCTGTATATTGGCTACAAGGCATCTGTTAATGAAGATGTTGCCATATACATTACTGACTTTGCCAAGAAGTATGTTTAATACAATATCGTTAACACCTATTACATTAAAATAAGCATGCGCTTGCGATAATGTTCAAAGAATAAGTTGAAGCACTTTGGGGCTCTACGCCTATCTTCTAAAGAGACCTCTTAACTTGTCTAGAATACTCTTGTTTGTTAAGTTTCTTTCCGACCAGTCATTCCCTCTAATATCTTTCCATGTTTCTAGTTCTTTTACACTTATCTGTTTTTCTGGCGTAATTCCAAGTTCTTTTCTTATTTCATCTGCTAGCGCTCTAGCCAATTGTTTGTTGATTTCACCTACTGCCTTTCTGAATTCGTGCTTGTGTATGTATACACACATTTCTTTGCTGTTTTCTTCGATGCTTATAATCTCATATCTTTTGCCTTCATGCTGAAGCTCAATATTAATCCACCCTAGCGGATCAATTGTGGTAGACATTTTATTTGGGTCTATCTTAAAGGTTCTAGCGATTGCGTCAATAAGAGCGATTGCGTCAATAGCAAACCCCCTAATTTCATTTTCATATGTTTTTGTAGTCACAATATCCCTCATATTTTTTGAATATTATTTACTACAACATTTACTACAATATATATTATTTAATTGGTTATATATAAACCTTCTGGTATGGGTATGGGAATGAGCAAGCGCAAAAGAATATAGATAGCAGCATAGTGCTTATGGTATACATTTCTTTTTAGAACAGTAAGTGAAGGAGCGAAAATTGCAGAATAAAGCAGGCTATCGATTCTCAATACTGATTAGATGTTAATCATATAGACTAAGTTAAACCCGGCTGAAGAGAATGTTTAAGCGCAAATCCGCATAAATTGCAATTACTTCTTGGGCGTTTAGCCTTGTGGTCCACCTTGTCAAAGCCTCTAAAAGCTCCCTGATCAGCTTCCTTGTCTCTTCATCTACTATGTTTGTCAATGCTGAATTATTCAACAACGCAGATCCTTTAATAGAAAAATTTAAATAAATTTAGGAATAACAAAGTTAAATATGATATACATTAAGAGATTACTGCTAGAAGAGATAAAGAAGTATATAGAGAGAAAGGAAATAATAGCGATTCGCGGTCCAAGGCAGTCAGGCAAAACAACCTTGCTAAATATGCTTAGAGAATGGCTTGAAAATGAAAAAAAGATAGATCCAGACCATATCACTTATATAACATTTGAAGACAGGGGCCAGGTAGATGCTTTCTCGCTTGAGCCAAGAGAGTTTATAGAAAGATATCTCAGAGATAACAAAAGGCACTACTTTCTGATAGACGAGGCGCAATATTGCAGCGATCTTGGCCAGAAGCTCAAGCTTATCTATGACACGTTTGAAAATATAAAATTAATAGTAACTGGCTCATCTTCGCTTGAGCTGAAGAATCGGACAGGCAAGTTTCTTGTTGGTAGGCTTCTTGAGTTTGAGCTAACGCCACTGAACTTCTATGAATATCTAACCTTTGTTGATGAAAGTTTGGCAAAGATGTATAATGAGTGGAATGATAAGATACTGCAGCACATAGCAAATGGTAGGGAATTTGAGGTAAAGAAAGGAAGCGATATTTTCAACGATGAACTTCTAAAGCACTTAAATGAATATATTGTATTCGGCGGCTATCCTGCGATTGTAGCTGCAAAGAGCGAAGAGGAGAAGAAGTTCCTAC
>Ga0208549_100829_pt1 | contig 12068 bp, 11 predicted proteins | sample BED_host_MetaG_FD_187135 | JGI IMG/M metagenome (GOLD analysis project Ga0208549, IMG submission 187135) | Hot spring microbial mat communities from Yellowstone National Park, Wyoming, USA - BED_host_MetaG (SPAdes) (version 2) | ecosystem: Environmental > Aquatic > Thermal springs > Hot (42-90C)... | reverse complement strand
TTACCCACGAGTAAGGGCCGAGTCCGTAACGCCTTTACGTAGCCTCATTGCTTTCGATCACTTCTAACCCCTTGACCTCACGAGATTTGACTTAGTGGTGGCCCGGGGGTAGTCCCCTCCCGTGGAGGAAGGAGGAGGACGATCTCCTCGTTTGAATGCCAGTTCGCGAAACGCCATACCAATGTAGCTCATCAACGGAGTAGGCGTCGCCGAGGCGCCACGGTTGGAGTAGGGGTCGGAGAGGTACGCCTCTCCCCCACCTGACGCCACTTCGTAAGTACAGACCGATCCCGTGCCTAGGGAGGGGGTCTTCCGCCCCCAACCCTCGTCAAGATAAACATAACGAACATCAAATACGATATTTAGAAGTAATTAAAAATAACGAGCAGTTACGTAGAAGTGTTATAGTCTGAAGAGGCCGGGGACGACCTAGAGCTCCTGGAGAGGCTAGTGATCCAGGTTCCCTCTTCCTGCCTCAAGGTCAGGGAGAGGGCCTTCCTGGAGTTCATCAGGCCAGCGGTGATCAGGGTCACCGAGGGACGCGAGTTCCCACGGGCGGTAGTGGAACTCCTGCTCAACGGGAGGTACGGAGAGGCCGAGGCCCTCGTCCCGAAGGTGGAGGAGATCAAGGCCCTCAGGAGGCTGAGGTACTACTTCCAGGTCCTCGAGGGGGACGCGATCCTGAGACCCCTAAGGCGGACCGGAAGCATAGGGCGGGATCGAGCGGTGGGGGACTGGAGCAGTGGGGGAACAGATCGGGTGAACTGTTGTGCCCAACGCCACCCGCGAGCAGCCTTCATGGCACTTCGACCGCTGGCTGTTGGTGGGTCGCGGGACTATAACACTTCTGTGTAACTTTCAAACATTTTTAATCAATTTTAAGTGGAGAGTCACTTTACTCCAGCGAGACTGAAATTGTGGGCATGAGCAGGGGCGGTGTAGTCAAGCCCCTAGGGGATTTTCCCCAATTCAAACGTCACTTTCCCTAAGCTTATTCGACAGTCGTGGACACAGTGAGCGCCGTTGAGGCGCCTGAGCCAGTGAGGTAAGCCTCTGCCCCACGGACGGCGGACCGAGTCCTCAGGGCCTGGACCCTCCACGATCTCCAAACCGATGAAGGGCCCACCCACGGGAGGGACGAGGCGGATGGGAGGACAGTGCGTTCCCCTCACCCCAATGATCTGGGGGTGACCCTGTGTGATCCCCCAGGTGCCCGCGGAGTATTTGGAAGTTAAAAGTTAAGGAGAAGTTTAGCCATGAGTAAACACTCCCCTGAAACTCCTGGGTGAGCTGTGGAAAAGGTTTTAAGAGTCCTCCCGGATACATCCCCGCTGAGTGATGATGTGAGGCCAGCATTCCGATCCAGGATGAAGTGTCCCGTGTGGAAAATCCGTTACCCTTTCTGGAAGGGTAGAGCACTCTCAGCGTCTGGATCTAGGTGAGCAGTAACCAGGACTTTCTCCCCTGAACTCAGTAGAGCCACCACCTATCTGACCTTAGCGGAACACGGGAAGTGAAGGACTACCCTGTTCCTCTCCACTTCCCCTAACCTAGTGTTGTGCAGTTGTGCGTAACCTCCCACGCCTTTCAGGAAGAGCAGAACGTCCTGGCTTAGAGGGTCCAAACCTGGACAACGATCCCTGAGGAAACCGTAGAGCTCATCCAGGTGTTTCTTGAGGTGTGAGGAGATCAGCGTCCTTGAGCACCCTCTCGCTCCCCATTAAGTCCTTGACCTCCACCTCCATCCTCAGGGGTCTGTAGCCCGATCGAAGGACAGGATCACCTCTCCCTCCACGTGAGCCCAGTGGGCGGGCTCACCTGGGGCCAGGAGAACCTCTATCCATCTGTCCTGGGCCTCAACCCTACTCTTGGCCCTAACCCTGGAGGCCTCCGCATAAAGCTCCTCTGGATCGGAGGGCAGATGCGTGATTGCCTTACCTCCCTCAGGTAAGAGGAATAGACCTCAAGGAGTTCAGCGTACCTCTCCAGGATCTCGCGGGACTTCACAACTGAAGTTCTCCTAAGGACCCTTTTAACTTTTGGGGGTTTGGGGGCGTAAGACCACTCCCGCCAGGGAGGGGACGAACCCCTCATTTAAATATAAATTCGTAGACATCCATTAATGCCCGACGTGGGGTTCCGCTTTAGGGCTTACGCGGGCGAAAGTTGAGGGCGTTGAGGTAGTTGAGGTTGGCATGTGAAGTGCGCAACACCCTGCGTTGGGCAGACCCCTATTTCCGTGAGAGGGACGGGAAGTGGTCGACCAGAACTGAGTTGAGACAGCCTTGGACTTGAGGAAGCGGGACGGGGAGTACAAGTCACTATACTCCCAGGCCGTACAACAGGTGGCAGACCGCTACCACGGGGCCGGGGAGAGGTTCCTCCAGGGTTCCTCACGCTTTCCCAGGAAAAGCTGAGGCCCATGCGTATTACCCTTTATAAGGCTTGGCGATCAACTGGGACATCATGGTCTACTCGGGCTGGGAGGAGTTCAAGAGGTGGGCCATGAGGGCTTCGGAAGTGGAAGTCCCACCGAACTTGAGGGCTGTGGTCAAGACAATCAGGGAGTACCCAGAGCTGAGCCTGGCTGGAGTAGCTGGGGTGTTGGAGGAGAACCCGGTGAGACTGCTCAGGTTATTGAAGGCGCTCAGGGGGACTTGGGGCGAGGAAGGGAGGGGAGGATCGGTGAGGCGTAGGGGGCAGGGAAGGGATGGAAAGGCTTTAACTTAGTCAACTAAACCCACTGAGAAGGCTCAGAGAAGGGAACGGGAAGGGTTTACCCATTCGTAACCCTAACCCAAAGGGAGTTGTGAGGGGTATTTAGCCAGTTATGGATTTATAGTTGTAACACTACTTTAACCAGAAGGACTATGGGGGATGGTCTATTGAAGTGGTTTGAGGGGAAGATGAACGTGGTGGTGGATAAGATCACCAAGGGCGAGGAACTCAACGTTGAGGAGACTTGGATAATGCTCTTCTTTGTGACCATGGATAGATACGATAGGAAGTTCTCCTCCCTGGAGGGCAAGATAGAGTACCTCACCAAGAAGGTAGGGGAATTGGAGGAGCAGATAGGGAAATTGGAGGAGCAGATCAAGCTCATGAGGACTGAGAGCTTCATCAAGGAAATACTGGAGAGCGGCGGGATGCGGGAGAAGTCGCTGAGGGCTCACTCCTCTTGAGTTGAGGCAAACGGACCCCTCTCGTTTATCCATGGCGTAACCCTTCTTTAGTCCCACTGGACACCCTTCGTCTCTAAACTTTCGTTCTACTCATTTTACGAAACAATGAAAGCCTCGCCCCCTTCCAGGGTGGGGAGGAAGTCAACCCTTTGACAAGTAGTGTCTTCTTGTGGATCCTCATTCCGTAAATCTTCCCTGCGAAAGACGTTATAATTGAAAAGTCCTCACTAGATCCTGAGTTGCGTCTTTAGGTTCTTCTCCGAAAATCACTTCTATTCTCACTCCCACTATGTTGAACGACTCCTCTAGACCCGAATCCGAACCTAGTTGGCCTATCCTTGTAGGTAACGAAGACTATGTGAACACTTCTACTACTAGTTTGAGTAGGTTTGTGGGACTCTTTTTGTATGTGTGAACTACCCCGCCCTCACGGACAAGGCATCTCCACCTCGCGATCTCCCGCTCCTCGGAGCGACCTCGATCCCCCCACAGCGGAGGTTCCACCCGACCGTTCCGCGAACCCCGCGTGGGGTTACGGAGGGTCTCCACAGGCCTGAACCCCAGTCCCGAGGCCCTGCCCTTACAGCCTAGGTCTATGCACCTATTTGTCGTTAACTATGAAATCATCTTTCCTATAAGGGGGCTGTCCATCCTCACGGAGGGGGACTTCCGCCCCCTTAAACCCCAGAAAGTTAAAATCACCCCCGCCGTCGAGGCTTTCAATCTTGTGTAATTCTCGCTTTCCGCCATCATCGCCCTTATCTTTCCTTCCCTAATTTACCTCAACAGCTTTGAGTGGGAAATTCCCATTAGTTGGCAAGCCTCCTTGGGTCTTAGCGGCCTCGGGTCTTAGCGGCCTCTCCACAATTCAGTTAAACATAAATAAATATGAAGACATCTCTATTAATGTGAAATAGATTCAGATCTCTTAAGGGATCGAACACGCCAACGCTTAAGTGATTGATTGAAGGGAACACCACTGCCCTCCTATCCACTTCCTCATCCTCACGGGCGAAGATACCAGTAAGATGAGGATCGAATTCACAATATTTAAATATAGAATTATTTAAAAGTTATACAAAAGTGTTACAGTCTTTCGAAAGTCCAATCTCCCTGTGCTTGGGGAAAGCGCTTTTAACTGGGGCATCCGATCTCAGCCCGTGGAGAGGGAATTACTAAGTCCAAAGGTGGATAGGAGGGCATACGTGAAGGCCAGGCTCCTGGAGGTCCTCTACGACCTAAAGCTGGCCTTGGCCATGTTCAACTCCGGGGCCTCCAGGAACGCTGCGGGGAAAGCTTTCGGAGCGGTGAAGGCGCTCCTGAGCGCCCTGGTGGTGGAGAACTCGGCCAAGATCGTCCAGGGGAAGGGGGAGGAGGAGAGGAGGTGGTACGAGAGGAAGGGCTACACTGTCCCAACTCACGGGATGAAGGGAATATCCATGGACTTGATCAGACTGGGCTTCACTAACCTGAGGGCTGTCTCCCTCACTGCCCTTGATCTACACGACTACCAGTATAACGGCTTCGACCCGGACTTCAGCCCCTACAGGACACGAAAGGAGGTCAGGGAGGACATCCTATTCGTGGTCTCCGAGGTGCTGAGTAACTTGAAGTCCTGGTTCCAAGGGGTGTGGGACGAGGAGCTGGAGAGGGAGTACTCAGACCTGAGGGCTAAGTTCCAAGAAGAGTCAACTCGATGAGTGGAAAGCGCTTTTAACTGGGGCATCCGATCTCAGCCCGTGGAGAGGGAATTACTAAGTCCAAAGGTGGATAGGAGGGCATACGTGAAGGCCAGGCTCCTGGAGGTCCTCTACGACCTAAAGCTGGCCTTGGCCATGTTCAACTCCGGGGCCTCCAGGAACGCTGCGGGGAAAGCTTTCGGAGCGGTGAAGGCGCTCCTGAGCGCCCTGGTGGTGGAGAACTCGGCCAAGATCGTCCAGGGGAAGGGGGAGGAGGAGAGGAGGTGGTACGAGAGGAAGGGCTACACTGTCCCAACTCACGGGATGAAGAGCGTGGGCCTCGATCTCGCTCAGATAGGCTTCACCGCAGTGGACTTCTTGGTGGACAAGGCGCTCAACCTCCACGACTACCAGTATAACGGCTTCGACCCGGACTTCAGCCCCTACATGGATAAGAGGGCTGTGAGGGCTGATATGTCCTTCGTGGTCTCCGAGGTGCTGAGTAACTTGAAGTCCTGGTTCCAAGGGGTGTGGGACGAGGAGCTGGAGAGGGAGTACTCAGACCTGAGGGCTAAGTTCCAAGAGTTCTCCAAACAGCCCTCTCCCCCACCCTAAGGGTTCACTGAAAACCCGATTCAAATCTAGGGCTCATGGTCGCTCCCTAGGATACAAGGGAGTTCGCATCGTTAGGCGCCCTCCGCTAGCTGTCCCAGAAAACCTCACGGAGGAGGAGTTAAGGGGTCGAAACCCCACATGTGAAGGGAAAGCCCTCTCGTAGGGCCTCGGGTTGGGGAAATGCTCCCCGTCGGAGGTAGTGAGGAGCTTCCCCACCTCGACGTCCATTCCCACAGCCTTGCCTGTATTCTCCAGCTCAGGAATTGATTATCCATTAACAACGAAGATGATGTGGACCTTGCCTGAGGGGGTTAATTTCACTATCGCCCTCTTCACCTCGTCCAGCGGGAAGTCCCTGTGTACAACGACCTTGAAGACACCCAGAGTTCCAATACCATTACCTTCTTCTCGCTTCCCCTCGCTTCCAGGACCTTCCAACCGCTCTGGGGGGTACACGAGAGGATACTATTTTTACGCTTCACCTCCCTTGGGAGACGCAAAAGTCCGTTCAGGAACCTCTTCTTAGCCTGTAGAAGCGATTCGCTACTTGCTGCATTCTTTGGGAATGTAGCTGTTGGTACACTTGTCCCGCTTCCTCAAGTCCAAGGCTGTCTCAACTCAGTTCTGGTCGACCACTTCCCGTCCCTCTCACGGAAATAGGGGTCTGCCCAACGCAGGGTGTTGCGCACTTCACATGCCAACCTCAACTACCTCAACGCCCTCAACTTTCGCCCGCGTAAGCCCTAAAGCGGAACCCCACGTCGGGCATTAATGGATGTCTACGAATTTATATTTAAATGAGGGGTTCGTCCCCTCCCTGGCGGGAGTGGTCTTACGCCCCCAAACCCCGGGAAGATAAAGAGTGGGAACCGCCTCCTTAACTCCGGTGCTCACTAAAGGTTCAGCTTTAAGGACAATGCGTAAGCTAACCTAAGGAGGGTGGACTCGTCGAAGTGCCTCCCAACGATCATCATACCAATGGGTAACCCCCCTGAGAAGCCCACTGGAACACTCAACGCAGGATGCCCGGTCAGATCGAACTGACCCATATTACCTCCTATGCCGAAAGGCGCCTTCAACACAGCCTCCGGGTCCTCGGAGGAGGGGAACTTCTTGGCTTTGCTAGGGTCGTGGGCATGACTAGGGCGTGGAAACTCTGGAGGACCCTATCGTAGGCTGACCTCAAGGCTCCCCTGAGGTTCTGGGCCTTAGCATAGTAGTGACCCCTGAACCGCTGGGCCAGGTAACCGCCTATGATCAAGGACCTCTTCACTGTGATCGGGAGGGAGGAACCCCTGAGCCTCCTCGCCATACTGTAGAACTCGGAGAACCACCTGTCGTATAGTCCCACCCAACCACTCCCCAACCCCTCGCCCGCGATCAGGGTCCTCCAAGCCCCTTCGTTGAAAACGGCGATCCAGAGTCCGCTCAATTCCCCTGAACTCGCCGCCCTATGCTCGGGAACAGAGACCTCCTTCACCTCCACCCCCAGGTCCCTCAACCCCTTGGCGACCGACAGGACAGTCTCATCCACGTCCTTCTCGGAGTAGGGCCATCCGAAGCCCTCCCTCAGGATCCCCACTCTTAACCCCTTGACGCCCTTCCTCATCTCCTCCGTGTATTTAGGCAAGTGATCCGGACATCCCGCGGCTGACTGCCTCGGATCTAACCCGTCCTTTCCAGCTATTACCCCCAACGTTAGGGCCAAGTCCTCCACGTTCCTGGCGATCGGACCCAGGTGATCCAGCGTGGGTTCAATGGGGACAGCGCCGGTGTAGGGGACCAGACCCCAAGTGGGCTTGAGGCCATATACACCTGTCCATGAGGAAGGTCCCCTTATTGATCCCCCTTGATCCCCACCTATGGCCACATCCACCTCCCCTGCAGCGACCAACACGGCGGAGCCGCTGGAGGATCCTCCAGCCATATACTCAGGGTTGTGGGGGTTCCTCACGGGTTCAGGGTAGGAGGTGTGGGAACCCCCTGAGAAGCAGAAGTCCTCACAGGTGGCTTTGCCCAGGATCTCCCCTCCGGCATCCAAGATCCTGGTGACCACTGTGGCATCGAAGGAGGGAACGTAGCCCTCGAGCAACCTGGAGCCGTTCCTCATGGGCACTCCAGCTACAGCCACGTTGTCCTTAACCGCTACCCTTTTACCCGTCATGAGTCCCGAATCCTTACCCCTGATCCTGACCTTCCACGCCCAGGCGCCAAATCGGTTCTCCTCCCTCGTGGGGTAATAGCCTAGGTCCCTTTCATACTCAACCCTAGGTAGGTCAGGGAGGGTGTCTAGGGTTTCCAGGGATTTCAGGACCTGGGGGAAATCGGCCAGGATCAACTCCACCTCCCTCTCGGAGAGGGGGAAACCACTGGCTTCAGCTACCCTGAGCAGGTCCTCCTTAGTGGGTAAAGCGACCACGGGCAATTGGTGAATCCCAGGCTTTTAAATCCTGGCCCTGATCGGCTTGGGGACCTCGTGGGTAGTTCCGCTGGAGTCAAGGGTAGATCCTGGTCAGCCTCTTCATCCTCAAGGCCTCACCAGCGTAGTCCCCTAAGACCAGGAACTCGGGACAAGGACCCAGGGCGAGGATCCTTCTCCACAGGGCCCTGAAGCTGGGCAAGCTGGAGAGGAAGTCCTCGTATCTAACCCCTCTGGGCTTCGAGATCCAGTTCTCCACCTCGACCTCAACTGAAGGACGGCCCCCTCTGAGCTCCAGGATCGTTCCCTTCCCCTCAAGGGAGTCCTTGGCCACCTGGTCGTGTAATTCCCTCATCTCCCCGCTCACGGCCTGTGAGTTCAGGACACCCAACGCGCAGTAATCCTTGAGGAGATACCAATCAACGTAAACCCCTCCTTGAGGCATCCAGTCCACCCCAGCCAGGGAGAAGGAGGCCGATCCAACGAGACCTGGGACTTGAGTCCGGCCCAAGCCCTGATGGAAGAGCCTCAATTTCCTCTCGTACTCCAAGGGTTCTACCCCAGGAGACCTCCTGTGCCAGAACACATAGGCGAGCATGGGAGGAGTGAAACGGGATCGGATTTAAATCCTCCACGCTTCTGGCTAATGTATTTAAGATACTATACGAACCAGCAATTATGGAGTATAGGGAAATATGCGGGGGGTGCGACAAGGTCTCGGTAGTGGGTATGGGGACATACTACGACGCAGCCTGGATCGTGCTCTCCAGGTTGGGGATCAGGAGAGGAGCGGAGCTTAAGGTTCAGGCCCTCAGGGCGGGGATCAGGGCGGGGATCAACTTCATAGACACCGCTGAGCTTTACGGCTCGGAACCCCTTGTGGGCAGGGCCATCCAGGGCCAGAGAAGGGAGGACCTATTCATAGCCACCAAGGTCTGGCCCACCCATCTGAGGAGGGAAGCCCTCTTCAAGGCCCTAAGGGCGAGCCTCTCCAGGCTGGGGACTAACTACGTGGACCTCTACCAGGTCCACTTCCCCAACCCCAGGGTGCCCATAGGGGAGACCATGGGGGCCATGGAGGAGATGGTGGACAAGGGGTTGATCAGATACATAGGAGTGAGCAACTTCTCAGCCCCACAGCTCCGGGCCGCACTGCAGGCCCTCAAGAGGCACAGGCTCGCCACGGTGCAAATGGAGTATAACCTGGCCAATAGGAGGATCGAGGCAGACCTGATCCCACTGTGCAAGGAGAACGGGATCGGGGTCATAGCCTATTACCCCTTGGGCCACGGGAGGCTGCTCAGGAACGAAGTGGTGATCAAGGTGGCCAAGGAGATCGGGAGGACCCCAGCTCAGGTTGTCCTGAATTGGCTAATAGGCAGAGGCGCTTTCCCCATCCCCCGCGCCTCCAGGCCTGATCACGTGGTGGAGGACGCTGAGGCAACGGGATGGGAGATCCCGTCTGAGAAGAGGGAGGAACTAGAGCGGGCCCTAGAGCGCGGGGCTTAGGGATCAAATCCCGATGCCGCAGTCAAGGTTATTGAGTGAAGGGAGAGGGGAGGCCATGCCGACTTTCAAGTGATCGGACTTCCAGAGGTTGAGGGTCGACCTAGGACAAGGGGAGAGGATCTACGGTGAGCCCTCCCACCTGATCCTGAAGCAGCCCTTGGTTAAACTCCGGCTCAGGATGAGGGAGGCCTACTCAAACCCTGGCGAGGAGTTTGACAGGATCAGGCTTCTTCGTGGTGGAACTCCAGGGGCCTGGAAGCGCAGGGTTCGGGGGTTCCTCCCGGTCAATTGGCTGAAGTGAGCGCGGACAAAGGTGTTTCTACTTCATCAACGGGAGAGGACCTGGGAGGGTCTGGATAAACGTGTTCTCGGAGATGCATCTAGCTGGATCCCTGGCTAGGTATTTAGGCTCTTGGCTTTCCAAGAGGTAAGGGAGAGAGCGAGCTGGGAGATCTGCTGGACTATTTGCCTCATCTGATCCGGGAAGTCCTCCACCCTATTGAGATCGGAGTAGGCGTAGAGCCTCTCGTCGAATGGGATCACGCCGCAGACAGAGGCCTTCAGTTTCTCGCACGCCTCCTTAGCCCTTCTCTCGGCCATGACCATCTCGTCAGGAAGAGGGGGGACCATGTTGACCACGAAGCCCAGGAAGACGCCAGGGGGCCTCACTGGGATCGAGGCCAAGTCCTCTAGCACTGCATATGTGTACTTAACGGCCTCAGTTACCCCCCTCTCTGTGGGGTCTGAGACGCATAGCAGTAGCCTCTGCATCTCACCCAACACCCGGTAGAAAATGGAGGCCTCAAAACCCACCACTTCGCTGGAGTAAAAAACGTTGGGAGGGTTGTCTACCACGAAGAAGTGGAACTCCTTCCCCTTCAGCAACCCTCTGTATTCCTCGAACACCTTCCGCCTGAATTCCTCCTCCTTCCACAGACGAAGGGACCTGTAGAAGGTCGGGGAGTCACCGTAGAACCTGAGGACACCGAGGACTCCTCCCTCCCTGAACTCGGTGTAGTGATCCCTTCCCTCCCCTGTCATGACGTTGTGGACTAACCCCTTGGTCCTGAGCCCCAAGAGCTCTGACGACCAACCTAAGACCTCCCTGTCTATGAGGAGGACATTGAAACCCATCCTGGCCAGTAATTTCGAGACAGAAGCGGAGATCAAGGACTTCCCGACTCCCCCCTTGACGCCACCTACGACAATCCTCATGGAGAGGAAGAGGTTCGGTTGGGTATATAAGGATTGCGTAAAGAGGATCGAGTGTGTCCATAGTGTGGTCACTTATTATCTGACTTCCTCCCCGCTGGCGGGGGTTCCCCTCATCTATTCGCTCCTACATCCCTCATTTGAGGGGCAGTCGAGGGGGTCGGAGACCCCCTCCCGTTTAACTACCGCAATAACGTCACGATCGTTCTCATAACTACATGAACACTTAAACCAACGGTAATTAACTTCCCTCATTTTTCGTCCATACTTAGGACATGAAACAGAAGAGTACTCAGGGTGTTAACGAACTCAACAATTATTCCACGCTTCTTAGCTTGCTAAGATACCCAGTACTGCAAACAATGATACTGCATTAAGTAGAGTTTATATACTTCTTTTTTCAAACACTCTATCAGTGACACTCACTGACGGGGTAAGCGTCACCGAGACGCCTGAGCGAGGGTCCATGTGGTACGCCTCTGCTCCGATCAACAGCCCCATGACACTTTAGGTTCACATCAGTGCTCGGGGTGGGAACGACAGTGCCTGTGGAGCCCTCTACCCTTTGGGCAAGGTGGGGCAAGGAAGCAGGAAGCCCCGTCCGTTAGGGCGGGGTAGTTCACGACGTTTGCACCGAAATCTCTAGCAATTTCAACAACACACTTCCCCGCTTTCCTAGCGAAATCCTCCATTATTCTCCTGGCCTTCAGATGAAAAGAGTGGATCCTATGCAGAATCCTCCTGTTCTCCCTCCACCTCTTTGAATACTTCCTCTGCGAACTCTCTGCTAACGACTTCCAATGCTGAACCTCCCCAAGGCGGGTTGAAATCCTAACGTAGTGTTCGTCGTCCTTTCCTACTACTACCTCAGCCGTATTAATATCAACGGTAATACTTTCCTTTGCTTCGACCTTCTCCTCCTCTTCCTCAAAACAACTTTGAGAAAAGCCTTACCATCCTTGATCACCAACCTTGATTCCCTCATCCTCCAATTTGCATACTCCTTTTTCGTGGACAACCCATGATTGAAAGCTCACCAACGCTAGCAATCCTAACGGTCATCCTCTCGAAGTCCAGGTTATAACTCGCTTTAGGAGTTAGCCATACAGTTGGCTTATACACTCTCGGAAAACGTCCCCTCCTCGGGTTGTTGTACCAACCCTTGTATATTGAGGGGCATCACGGTAGCAGTCCTCAGCGACCTTTGAAGGTAGATTGTACTCCCCCCTTAGCCTCGTGTACAACTCCCCGTGGACTCTCCCTAACACTCCCTTCTCTTTTGGGTTTTCCACGTTCTCCTTCAACCAGAATAGGGCGAAACGCATTGCCCTCACGTAGTTATTAACGAGGGCTAGGAGGGGTTCGGAGAGGGCGATCTCCATGGAAACAGGCGCTGATCGCTTTAACCCTCCTAACCATCAAAAATATTTAGAAAAGAGTACTTAAATTATC
>Ga0208549_100827_pt1 | contig 12132 bp, 10 predicted proteins | sample BED_host_MetaG_FD_187135 | JGI IMG/M metagenome (GOLD analysis project Ga0208549, IMG submission 187135) | Hot spring microbial mat communities from Yellowstone National Park, Wyoming, USA - BED_host_MetaG (SPAdes) (version 2) | ecosystem: Environmental > Aquatic > Thermal springs > Hot (42-90C)... | reverse complement strand
TTATGAGAGGTTTTGAAGAGTTTTTATAAATATCAACAATCCAAGAAAAAATTTCATCCTTGATAATTATATTATATTTCCTTTTAACAAAAGATAAAGCCTTTTCTATTGCTTGATTATCTTTCATGCTTTTACTCATATTAAATTTTATAAAATTTTAAAAATAACATTTTCAACAATTTAAAAGAAATTAATTCTCTATGACCAGAATGTAGCTTACTCTATAATGATCCATTAGCTTAGAGTTAATTTCTTTATCTATCATCATACTCGTTAGGCATATGCTGGTTTTTTGCTTTCTAAGTTCCGCAGTGCTGAGCAAAGTTAGTTTGCTAGAAAAAGGAAGATTGAATTCAATATAACGCATAAAGTTGGATAAATATTAGCCATGTTATTTAATACTGATATTTTAGCAAGTTTTCCATTGAAAATGTGCTCCAACGGCATGAGCATGAGAGCATTATCCAGCACACTCAACATCCCCCTAGGAACTATCTTCTCATGGATCAAAAGGTACTGAAGAGCAATGTTCATGAGACTAGAACAGCTATGGTTAAAGGCTAGAGAGCATAATGAGAGTGTTACTAGGGTTGTTGATGAAATGTGAACATACTTGTTCAAGAGGGATAAGGGTTTTTATGCTACTAGTGTTGGTCCTTTTGTTGATTCTCCATGTGAGTTGAATTCTTGTTTTCCTATGTGATATGTGAATTGTTCTCCTTCTGGTAAAAAGTAAAGGTCAATGAACCTTATGTGATGTTCTGTTGTATTTGGATGGGTAATTTCATTACCTACTGTTACTTTAACAAGGACTATTCATTCTTTCTTCTCTATTACTTCTATAACTGGAACATGCTTCTCTTTTTTCTAATCTTCGCTTTTAATTATTTCATTTAAAGACATAATACTCCTTTATCTGGGTTAAGTATATATTTGATATTTCATAAATTTATTTTTCATAGTGTCGTTATTTAGCTATAAATTTTATAGTATAAGCTTAGAATATTATTACTTGACATAATTTGGATCGAAGATAGAAATGTACTATTTTTATTACAAATGATGACACTATGAAAAATAGTATGCTTATTCTCCTTTTGCTATTTCTTTAAGCCTTTTTAAGAGTTCGTTTTCAACATGTAAGTTCCACAGCATTTCTGGCACATCTACAAAGATGAACAGCTCTGAAAGAAAAAGAACCTCTAGCGCTGTAACGCCGATGTTTTGAAGCCATTTGCCCACGCCGACTGTAACATTGACATCATCTCCGCTTTTTTCAAAAGTAAATGTTAATGCCCTTTCAGCAACAACTATGTCCCTAAGTATTCCCCCCTTTTGTGCTTGTATGATAGCTTTATCCCCTTCTATTTTTGTTTGAACCTTATATCCTTCGTCTTTAAGATAACTTGAAAATTTGTCGACAAGAATTTGAAGGTCTTTTACATTTTCTAAAGTTATCTGTTTCTTAAATAATGGCATAAGTAGATAAAAAATACTTTCTATATAAAGCTTTCTGAGCTAATTTATCCTGTTTTAGTTATATGTGACCAAAATTAAGGATGTAGGAAATCAGTTGACATAACTCATATGTACGTCGGATTGGATCTTCATAGGGCAACGATAAATGCAGCTGTGATGAATGAAAACGGTACTGTGCTAAATGAAGTAACATAGTGTCGTCATTAAGCTACAAATTCTGGAATTAACCCTTTCTCAAAGAGAACCAGGGCTATTGAGTAGAGCATCATCTTAACACTCCTGTTCACAGCTTTAGTAGCCCCCTTGAACCTCACAAGCCTATTCCTGAGCGAGGAGTGGAACGGCTCATTAGGATTTACGGGAGAAACTATGGTATGATTCCTCAAGGGAAGATATACATCATAACCATCACTAACCCACCTACCCCCGGCGCAGTAAAACACTCAGCCATCCCAAACGTCCCCTCATCCCTATCTCCAACCCAAAAAGTCATGTACAACCCCTCCTCGTGTAATCGAAGATCGTAAACACCCACTTGTAAACTCTCTAATGCCACACGCATGCTTGTCTTCCTTCACGGTCCTGAAAACACATTAAAAACGACTCTGCTAAATACTATTATGAATATGCTCAATCCATTAGTACAAAAAGTAGAGATTGATTCGGTGATAAGGAAAAGACCTTTGCACCAATGAATATAAAAACAGGAGTTAGGGCTGTAGTGGACAGCGAATTCTCAGACATATTAGTAAAAGGTGTGGAATTCCAAAAAAATTGTAGGTGGAGATCCATTATTCATAGACAGAAAACACCTACCCCCAATAAAATACTTCGCTTCATACTTTGGGCATCTCGGACCTGTATACCAACTAACCGTCTTCATTAGTAAAGAGGATAAAGTAGGATATTTGATTAGTGTGTTTAGTTTATCAACATCAATAAGAATTATGTATGCTATGTGTTTTAATTGGTTTTCAGGGCCTCCTACTATTGCTATACCTGAAGCTTCTTCTAGTTTCTTCTCTTCCTATTCTTTTGTTTGATCCCCCAACTAACTAACGGCCTCTTATCAGAATCTACCGGAATAACATTGAACCCTGCATCGTATAGCTTTAAAGCCAGTTTTTTAATTCTTCACAGTTCAAGGTTTTACACCTACAGGTTCGATTGAAATGATGTAGGCTTTGTTGATGTAGAGTATTTTGCTATCAGCGTTTTCAAATTTTATCCAATACCTTCTGGCATCGACAATTTTTCCGATGAGTATTGGCTGATTTATTAGCTTGTAATTATGATCTTAAAATTCATCGTAGATTGTTAACTTATTTTTATGCGTTCTTAAAACGTAAAACCAGAACACGTTAGAATTTAAACTTTCTAATACTTTGAAATGCTTTCATAAATAAGATATGTATCTCTACATCAAGCTAATAACTGATTAAGTTAAATATTTATTGATGTTTAAATTTCCCAGGAACTTTCTATTCGGATTTTCTGAATCAGGATTCCAATTTGAAATGGGTGTAAAAGGTTCAGAAGATGAATATTCTGACTGGTGGTCTTGGGTCCATGATGAAGAAAACATGCTTGCAGGCATAGTAAGTGGAGATTTGCCTGAAAACGGGCCTGGATACTGGGATCTTTATAAAAAGGACCATGAAATAGCAAATGTCTTAGGAATGAATGCTGCAAGATTAGGTATAGAATGGAGTAGAATATTTCCTAAGCCTACCTGGGATATTAAAGTTAGTTATGAAGAAGATGAAGATAGCATTATCAGCGTTGACATAAGTGAAAGTATTTTAGAAAGATTGGATGCTATTGCAGATAAAAACGCTTTAAAGAGATTTGAAGATTGGAAGTTAAGGAATAAATTTCTTATAATAAACCTTTCCCATTTTACTTTACCTATATGGATTCATGATCCAATAAGTATGAGAAAATATCATCAATCAGAAAATTTACCAAAAGGTTGGGTCGATAAGAAAACAGTTATTGAATTTGCAAAATATGCAAGCTACATTGCATGGAAATTTGATGACCTTGCTGATATGTGGTCTACTTTGAATGAACCAAATGTGGTTTATGGCTCAGGATTCGTCCAAATTAGATCTGGCTTCCCTCCAGGCATATTAAATTTAGGATATGCAATTAGCTCTGCTAAACACCTCGCTGAAGCTCATGCAAGGGCTTATGATAACATTAAATCCTTTTCTAAGAAGCCTGTTGGCTTAATCTATGCTGTGCCTTCTGTGGAACCAAGAATAAAGAATGATGAAAAACATGAAGAGGCAGCAAGAATAGCTAAGGATGTAGAAGTTTTTGATTTAATGAACCTCTTAACCAAAGGAGAATCAAAATTTATAGGACAAAGAAAAGATTTGGCAAATCATATCGATTGGATTGGTATTAATTACTATAGTAGGATCGTTATTGAACCTTCTCAAACAAACCCCGGTTTTAAAGAATTAGATGGATATGGAATGCATTGCCTTCCAAACTCAGTTTCGAAAGAGGGAAGAGAGTGTAGCGATTTCGGTTGGGAAATATATCCAGAAGGGCTATTTGATGTAATAAATGAAGTTTGGAAAAGATATAATAAGCCGATGTTAATAACCGAGAATGGCATAGCTGATGCTGAAGATAAATATAGGGGAAAGTTCATTATGAAGCATTTATACCAAGTTCAAAAAGCTTTGAATACAGGAGTAAATTTAAGAGGTTATTTCCATTGGGCCCTTACTGACAATTATGAATGGGCTAAAGGATTTAAAATGAAGTTCGGCTTATGTTACGTTGATTATGAAACTAAAAAAAGATATCTTAGACCTAGTGCTCTAATACTTAGAGAAATAATAAGCCAAGAAATTACAAAAGAATTTGAACTGATGATTTAAATTGAAGGATAAATTTTAAATTAGAACTTGAACCTATTTATAAAGTAATGTTTAGATAATTTTAGCAATCATAAGAAACATGGCATTAAAAATATTATCTCTATCAACGGTTACTCTTTTAGTAACTTTAACTTATCTTTGCGTTCAGTCTTCAATTCTTATACTAGCGCCTTATATTTCATCCAGCTTTTTTCCTGCCGATTCATTTTTAGGTTCCTTAGCTTTCACCTTTTTAGGCTTCTTTTTAGGCTTCATGATCAGGCCAATAGGAGCTATAATATTTGGTTCAATTGCGGATAAAGCTGGAAGGAAAGTATCTTTAACTTATGGCCTTTTGGGCGCATCTGCTGTTGCCTTTTCAATAAGCTTAATACCTGATTACAATTCAATAGGATTACTAAGTTCAATTTTTTTCATTATTATTCAACTTTTATTAGGGATATTTTCAGGAGGTATATCCGCTGCAGGAAATACGATGGGACCAGAAATAGTTCCTGAGAAGTTTAGAGGATTTACAAGCGGACTAGCTGGAAGCAACGGTGGATTTAGCTTTTTAATCTCTACGTTCTTTTTCTTAATTTCATATTCTACATTTCCTACTTTAGGCTGGAGATTTGTATTCATACTTGAAGGAATATTCTCACTAGCTATCCTGATTTATTTCAGATACTTCATAGCAGAGTCAGAAATTTTTCTAATGGCTAGAAAAAGGTCTAGAAAGCTAAATTTATGGGATAGAGAGATAAGAAAGAAATTCTTAAAAGCTTTATTTTTGACTGTAGGTTGGGCATTGATGTTCTATGCTACACAGGGAACCCTCTCAACATTCCTTGAAAAGGAAATTAACTTTAATCAGTACTTAGTAGGAATTACGCTAACTTTTTCAAGCACTGCTTTGATAATTTCAGCAATAATAGGAGGAACATTGTCCCAAATTTTTGGTAGAAGAATGATATCAATAATAGGTGGAATAATTGTTCTGATTTTCAGTCCGCTTTATCTTCAAATGGTATCCCAAAATCAATTCAATGTTATTTTATACGTATTCTTGATAGCTTTTGCTACTCAGTTTGGACAAGGAATGCTTACTGTATATGTAGCTGAAAGCTTTCCAACAGAAGTTAGAGGAAGAGGTGTTGGATTAACTTGGAATATAGGATACGGAATAGGAAGTTTGGCTCCTTTAATTGCAATAGAAATTTCTGACAACCAAAACTTACCTTTCGTACTTTTTCTCTTCACTTTGGCAATTGGTATTATGATAATTTTAGGAAGCATTATAGGAGGTGAAACAAGAGGTGCGATTGAAAAGGAAACAAAAAGTGTAAAATAAGATTTTGTTTGCCAATTTACTTCGTTCGAAGCAATACTATTAATGATACCTCTCTCATAGTAGCGATTTATTAGTAGTACATTCTTAAATTTTATTCAGAAAAACTACATATAATCAATACGATTAGTATTTTGATTTATGGTTAATTTGAACCAATTTAAGCTTATAATTTCTTAAGATAAAAAATAATATGAATGAAATAAATTGTTATAGCCCCTACGTTTTAATCATACTTCCAAAATTATTATTTGATGAAGAAGGAAACATATCTGAATTTTCATACATAGGCATGGCTATTGAACCAATGTTAAAAGTTAACGCTAAAGAATCTAGCGATTTAAAAACAAATATTAAAAATGATGATATAATAACTGTATTAAATTCAATAAAAAATTACTTTGGATTATCGAATATAGAAATAAATGTATTTAATGATTTTAATTTAAATTCGATAAATTATCTCTCAACAATAACTTTAGCTTGTTCATTCATATATCTTTGGATATCGAATCAAAGAAACCTTTACGAGAACTTAGATCTTATCGATTCATTGATTTACAAAAACAAGGTAGGATTGCAAATCTCACATATAGTTTTAAATGGGGGATTTGGTTTCTACTCAAAAAGCATTAACCAAACGATATACTATAGATTGCCATATAATAAAGCAAACTATGAATTACTAATATTGGAAAAAGGATCATACAATTTTTTTGACATAATTAAAGATAAAAACTACAGGAATGTTTTGGCCCATCATACAAAGCTTAGTTACGATGCAATCCAGAATGATATGAGTTTGAAAAGGATATATGAGGAAAATAAGAGAATAGCTTTCGACACTGGATTGATAGATAGCGATCTATATGAAATAATCAAATTGTTAAGTAATGAGGGATTTATTTCAGGATACAATTTTTTCACGAATGGAATGCATGTCATAGCTAAAAGTTCAGATAAAGAGAGAACTCTAAAAATTTTGGAAGGAATTACAGATAGAAGTTCTATTAAATCTTTTAGAGTAAACTACACAGGTTTATTCATAGAAAATAATTCTAATAGTTTATAATCAAATTTAAAAAAGGATAAAGCATTAAGCTTAAAGAATTGAAATGCTTAAATATGAAAAAGTTCCTTTTATCTTTCAAGATTAAATATCTTGAAAATAATAATTTGTATATATGAACGTTTCTTTTTGGGATCTTGCATACATCTCAGGCTTTACGCCTTGGGATACAAAAGAACCTCCTAAAGAAATTATTGAATATTTGAATAAAGGAAAAATTAAACCTTGCAGAACTTTAGATATAGGTTGCGGGAAAGGATACTTGGTCAGATTCTTAGCAAAGAATGGTTTCGATGCATATGGTATCGATATTTCTTCTGTTGCAATAAAGATTTCTATAAGAGATGCAATGAAAGAAAAAGTAAATGCTAAATTCTTCAACATAGATTTTACTGATACAGAGAAAGTAAAAAAATTAGGAAAATTCAAATTAATTACGGACATTGCATGTTATCACAGCTTAAGGGATGATAAAAGAGATTTTTATGTGAAAAGTCTTGATGAAATAACTGAAAAAAGTTCTACATTCATGATTTGGGCCTTTGGAAGAGGTTATTGGGGGCCTCCAGGCATAGATGAAAACGAACTTGAAAATAAACTAAGTCATAAATTCAAGTTGATTGATAAACGAGGATATAATGTGCACGGCAGAGATAGCTTCTTTTTTGTATTTGAAAAGGTAAACTAGTTGATTATCGAAATTTTCATTTTTATAATAATTCTATCTCAGCTACTCACCTTAAATCCTATTCTGAACTTAAAATTACTTTAATTTTTAATCTTATTTAAATATTCCAAACTTAATTAAAGAATTTAACTAAATTATGAGATATATATACATGCAGGATCGGATTCTAAAGGATCATTGGTGCTTGCATAAGCTCTTGCTCTTGAACCACCGCATACATACTTGAAAATGCAACTTCCGCATTTTCCTTTAAATTCTCTTCTTCTAATTCTATTTAAAAGCTCGTTTTCACGATAAACTTTAATGAGATTATCTTTCTTTATATTTCCAAGTCTAATAGGCAAAAACCCTCCTGGATATATGGAACCATCATGAGCTATGAACAATATTCCGTCACCGTCTAGTGTTCCTTTTGAATATATGGTAGTTTTACTCGAAGGCATGCCTTCTAATTTAATCAGCTCATCTTTTAATCTATTATAAAGATCATCATGAAATTCAATTCCAGCCATCCTTTCGTAATAGATTCTTCTTATAAATGGCGCTTCCACTGTTCTTACCGCTAGTCCATATCTAGAACAATCGAAAATTAATTGTGCTATAGCTTCAAATTTCCTTGGATCTAAATCAAGAAATTTATTAGCTCTCCCTGTAACTATTATGAAAAATACTTCCCAAACATCAACATTCAAATTCTTGATTAAATGGAAAATCTTGGGAAATTCCTCAAAATTTAAGGACATAACAACGCTATTAACTTGAACTCTTATTCCATTCTTGACAAGCTCTTTAATAATACTTATTGTTCTATAAAAAACTCCTTGCCCTTGCCTAATGAAATCATGGGTTTTAGGAACAGCTCCATCTAGGCTTATTGATACACTTGATACCCCTAGTTCTTTAATTTTCTTAATAGCTCCATCATTAAGATTTTCACTTACAGCTGGAGATAGAGCACATAACATTCCTAGGCTTTTAGCATAATCAACAAGTTCGAATATATCATCTCTCATCAAAGGATCTCCTCCAGTGAAAACAATCATAGGAGGTTTTGGATCGAAAGTAGAAATGATTTCTAACATTTTCTTAGCTTCATCAGTATTCAATTCATTAGGAGATCTATGATAAATAGCATTCGCTCTACAATGAACGCATCTTAAAGGACAGGCCATCGTTGTTTCCCAGAAAAGTAAAGTAGGTTTCTTATCGAAAAGATGAGGAGGCTCCTTTAGGTCAACGATGTTTTCAAATTGAACCATTGATTAAATTTATAAAATGTTCTTACACATAAGTTTTTTATTTATTTAACATTTCTAAAATACTTACTATTTCTTTAATTCCTTACGGTTTAAAATCAGAAAAATTTACTTATTGCAACTATTGCTTTTTTGCCTCTAATTTCATCAAATCTGATGAGGCAATATCGTATATTTTGTCAAGGTCTTTGTCCCATTCCTCTTTGAACCATTCTTTAATCCTATTTAAAATACTCCTACTTACGAGAATTACATCATGCAATACTTCGTTCTTATTTTTATACTTAGAGAAATCAGGGTCAAATCCATTATATTGATAATCATGTAAAAGGAAAGCTATATTCGTTATGTTCTCAATTTCTGTATAGCCTAACCTAACTAAATCTATTGAAATTCCTTTTAGAGAACGTGTTGGAGCATTATAACCTTTCTTTATATACCAATCAGAAGATAGCTTATCCAAGTTTTTAGTGACCAACGCTGATAGAAGAGCTTTGACTGCACTAAAAACTTTGCCTGCAGAGTTCCTACTTCTACCTGCTATCCACATATTTATAGCTATGTCTAAATCGTCTAAAGTTTCTATAATTCTAGTTCTTATGTAAGCCTTTTTGTCAATCTTCGGTGAAATTAACTTTTCTTCCATATATTCTTATTCTCATAACCAGCTTATAGTGTTTCACATAAATATAGCAAGTTAGCTATTAATGTACAATTTAACTTGCTCTTTACTTATCCGAAATAGTGAGGTTTTACTTTTTTAAATAGTTCTAGGTTCCTAGCATCGATTCGGGGCTACATGTTTCATTTACTGAACATTGGAAGAATCTGAGTATCCCTCATTTGACTTGGTTTCAACAAAAAGATTTTTAAAAAGTAACGCTGAACGCTACCCTTCTTAAGTTCAAATACATCACAATCCAGCTTAGAAGAAGCTTTACTGAAATTCCTAACATATCTTTCTTCTCATTATTTAAGTTTATCCATCTCTGCCATTAATGACAGAGCTTTTAATTGATGTAAACCAAAAATAGATTTTAAAATATAAGCCTTAGGCTAAAGAGGATAGACATGCTTGTTAAGTTTCTTTAAGGAATATTATACTACAAATCCTTATATATAACGCTGTTATATGGCATTATTTAAATATGGAACAGCGAAAAACAATAAAGAAATCTTCTGCACTGGAATATCCTAATAAAGATACATTAAAGAAAGTTATAGAAAAAATTGCTAATGGAGATCCTCAATTAATAGAAAGCTTAGGCAAGGTTGATGCTCACTTATTTTGGACAGGAGGATTTAGAGTTAAAGGCTTTTGTAAAACTTATGAGGTATCATTTGACATGCCTTCTATAGTTGGAGGCTCTGATGCATATCCAGGTCCTGGACCTACACTTATGGCTTCTCTAGGTGCTTGTCTAGTAATCGGTATTGTGTATAATTCAGCAATAAGAGATATTAAAATTTACAAGCTTTCTGTAAGCGTTAGTGGTGTCAAAGGTGATCCTAAAACTTTTTACACAGGATCAGGGGGTAATCCTGGTTACGAAAATATTCATGTTATATTCTATGTGGATACAGATGCTTCAGAAGATGTAATAAGAGATATTATTGAACATTCTATAAAGACTTCACCAGTTGCTTCATCTCTCAAATCTAAGATAACGTATGAGCTTAAGCTATTAGCATGATACAAAATTTAACAACAAAATCTGATCTTGTAAAGGTTTCTATAGGAGCTAATATAGGAACAATAATTGAATGGTATGATTTTTTCATATATGGATATACCGCTATAATAGTATTTCCAGCACTATTCTTTAGATTTCTAGATCCATATCTATCCTATTTATTATCACTAATAACGTTTACACTAGGTTTCATAGGAAGGCCGGTCGGATCACTGCTATTCGGCTTTGTAGGTGATAAACTTGGGAGAAAGTCCTCCCTTTCATATGATCTTCTATTCATGGGTATCGGAACTTTAGCTATAGGCCTCTTACCAGGCTATGATATATTGGGTATATTTGCACCAATACTTCTTACAATATTCAGATTCTTTCAAGGTATTGGATTAGGAGGCGAGTGGGGAAATGCTGTGACTTGGATTGGCGAGCATGCATTTAAAGGATACAGAGGCTTTTGGGTCTCATGGGTTCAGCAAGGTGTTCCCTTAGGTTTAATAGCAGCAACAAGCATCGCAGGATTATTGATCTCCTTAGGGATTTATGATACTATTGGATGGAGAATAAGCTTTATCATTGGAGGCGTGACAGCATTGATTGGCATAATAATAAGAATAATATTATTGGAAAGCCCTCTATTTAAAAGGTATTTTGAGAAAGGCCAAGTACTTAAAAATCCAGTAACCCATGCATTCAGAAAAAATTGGAAAGATCTATTATTGGGTGTCGTTATATGGGGGCCTAACGGAGCTACATTCTTCATGTATTCGATATATTCAATTAGTTACTTAGATTTACTTGGAATCGGTAGAGGAATATCTTTCACGACCCTAACCATTTCTGCTATCTTTATGAGCTTTTTTATAGTGTTATTTGCCATATTAAGTGATAAAATTGGAAGAAGAAAACTATTGATTTTAACATTAATAATAGGTATACCAGTAAGTATAATTTATCCTCTTCTATTTATCATAAAGGATTTCTGGACAATATTATTAGGACAAGTGCTGCTGGTAGCGGTCTTCTCAGCATACTATGCAGCAATGGCTCCATATCTTGTGGAAATCTTTGACACAAAAATAAGAGCTACAGCGATAGGGTTTATATGTGGAACTGGATCAGTAATAGGAGGAGGTTTAACACCTGTAATAGCTACAGTAATATTAGCTGGGAATCCTCTTAGATGGCAGACAATACCGATAGTGCTATCTTTATATTATATACCAGCCTTAATAGCCTTAATAACAAGGTATAAAGAGAGCTCATATAAGCTAGAACTAAGCTAATATGCAATAAAATTTTATAGCAAATTTTAATAAATAAAGACTAAAAATTAAGCAGAATTATAAGGATATAAAAGAAGAAGTTGTGTATATAAAAAAGATAAAATTACCTTCGATTAAATCTTAGCGGTTTTATATAATTAGAAAAATGGAAGATTTAGGAATTAATGCAAGTTATATCTTTACAACAACTTATATAAACAAAATTAACTTTATTTACTTTCTAAAACTATTCAATCTAATAAGTGAGCTAATAAGAGCTAGCAAAGAAGTTAAGAAAAAGTTAGTAAAGTTGCTACAGAAATCTAACAGCAAAATGGAGAGAAAGTAAGCTCAAATTATGCTATTGGCTTGCTAATAGATCATTATTATAATAATAAAAGGAAAAGCTCTCAATTATTAATTTCTTTTTTATGTTCTATGAAGAACTTAGGAGAAGAAT
>Ga0208549_100825_pt1 | contig 12140 bp, 10 predicted proteins | sample BED_host_MetaG_FD_187135 | JGI IMG/M metagenome (GOLD analysis project Ga0208549, IMG submission 187135) | Hot spring microbial mat communities from Yellowstone National Park, Wyoming, USA - BED_host_MetaG (SPAdes) (version 2) | ecosystem: Environmental > Aquatic > Thermal springs > Hot (42-90C)... | reverse complement strand
TACAAAAGAACAGGGGTTATTCATGTTCAGAAAAGAGCTGGAAGACATAAAAGGCCTGTTCCTGAGAGCGTTAGGAATGAAATCGTTGAGCTTTAAAGAAAATACAGAATTAACGCAAGCTATATCGGCAGGATACTCCGTGCAGAAGAATTACACATCAGAAATGAAAAGATCAACCAAATCCTTAAGGCTGGTTTTGCAATGATCGAGCCTAAAAATTGGCACAGGAAGAAGTTAATAAGGTACGAAAGAAAACATTCTAATTCATTATGGCACGTTGATTGGCACAAAATAAAGGATCCTAGGTGGAAAGGTTTATGGTTAATAATGTATGAAGATGATTCTTCTAGATTTATAGTTGGTTATGGAGTATATCCAACACTCACATCAAGGTATTCGGTTAAAGTGTTAAGGAAAGCAATAGGCATGTATGGTAGGCCTGGGCAGATTTTATCAGACCACGGATCAACGTTCTATGCACTTGAGACAGATGAAAGGGATAAAGGATTAACTGATTTTGAAAAGTTCCTGATAAAGGAGAAGACACCTTTGATAGTTGGTAGTGTTGATCACCCTCAGACAAACGGGAAGGTTGAGAAGTTCTTCGATATATTTGAGAAAAGAGATCTCCAATTCTGTTGATAAATTCATGAACTGGTACAACTTCATAAGGCCACACGGAGCTTTTGACATAGAAAGACTTGAAACGCCTGCAATGATCTTCTACAAGAGGCTTCCCAAAAAGGAGATCATTGATCAATCATTCTTTGATATGCTGGAGAGGGGGGTGTAATAATTTGGGAATAAAACAAACCCCGTTCTACATAGAAAGAATTTTATTTTACATTTTTTTATTTAAATTGATGATAGGAAAAAACGACTTAAAGCAGGAAGCTCCTCCACTTTTGTATATAGAAAGACAGGTCAAACAGCGGTCTAGCATTTCGTTGGTCTTCCATAGCCAACAGTGTGCTGAATGTGATGAAAAATGAGTCAACAGGTAGGGCATTTATCATCTGAAACGCGGGATTCCAGCATTTTTAACAAGGATTTCTGGAGAAGGACCCTGAGGGAACTCGGATATCCGATCGTGGAGCAGCAGCTGGATATCAAGGCGCTCAAGGATCAGGGCGCGATATCTTCTGCACTCAATTTCTCCGATGCGACTAGATTCTACGTGGACGATTACGTGGAGGTCGTCGTACTGACGTATGCGGAGGGTGAGCGCATGACCAGGGGCCAGTGCACGAGGACCGCGAGGTCGTGGAAGGAGAGGAGGCTCATCAGGCCGCTCCTGATATTTACAGACGGTTCAGAAAGCTACGCAGTGTCGATCCCGGGGGCCGGCACCGGCGGGGAAGTTAGGGTGCTATCGCTCGCCGACAGGCTGTACCGGACGGATATCGAGGTGCTGGAATCCCTGGCATATCCGGGCGGGCCCGAGGAGCTTCGGCGGCATTACGATGAGACGTTCATCCCCTACGAGAAGGTCAGGGACGAGTTTTTCGAGGGATACCGCGATCTCTACCAGAAGATCCAACAGGCCGTGCGGAAGTATCTTCCATCGCAGAGCGCGGCCTACGCCCAGAGGTTCCTCGGCAGGCTCATGTTCCTCTACTTCCTGCAGCGGAAGGGGTGGCTGAAGGGCGACAAGAAGTTCGTGGACTCCATATCGAACTACATGGAGCTGAACCGACTGTTCTACGAGGGCCTCAACAGGCCAGGGACCCCGGGGCTACCGTTCCTGAACGGATCCCTCTTCGAAAGGGAGGAGTACATGACCGCGGAAGTCGAAGAGAAACTCGCCGGGGTCATGGATCCCCTATTCAGGGATGCGAGGGAGTTCTTCGACAAGTACAACTTCACCGTCGACGAGACCGCGCCGCTCGAGGTCGAAGCCAGCATAGACCCAGCTCTGATAGGGACTGTCTTCGAGAACATGCTTCCCGAGTACGAGAGGGGCTCTAAAGGGACGTTCTACACGCCGAGGAGCGAGAGCTCCTTCATATGCAGGAGGGCGCTAGCCGCCTACCTGGGTTGCGGGGACAGGGTATCGGAGGATGGGAAAAAGTTCATCGATGGCCTGAACGCGTGCCTCGAGGAGCTGAGGAGGAACAAGAATGAAAGGGAGGTCAGGGAGTTCAAGGACAGGCTCCTCTCCATAAAGGTCCTCGACCCGGCGGTGGGCTCCGGCGGATTCCTCCTGGCCATGATGCAGGAGATCATAGGCCTCCTCCAGGAGGCGGATTCTGCGGTCGGCTGGAGGACGGATGTGCAGGAATACAAGAAGAGGATACTGCCCAACCTCTACGGCTTCGACATAGAGGCCGAGGCTGTTGAGATAGCCAAGCTGAGGCTCTGGCTTTCCCTGATAATAGATCAGAGGGAGCCGGAGCCCCTCCCCAACCTGGACATGAACCTGATCGTCATAGACGACTCGCTTCGTCAATCGGTTGGCCAGACAAGCTTAGATCCCGAGGTCCAGTCGCTTCAACTCGAATTCTCCGAGCTGAGGAGAAGCTATATGGACACTCACGACCCGAACACCAAGAATGTCCTGAGGCAGAGGCTCCAGAAGCTCAGCGAGGAGATCAGGAAGAGGACCGGGGAAGATCCAAACGTGATAGAAGCCCACATGCATGACAAAGCAGACATCGTTGTGATGAACCCCCCATACGTGAGGCAGGAATCGATTGAGCAGAGGAAGAAGGAGTACTATTCCGCGAAGTACGGGATCGATAAGAAATCCGACCTCTACGCATACTTCCTGATACGGGCCCTGCGCTTGGTCTCCGACGCCGGGGTGGTCTCGGTGATTTCCTCGGACAAGTGGCTGGAGACGGGCTACGGTGAATCAGTCCAGGAGAAGCTGAAGGAACACCTAATCGCGGTGTATGGCCAGAGGGAGAGGAGCTTCGGCGCAGACATAAACACTGTTGTAACTGTTCTAAAAAAGAAGGGTCTTGGCAACTTCATCGACTTTGTTTATCTTGACTCCTACACGAAGGACGATGTAAGACAGCATATCAGGATCGAGAGGAAGGAATTGAATCCAGGCAAGTGGTTCTACCTAAGACCTGGAGCCAAGTTCTTCATCGAGAAGCTTCTGCCCAAGCTAACGCACAAGCTTGGGGATTTTGCTGAGATAAAATTCGGCATTAAGACTGGAGCCAACGAGTTCTTTTACATGAAGGATGTCAGCCACTTGTTCGAGGCCGATAGGCTGGCAAACCCGAAGAAATTCGAGGAATGGGGAGTAAAGGCAAAGACACGGAAAGAGCTGGAAGAGCAGGGGCTGATATACATCGAAAATGAGGGAGGAGAAAGATTCGTTATAGACAGGAAAGATGTTCAAGCAGTCATACGGACTCCCCAGGAATTGGATTCATATATTATTAAGAACACATCGTGGCTTGTCTTCAAACCAAATCCACAAAATAAGCCAGGTATTTATTCAAGAAATTACATAAAATGGGGTGAAAAACAGGAAATAGCAATTAAAAAGGGGAGAAGCAAAGGCGAGAAGGTGCTCGGATACAATAATCTCAGCACAGTCAAAGGCCACAGACCGAACTGGTTTAATATCCCAGACTTGTCACCGGCGCAGATTATTCCTAATAGGTTCATAAAAGAAAGGCATTTCGTCTCCTTGAGTCTCGAGCCCATATTGGCAAGTGATGCATGCGCATTAGTTTACCCGCGCGGCAAATATCTTGAAAGGGTCTGGGCTTATATGAATAGTACTGTTTATTATCTCTCCGAGGAGCTGTTGGCGTTACGGCAGGGAGGTGGCGGTGCACCACTGGAGATTCTCGCCGGTGAGTACGAACGCTTCCCTTGCTTTGACATTGTCAAAATACCGGGCGAAGAAGATTTGATCAAGCTCTTGGACAGAGAAGTCCTCGGATATCTTCAAGAACTGAAGCAAGATGAGAGAAGGAAGCTGGACATAAAAATCCTTCTTGCAATGGGATTTGGGACTGATGAGGTAGAAGCCGTGTTGAATCAGTTGTACGATAACTATATTGATGCAGTACAGGATCGTCTGATCAAAGCCGGCAAGAATTTTGTGAATAATATAAAATTGAAGCCACCTAATGAAGAAACAATCAACAGAAGTGATACATCAATATGACAAAGATAATCGATAACTCAAAGGAGAAACTCGCCGCAGTTCTCAACAGAGAGTTCTCTGATGCGAATGAGATCGCCATCGCTTCGGCTTTCTTCAACGTCCAAGGATACGGCGCCATAAGGGACAGCCTGGGGGACAAGCCGATGCGCCTCCTCCTCGGAAGGGAGCCCACGGAGAGCATAAAGTGGGAGGATGAGGTTTTGAGGGAGCTGGAGCAGGAGGAGGATGACCTGCAGTACTTCAACCTCCTTCAGGAGGCCGTGAGATATTTTGAGGATCCCAAGAGGAGCATCCACACGGTAGAAGGCCACTTCTTCCACGGCAAAGCCTACATTGGAGCCAGCCCGAGCCTTCGTAGTTTAAGGAATGGCGTCGGGGTAGTGGGCTCGAGCAACTTCACGTACGGGGGCCTCGTCAGCAACAGGGAGCTGAACATGTTGAACACTGACAGGGAGGTAGTGCAGGAGCTCGCGGACTGGTTCTCGGACGCGTGGGAAAACTCAAGCGATTTCAAGGAGCAGTTCCTCTCATTCTTAAAGAACTACATCACCACCAGGAGTCCATATGAGGTGATCGCCAAGGCCCTATACGAGACGTACAAGTCCAACCTCGACGCCTCAGTTGAGGCATTGAAGGTCCTGAGGGACCTTCATCCGCACCAGAGGCTCACGGTGATGAGGGCACTCTCAATACTCGAGAATTATGGAGGCGTGCTGATAGCGGATGCCACGGGCCTAGGCAAGACGAGGGTGGCCCTGAAGCTGGCGTTGAACGCGATCACGGAAGGAAGGAAGACGCTGCTCATAGCCCCAAAGAGCGTCCTGGATACTACCTGGCAGGACGAGATGAGGAATTCGAACATACACATAGACAGCATCTCGATCGAAAAGCTCTCGCAGGACCCTTCCGCTATTTCGCAGTACGAGGACAAGGACTTCATCATCGTGGATGAGGCGCACTACTTCAGGACGCCGTCGACCATAAGGTACTCGGCGCTACGCGACCTAATATTGAGAAATAACGCCCGCGTGGTCCTCTTGACGGCCACTCCGGTTAACAACAGCCTGATGGACCTTTATTCCCTCTTCTCGCTATACCTGAAGGAGGACAGCATCTCGGATCTATACGGCAACATGACGCTCAAGGGATACTTCATGGCGAACCAGAAGAAGTGGCTCCAGGGGGAACCGATAGACATGGATGAGGTCCTCCGGCGCTTTATGGTGAGGCACTCCAGGCGCCTGGCGCAGGTACTCGATAAGGAGGGGAAGATCAAATTTCCGAGGAGGCGGCTGGACTCCGACGAGAGGAGCAGGTATTCCACCAACATAGACTACCAGAGAATATATGACATGCTAAGGAGGATGCACTTCGCATTCTACGAGCTCTCAGTGGACAGGCTCGGGGAGCGCATGAAGCTGCCGGACGGGACCCCAGTTTCCTCGGCAGTCGAGGAGAGCAGGAGGGAATACCTTAAGGAGCTGATCAAGACGATCGTCATAATAAACATGTTCAAAAGGCTCGAGAGCAGCGTAGAGGCCTTCAGGGAGACGCTCGAGTCCTTGTCCGAATACGTTACAAGAGCCATCAAATATGCCCGGGAGCAGGGATACTTCGTCCCCCCGGCGCTCAGGGAGGACCTGATATTCAGCTCCGAGGAGGAGCTACCAACGCCCGAGGAACTCTTCAAAAAGCCGGAGTTGGCGGCGGCCAGGGAAAGGTGCAGGCTAAGGCCAGAGGAGGTGAACGAGTTCGCCGATAAGTGCGGGCACGATCTGAAAATCATAGAAGAGATCCTAGCAGCGCTGCCCTCCGAAGATGCTAAGTATGAAACGTTCAGGCGCAGGATGGACGACATCATTCGGGCGATAGAATCATCTCCCCCAAACGGGGTTATAGTGTTCACTCAGTATGCGGCAACGGCTAGATACCTCTACGAGAGGCTGCGCCTGGATTTCACGCATGTACGCACGCGGCTGGTCACAGGTGAGGAGAGCAGGAACGAACGTGACGGCTCAGCCGGCAAGACCGAAGTCATAAGGTCCTTCCAGCGCGATGGGGGCGTCCTCGTAAGCACGGATGTCCTTAGCGAGGGGCAGAACCTGCAGAATGCGCAGTACGTGGTGAACTACGACTTCCCCTGGAACCCAGTAGTTCTGATACAGAGGGTGGGGAGAGTGGATAGGATGGGCTCCCCGTATCAGGAGGTCTACCTAGTGAACGTGTTGCCCATAAGCGGAGATCCTGACGACCCCCGGAGCCTGGAGCACTTCCTAGGGCTGATGAAGAAGCTCTTCATGCGCCTGGAGGCGATAAGGCAGACCATCGGGCTCGATGCCTCAACATTGGGCGAGGAAGCCGCGCCCAAGGACTTCAGCGTGCAGGAGGCGCTTGCCAGGGGCGACGAAACGGTGCTCGAGTCCATCGCGAGGGAAATCGAACAGTTCACCACGGATCCCATGGAAACCCTGGCCAGGATTATCGAGGATAGGGGGCTGCACTGGATCAAGTCCCTCCAGAATGGCATTGGCGCGATCAAGAATGGGGAGAGGGACGCGCTCTTCGTGCTCTTCACGGACGGCTCGGATTACTACTGGAGGATGAAGTATTTCGATGGAAAGGGGGAGATGGTAAGCTCGGCCAACGAGATACTGGGCACCCTGATGACGGGGGATTTGGACAGCAGGGGCGAGATGATACCTTATGAGATCCTGATCGACAGGATGAAGGCTATCAAGAAGGAAACCCTGAAGGAAATTGAGGAGAGGAGGAGGAGGGCACTGACGCTTGAGGGGACGCCGGCCAAGGTCACCAAGGAGATCTCCGAAATATACGAGGCGCTCGCCAAATTGGGAGATGAGGGGGAGGCGCTCGCCGCAAAGTTCAGGAGTATGGCGAACAAATCCGCCCTCGTAAAGGAGCTGCAGAAAGCGAGGAAGAACGGAATGCTATTGAAGAGGGCAAAGGAGCTACTTGAGGGCAGTGGAGAAAATTCTAGTGCCAAGGTAGTAAACGCAGAACCCCCAAGGTTGAAGAGGGTCTGCTGGTGTTGGGTGCGACCTATCCATAAAGATGCTTCAGCCACGCAGAGGAGCCTTCTAGTGTCCGCGAGCGGTGTATGAGGATGATGCCTCCTTCAGGGCCCTCTACGGCCTGCAACCCTTGGACTGCCTCACCCTGATGTAGAACTCGGGCTTCCCCTTTCCGCACGTGTTCACGTAGTGGTTGAAGAATACGTTTTGCACGGCATATAATGTTCACGATGTTTATAAGTTAGGGAAGGGTACCGTTCCGCAAAGGCGATCGAAAGAAAGAAAAGATTTTTCGTATTATTTCAAAATAGTACAAAAGTTATAGCTAATTTTTCTATCATTTTTGACTATGTCAAAAAGGCGCCGTTAACTTTAGCTCGGAACTTGTTCACTTTATGCAATTAATAAATTTGCTTATTTGCGGTATGAATTGGAATTTTTTCAAAAAATAAGTTAACTTAAGGAACTGCTTTGGGATTTTGTTTTCACTAGTTCTTTTATTCTCCTATGACGGTTGCAGTTGCTGAAACTTGTCCTCCGCTATATGTTGCTGTTACGTAAACCGTAAAGGTTTGTCCTGGCTGATAAGTGAAACCTGAAGCGCTAAGTGAAATAGGCGATATTGCTACTGTTTGTCCTGGGTTTATGTTTCCTGAATAGCTTCCTGAACCGACTTGTTGCCCGTTGTAATATATCGACACTGAAACGCCTGTTAAAGTGTATGTTCCCGTGTTCTTAACAGTAATGAACGCCATCCCGTTTGCAATTGTTGAGTCCTGTATAGAAATTCCAGCCGTATATCCTATCGTGTTCATTCTAGCGAAGAGGACGTCGTAAACTACAATGCCTGCTATGATTGTGATCCCTATTACTATAAGAGCCGCAAGTAATTCTCCAATTCCTCTTTTCTTCTTAGACAAAAACTTTGTTTGCATGTTTTAGTATGCAGGGGGGATTTAAAAACACACGAACGTCGTGCTTGTTCTTTACTCAAAACGATTTTGTCATTGAGAAAAGTCTTCGGTTTATAAAGGCTTTTTAAATTAAGATTCATGAGCAAATTTTTTGATGTGTTAAAGGGGCTTGAGGGAAAAAATGTCCTGATTAAGTTGAGGAACGGTCTTGAAGCGCGCGGGAAAGCTGTAATGATTGACCCTCAAACGATGAACGTTTTATTGAACGATGCTGACCTTTCAAATGCTGGCGGGTCTGATTCAGTGCATTTCGGCGTGCTAATCATAAGAGGAGATCAGGTAAGCCTGCTCGCTCCTTTGTCCTGAAATTTCTCGAATCTATTTTTTTATTAATTTTTGAATTTAGAACGCTGATTTTGATTTTTAAAGAGGTTTTGTATTTATCCGCGATGGCGCACGCAACTCTTGTTTCAAAAGGAACTCACAGGCATACTAGGAAAGCGATAAGCCCTATAATCGCGACGATAATTCTTATTGTAATTACTGTCGCGATTGGAGGTCTTCTGTACGCCTACGTTTCTGGGATGTTCGGTAGCATGAGCACTTCCGAAGATGTGAACATTCAGACTACACTTACAATACCTCCAGGAACAAATCTTGCAACATGGACTGTGAATGTAAAGGATACGGGTACTGTCGCAATAACTAATATACAGGCTACTCTTTACAATTCAAGCAATGTTGCTATTGCCAAAATTTCTGGTTCAGGCTCTGGTTCAGGTTATTTCCAGACCCTTCCTGTTTCTCCAGGACAAACTGCTTCTGGTTCTGTGATGGGCATTTCAGCGTCTAACAATGGCGTTATTGCTGGTTCTTCATACACCTATCAGATAATTGTGACATTTGCTAACGGCGTTCAGAAGACGTACACGGGGGCTGTAACTGCTGAGTCCTACTAAGAACCGTCTCGAAGTGTCTCCAGCTTTGTGCTGGGGTTTAAGCGGTGAATAATGAACCGCTCTATTTTTTGATTTTTAAACCGCTTTTTTATTTAAATGCATGAAATTTTCGCTTGGCTGGAGGATTTATTTTGCATTAGTGGGACCTTTAGTTGTTTTTGCATTTTTCGGTTTGCTTGTAATACGAAACGGTGTTGCTCTTAATAATGCGTTTGAAGGTCTCTTAGGGGCTTTCATCACGGGTTCTGCAATCGGGCTTCTGATAGGAGGTTTTGGGTATTACTACGAAGAAATGAAAGGACAAACGATAAGGCTCCCGAAAGTAAAGGTGAAGACAGTAAAGCCGAAAGCGAAGAACCCGCGCATAAAAAAACTTTCAAGAAAGCTGTTTCACGGGAAAGAAACAGACCTTTTGAAAGCGGGGATAAGCGAAACGCCCGCGAATTTCTATTATAAGTGGACGCAATACTTCGTGTATTCTATTATCGCTTCGGTTCCTGCAAGCTTTTTGCTCGCTTTTATGCTGAAATCCCCATTGCCTTTGTTAATAATTGCTTTTCCTTTTATCTTAATATTTTTTGCACCTTCGTTTCAAGTTAAGAACGCTTCTTCAGAAAGGAGGAGAGGGCTTGAGGACGAGCTTCCTTTCTTCACGATTTACGCAACCGTTCTTGCCGATGCAGGAATTTCGATGTACGAAGCTTTTAAGAGGCTCATAGGTCAGGGGATATTCAAGTGGATTGAGAAGGACGCTATTTATTTGGTTAGAGCAGTGAAGTTTTTAGGTTTTGACCCTCTTTCTGCTTTGGATTCGCTCGCTCACGATCATCCTTCGAAAGAAGAACGTGAACTTATTTTCGGTTACACTTCTGAGCTGAGGTCAGGAGGCGATGTTGCGCGTTATCTTCAGGATAAGTCGGAGGAGCTTTTGAGGTGGCTTGAGTTTAGGTTTGAAAAGTACGGGGACAGCGTTTCGGACATTGGAGAAATGATGACTGCTTTGTTCTTCATTTTGCCCGCAATGATCCTTGCAACCGCTTTCATTTCTCCGAACACTTCGATGACTACTGTATGGCTTATGAACGCTCTCGTGATACCTTTGTTAGGGGTTGTCATGGTTTTTCAGATTCGTGGGATGCAACCTAGAACGGCTGATCTTTATACTGGAAACCTTATGCTCGGGATAATTGCTGGTGCTGTAACTGTAGCGGTTCTTTTCATTGCAAGGGCTCCTTTGTGGGCGTTGCTTTCTGCGGGTCTCGTTTCAGGATCTTTAGCTTATTCTATTCAAGTCTTCGTTCAAAAGAGGCTTGCTGATGAGGAAGAACGTTCGATAGCTCCTTTCTTGAGGGACGTTACTGAATACAGGAAATCTGGGTACACTTTGCCTAGAGCGATAGAAAAGCTTGCGAACGAAGGGAACTATGCGGAAAGTTTCAAGTCAACGTTGAAGGGCATTCACGCGAAGCTTTCTTTAGGTTTCAGGCTTTCCGATTTCAAAGCAGGAAGGTCATGGATCGGCAGGCAGATCTTTTTCTTGTTAGGGCAGATTGAAGATACAGGTGGGGGCAATCCGAGGGAGTTTGAAGCTGTTTATCGCTTTGCAGAACGCTATATTTTTGCGAAAAGGACGGTTAGGAGCAGGATGAGGATTTACGAAATGCTCACTTTATTCACGCCTGTGGGTCTCGCGCTCTTGATCTTTATAATGTCAGCTATGTTCACGTTCCTGAAGTTGCCTTCTTTTTCGTTTTCGGGTTCGATGGTTTCTGTTTCAAGCACGAGTATAGGCGCTTATACTTCGTTGCCTCCTCAGTTGTTCACGGCTTCGTATGTCATGGTTGTTGAAGCGGGGTTCTTTATGGCTCTTTCTTCTACTGTGGCTGTGGACTTTACGGTAAAGAACGTGTGGAGGGTTGCGCTCACTCTTATTCTTGCCTCGGCTACGATTTTTGTTCTTACAACATTCGCTCCTGCGTTAGTACCTCACCTCTTTAACGTCCCATAGAGCAAACTAACCCCTGGTCGAATTTTTGCTTCTCTTGGGTTTTTAAAGGGGGTTTGTATAATGTGACATGAGTGCTCCAACTACTGGGGTAGTAATGGAACGCATTAAACACCATCTTACAGTACTTCTTATTCTTTTGCTAGTTCCTCTTTTCGTAAGTTTCATCATTTGGATAGTAGGTAGCGCTTTTGCAATGGGTGGAGGTGTAGCGCCTGGAGTTTATTACGGGATAAAGCCGATAACTTCAGCTCCTAATTATACTATCCCTCAAGGTGTTGCGTACCTTTGGATCGCTTCTTCTTTAAACGGTGGAATTGCATCAAGCCCTGCGTTTCCTTCTGTCGCAATAACGATAATAAACGGGTTGCTCTATGTGATTGCGATAGGTGGTGCTATTTTCGAAGGATTTGAACTCGTTGTCGCGTTAGCTTCAGCACAGGCAAGGTACTCTTATTAAGTCTTTTAAAGACGCACAAAGAAAAAGAGAAACCTTATTTCATGTTTTTGAGTGTTTTTTGCGCGATTAGTAGCTTGATTAGAGCGTCTAGTTTGTGGTAAAGGTCTTCTATTGCCCCTTCGTTCTCTAAAAGAATGTCGTATGGTAAATCGTCTTCGTTTGGTTGATCGAGGCGCACGACAAGAAAGCCCAAAGATTTTACGGCGGCGTAATCATTACGGTGGCGTAAATCGTCTATCACAATGTCCGCGTCTTTCGGGAGCATTTCGATTTTTCGCGTAACGTATTTTATCCAAATGTCGGGTTCTATTTCACGCAATTTTTCATGCATAGCTTGAATTAAGTCTTGAGGTTTTTCTCCTTTTTCGAAGCGGTCGGGGAAGAATTCGTGTGCAAATTCAATAAGTTTGCCTGTGAAAGAAATTTTGACAAACCCGTAAGTTCTCAAGAGATAGTTTGCTGAAGTTGTCTTTCCCGAACGCGATTTTCCAGCGAATGCGATGCGGAGCCCGTACATGTTTTTCAATGGAGAAGCGATTTAAAAACGAAAAGTCAGTCGTCGTCAAGGTTCAAAAAGTGTAGTGCTTCATACAATACGCGTTGGTTCTTTGTTTGTAAGTATTCGTCCGTGGTGT
>Ga0208549_100823_pt1 | contig 12161 bp, 14 predicted proteins | sample BED_host_MetaG_FD_187135 | JGI IMG/M metagenome (GOLD analysis project Ga0208549, IMG submission 187135) | Hot spring microbial mat communities from Yellowstone National Park, Wyoming, USA - BED_host_MetaG (SPAdes) (version 2) | ecosystem: Environmental > Aquatic > Thermal springs > Hot (42-90C)... | reverse complement strand
TATTACAATAAAATATTAATCTTCCCTCATATTGAAAGATATAATTGACTTCTATTCTCAACTAGTTATAATATTGTTTTTCTATCACATTATATTTATTGAATTATTTGCATTCTGGACACTCTCTTAACGTAACTTAAAGATTTTCATCAGCCCAGATGATCCGCCTAAATAACGTTCAACGAACCTGAGGAACGCCTCCACGCTCCTCAGGTTAAGAGCCCCCACCAGCTCCCTGACGACGTTGGTCATGATGGTGAAGATCGTGAGGTAACCCTGAAGCCTCTTCCTTCTCCAGAACGGTAGACCCAAAATCATATTAGAAAAAATATTTCTGATAGGATAATATCGAATTCATAAAAGATAAAGAAATTTATAAGAGTGTAAAGAATTGGAGAAAGCGTTTAAGGTGAGGGAGACATAGTATTACTACGTGACATAGGAATATGGTAACACCCGGTCTCCCTCACCAAAATAATATTCAACAAATAGGATATAAATTACTTTCCATGTTGAACTTTAAGGGAAAGAAAGGAGAAGAGGTGGCAAAAACTCTCATCTCCGCGTGTTTGTGGAACGATTCAGTAGAGAACAAGTCCAGAGCGTATGACGTATCCCCACAGACCGTGAGGAATTACGTAGAGAAGCAAGGGATGGAAGTAATTGAAAAACTATTGGAAAATGCTAGGAAAATATCCTTAGAAGTACTGAAGGGGGTAAAAGAGATAGATCTTTCAATAGACTGGACAACAAAGACGTGGTATGGGAAACCAGTGAAAAGGCTCGGAAGTTCAGAGAAGGGAAGCTCTTGGAACTACGCAACTGCAACTACCAAGTATAATGGGAAAGTACTTTTACTTGCCTACAAGTGAACGGTATGACTAAGGAAGAGATAGTGAAGATCCTCGTGGAGCAAGTAATGGCAATGGGGTTCAAGGTAAGGTTGATAACTCTTGACGCTGGTTTCTACACGATTGATGTGCTCAATTTCATTTCACAGTTTAAGTATATAATTGCTGTCCCAGTTGGGGATGTTAAGGTTTATGAGGAGTTTGACGGGGATTACAAGACTAATAGTAAGAGGCATAGGAGGGATGAACAAGTTAAGTTCAGGCTTCTCGTGTATAGCAAGGAAAAAGTGAGGAGAAAGAAGAAGAGGCTTGTTTATTTTGCTAGGGCTACTAACCTCGAGATACCAAAGAGGGAAGTGTTGGATTTGTACAATAAGGTAAGAGGTCCCATAGAGACCTCTTATAGGAATATTAAGGCTTTTCTTCCATTTACTAGTTCTACTAAGTTTGTTTTCCGCACGTTGATCTTCGTGCTGGCAATCATACTCTACTCCTTATATACCATATTCAAGGGGGAGGTGGGGAGAGAGGAATTTAGATTATTATTAATTCTTTTATTTCCTGATTTATTCAATCCAGAGAATTTTACAATTAATGTAATTGAAACACTTATTTACACTATAGATTTATTTTTAAGGAGGTGATTTTGGGTCTACCGCTCTGAGGCGGGGGCTCTGCTTCTAAGCCGTTCCTCATCTCCTCAGTTTCGCCGTACTCTCATCATCGCCCTAAAATTCTATAGGTAGAGAAAGTTTTATAAAATTAGTTGAATTTTTCTCAGTAAACTGGGGAGTTTATTGAATTTTTCTAACGGGAATAGAATTATAAAAGGTTAAAAACAGCCGGGTTATATAATTTCTTGGTAATTAATGATTAGTGAACCGTTCTTCAACCTATCTACTGCGTATAAGAATTTTATTAGTGCACATGATTGTACTAAGATAAACTCGTATCCAGGGGTATATCAGTTAATATTTGCATTAGCTTTTGGGGGATGCGGTTTAAATAAGGATACCCTAAACCAGAAATTACAAAAAATTATGTCACTAGACCCTAACGAATTGTTATTATTAGGAATTAACGCAACAACTTACCCATTTTTACTTATCGCAATACATAAAAGTATAATCTATGGTAATATGGAATACACTGACAAACTGATCAAAATTGCGAAAAACACAATAAATAATACTGAAGTTTTTAATGAAGATTGGCTGAACTTTTATGAAAAAGTTTACAACGAGTTATCTAATATAGTAAAAAATACGAAGGACAAGGACTCCTACTCCAAGGTAATAAAGTCACTTTCACAACAAGTGGCATGCAACGATACTATAAGTAAGTATAAGTGTAAAGTCCTTGCCATATTAGGTGATTTACAGAAATATGATGAAATACGTAACGAAAAAGAGAGTAAGGAATCCAAATTATACCACGCGATAGACAGTGACCTTGACTATATTTCTAGAAAGTTCAAGTATAGCGATAAACTGGAAACTTATAAAAACGCTCTAACAAGCGGGAGTAAAGTTGAATGGCTCACAGATTTACTAAATAAAATAATACCAATATTAATACAGCTCAAAAAGGAGGATAGGAGCTGACTTCCTCCCGCCCTGGGAGGGTCGAGGCTTTTTTGTCCCCTTAACCTCTTTCTTTGTAAATAAAATGAAAAAGTAGAATACCTTAAAACTCATGATAGTTCTCTTCAGTATAGATCGCTATATATATCAGTAAACCTAAAATGACCCCCAACAAAATGTTGATCGGCTTCGGCGGGAATATAGCGAATATTATTATTGCGGCTACTATACTTACTACTAGTGTTACTACTGCTATTCCTTTTCCCATCAAGTTTTCTGTTGCAGTCAAATAAGAAAAATATAACGACCGGCGTCTTATTAATAAACCTGAAGATAATTCCTTTCTGGGAACGCATTATTATATATATTAGCACTCAATTAACACCACCACACTCCCTTTCACCACCGCCCTCGCCCTGACCCACTTTCTTTTCTCCTTCACCGCCCGCTCCAGTTCGAGTTCGAGACGAGGTTCGAGGTGAGGCTAGGCAAGTTAGGCTAAGCGAATGCTATGCCAGGCAAAGCTGGGTAAACCTAGCCAGGCTAGGTAAGCAAAGTAAAGTTATGTCAGGTAAGCTAGACCGCTAGGCAAACTAGGCTAGCAAGGGAAACCGGGGTTAAGGGGCGGAGCCCCTTATACTTGAAGGGAAGTAAGAATAGATCTCTAATGAAATGTTCTATGTAAATTCTTAAAAAAGAGAAGAATAGAGACTAAAGAGAGGAGTAATAAGGATTAGCGCAGTCGTATTTTTGTAGTGTTTATGTACTATTATTTATGTAGAGAAAGAATAGTAAGGCAATAGGACCCTGGATCTGTTAATAGGTGATTATAATAGTTAAGCTATAGGACCGTGGTTAAAAGGGTTAGAAAGGACCCTGGAGCTGCTTATTTAGATTAAGGAAGTTAGGAAAAGGGCCTTTTAATAGTCGGGGCAAATGGAAAGGAGATAGCAAAGCAGGTTTGAAGCAGAGAAGGAGAGAGAATAGTAAGGTTTGCAAAGTAAAAGTTAGTTAGCAAAGTAGAAGTGTTTGTAAAGCAAAGCAGTTAGTATAAGCAGAAAGAGAGTAAGCAGTGCAGATTTAGCAAAAAGAGGAGCAGAGGAGTAAGCAAAGATTTGCAGAGCAAAAAATAGTTGCAGATTAAGAGCAAAAGCAGAAAGAGTAAGAGAAAGAGAGTTAGAGTGAGCAGAAAGCAAAGCAGCAAAGAAAAGCAGAGAGGATAGCAAAGCTGCAAAAGTAGAAAAAGAGGAGGAGAAGAGAGTTTAGAAAAAGAGTTTGTAGTTAAAGTAAAAGGGGCGGGCGCAAAGCCCGAAATGTGTGTAGAATTTTGTGTTAAAAGATGAGAAAAAATGGGGGGTGGGGGGTATAGAGATGAAATCCGTGCAATGCCCTGGCAAATATATACAATAACGTGGCAATAATATACAGTAACGTAGCCTTAGTATTATTCTAGCTAGCAATAATATATTTAATTAAACTATTCCAAACCTTAAGAGGGTTTTTAAATATTTGCTATTATTAGAGTGAGTAGAGTTGAGTGAACAAAACTCTCCTAATAATAATTTAGGAGGAGAAAAAAGAGAAGAAAGTAAAGCAGAGGAAAAGAAAACTGAGAAAAAGAGAATAGTATCTAAAAAGAGTAAGGAGAAAGATGATTTTTATGTTTTAGTAATGCCTGATAAAGTTAGGTCGTTAAGTGCTAAAATTGCTAATAGGATAGTTGAAATTCTGAGAGAAGAACCTATGATAAGCGAAAAAGAGATAATATTGAAGTTGATAGCAAGAGACAACGAAATTAAAGAATACTTTACAAAGACTCAGGATATATCTTACATAAGATATATTGTTTGGAGCTTAGTGAAGAAAAAAGTAATATTGAAAGCTAAAATCCTAGGAGATGATAAGCATGTATACTTCTTTTTGCCGGAGCAAATAGATAGCTTGAAGGAAAAAATCATAAGGGCTCCAAAGAAATCTTCTGAGTAAGGCCTAAACTTGTCTTGACCTTAAGGTAACCGTATTCAATTTTTGCTTCTACTATTAGGTCCTTGAGCCCCTCTAAATCTATTAGGTCCTTCTTGCTTATCTTGTAGTCTTTATCTCCAGTCTTTACTATTACCTTGTCGTTTACCTCGTCCAACACCTGGAACTCTAACTGCCCTATCTTGAGTAAACTCCCCAGTTTAACGTTACCCTGGGCATTGCTAGTAGTTGCTGCAGCAATAGTTTGTGCTTCTTTTTGCTGTTGTTTAGTATTTGCAGCAGCTCCTTGGGCCAGCGCCGGAACCGTTTGTTGCTTATTCTCTTTACTTTCAGCCTTCTCCCTCTCTTTGCCGTTAAACTCCCCAGTTTCCTCAACTTTCTTCTGTTCTTCTTTACTTTGTTGTTCTATCTCTTTCTTCTTAATTTTAACAGAGAATATCTTAACTTTTTGCTTATAATCAGCAGGGATAGAATTATCATTCATAAACGAATCATAGATCTCTTTCAATTTATCGAATTTCTCCTCAGAGGTCCAAATATGAATCTCCTTAAACAAATCGGCGATCGGGATGTACTTTTGTATATTTCTCTTTACTTGTTCTGGATGAACTTCTATTTCGTTGGGGCTCTCTATTTCTAGAGCTATAGCGTCTTTATAATTGGGCCTGAACGTTGACTTGTCGTAGGGAATCGCGACGAAGTCCGGTCTTACTTCACCTACCTGTTTGCCTCTAACAATGATATATCCAGATTTCATATATCTAGCTAGAACCTTTAGAGCAATCTTTTTACCTTCTTCATTTTCAACCACTCCCTTTAGTCTAAAAAGCCCGTGATTGTATGTTAGCTTTACCTTATTCCCAACTTTTTCTACTGAAATATATCCATCTTCCTTCAGTGCTGCTATAATTTTCCTTAACTCCTCTCTGTCAATCCCTAGGTCTCTTAGGATATCTGTCTGGAAAGCTGTATGATTTTCCCCTTTCCATACATTATAGAGTATTATTTGCTCCAGAGGTCTTGGGATTTCTTCAACATATTTTAGTACTGGATTTACCAACTTAGTCACGTCATGCTCTTCATCAATATTAGAAATGTATTTTTGCATTCTCTTTATTATCTTTCTCTCCAGTTCCGTGTCCTTCTTAAAGTCTTCATAATCAATTTTGATTGCTAAGGGAGTTACTACTTCATCTTTCCTTTTAGTTACAATAAGTACTGCTTCGCCTACTCCTTGTTCTGGGAGTATTTTCTCAAGTTCTGAAGCGAACGTCGGGTATGTTTCAGAAAATGTCTTAGCATCGTCCCCTGCTATCTGTAGCAGCAGCTTAACGCCAGTGTTGTTGAGAATTGACTTCAGTAAGTCTCTGTTTACCTGTCCGGTATGTTGATGCGCCAAAACCAAATGCAACCCCATCTTCCTTGCTTCCGTTAACACTACGTCTATTAAGCTGAAGTCTGCTACATTCTCGAATTCGTCTATGAACGATACTATTGGCATTCTCTCTAAGTCTAAATTAAACCTAGTAAGCACATAATACCATATCTTAAATAACCATGCAGCCATTATTGTAAAGCTAACATCTTTGGTTACTGCAGCTTCAGACGCATTTATTATTATTACATTACCTTTAGCAAACAATTCTTTGTCATCAATAGTATTCCTACTGAATATTTTTCTAAGTAATCCGTTAGTCGCTATTAGTTCTATTCTACTTAAAGCGGAAATGAATGTAGTTTCGTCCAGTTCCTGAAACTGTTCGAGTTTCTCCTCCCACTCCTTTGAGTTTACTGGAAGATCTATTGTACCCCTCCTTAATCCTAATATAATCCTATACAGATCGTAAAATGTAGGTTCTGGTGTTTTCTCATAAAGCAATTGTAAAGCTGTTTGAATCACATATTTAACGTAAACAGCACTTTCCTTCAAAACAAATAATCTGTTAAATATTTCCATCACGTTCCCGAAGCCTATCAGCACAGCTTGTTCAGAGTTAGGTAATTTAGGCAATGCTAGCGGATTTATTGCGATAGGCGCATCGATTGGGTGGAAATAGAAGAGTTGCTTTTCAGGATCAAATTTATCAGTCTTATATGTTGCAAAGAAGCTAAGCAGCTCTCTAGCTACATCTCCGTGAGGATCCATTAGTACAATTATTGCATCTGGGTTCGTCTCCTTTATCCTCTTTATCAATATTCTCATAGTACTTGTTTTCCCTGAACCAGTTTTCCCAATAATATATGCATGGCGGTAGAAGTCCTCAAGTTCAAGTCTAACCTCTTTTCCAGATAGAACCGTTTGCCCTATCCTAAAACTAGTAGCACCAGTTCTTTGTGGAACTATGTCTGGTAGCAGTGCTCCAGTAGCTATTTTTATAGATAAAACTCCAGGCTTAGGTATAACCGCTATCCTTCCTATTTTTTCTTCATCTGTCCATATCCACCTCTTATACTTAAGGCTCCAGAACCTGGGTATAGTAGGTTGCTCATCGTCCCAGTCTTTAGTCTTCTTTATCTCTAGCCTAAGCTTCTTTGACCTTGTAAGAATATACTGCCTTAACTCGTTAGAAAGCAGTTTTATTCTATCTTTAGTATCGGACAATATGAATGGTTGAATATAGTACAGATTATCTTTTGCATAACTTTCCAGTTTAGACGCTAGAACTTCCCTTTGCCTCTTACCTATAACACTCTGGTTTCTCTTCAGTTTATCTGCATACCTTAGTAGAATGTCGTTTAGTTTGGGTTCTAAGATTATCCAAATCCTCAATTGTTCGTTTTCTTGAAGTTTAGTTAGGACATTTGTGAAATCGTTTACTTCTATACCCCAATAGAAGTCCTTCTCGTTCTTCAATAAGACCTTACCTACAAATTTAGGATTCTTCAGCTCTGGATCCTCTTTTATAGCGAAATATTGCCTAAGTACCTCAAGTTGTGCTGGAGTTTTAGCATAGATGTGAAGGAAGTCCCTATCTTTCGAGTATATTATCTCAAACACATGGCCGAGGCTGTTCAATACATTTACGTTCTCATTGACTCTAGGAAACAATTCATATATCTTATAATTTATCCTATTACGGTTGAGTAGTCCCATCAGTAGATAGCTATTTTAAAAATTCATCTAGCTTGAAGTCATTTATTTCGATAACACTTATACTCATTCTTATTCGTTCAATTAATGGTGCAAGCAAGACAGATGCATAAATTCTGTGAGTCCCATCACCTCCAACTCCCGTTATAAAGTTCCTATTGTAAGTATAACGATATATGAAGAGCTCCGCGTCGCTGAAATCCGTTGATTTATCTAAAATAAAGCTTATAGCACCTAACAGAGACTTAAGTTTCACGCTTTCACAACTATCAAAATAATCTAAAAATCCGAAAGGAGGTATTTCGTATGGCTGTCGTCTATCACATGGTCTAAATATTAACTTAAATTTCCTGGCTAAGGTCATCCAATCTTCATTCACTATCCATAGAGGTGTTGGAATCGTTATTGTTATTGTTACATTATTATAGATTTCAGAATACTTATTCCATTTTAATATAGGATTATCTTCTTTTACAAGCTGTTTCCCTATAAGTTCAGGTACTATTAGATCATATCTAGTATCCTGGTAAAGCAGCTTATTCTGTAACTCATTTTTCCACCACTTTAATCCTAAGTTATCAAGAAGTGTTTCGAGAGTTTCTTTCATGTTGTCTTTCGGCTCTACGTATTCTTGAGCAGGGCAATGGACGGGCTTATTATTAAGAGAAAGATAGGTAGTGTATTCCTTACATGCATATTCTAATACTTTATTAATCTGCTCTTTGTTCATAATAGTTCATTAATCCCGAATTTTATATAAGTTTAAAGAAGCCCAGTTTATGGCTCAGCTTTGGCAGTCGTTCCTCATCTCCTCAGCATATCACCTCTCATCATTGCCCTAAATTTCTATATATAGAGAAAGTTTTATAAACTTTGAATAAACTCCCCAGTTTAATGAGAAAAAATGAAATAACTTTAGTGAGCTAGGAAGAGTACTACTATTAAAAATAGCCAACCAGCTACTAATATGTAGCCTAATATTTTCTTAGCAACCTCAGCAAAAACTAATAGAATGTAAATAGCAGTTAGCGGAATTAGCCAAGCGATAATATTTGCATATGTTGAAGCTAAGCTTGGATCTTGTTTTAACAATGTGCTCTGCAATATACTCTGAATAATCCCCACTAACCAGTCATAACCCTGGGCTACATAATTCAGAATTTGTTGAAATAGATTACTAGGAGGAGCTGGGATTTTTTGAATCTGGTTCTGAATCCGTGTCGAATTGATAATACTGTTGTTTGTAGTTGTTGCAGTCACAGTTACTCCTAATACTATTATAACGAATAGAGCTAATAGAGTCCTCATTTTTGCCCAGAATAAAGTATTTTAAAAAGCTATTAGGTGATGGACTGGTTTCTGTCATTATTTAACATTATATTAGTTTTAGTATTCTATGAGGTGTTTCATGGGATACTTTACTACAAAAGTAGGGAAGTGAAAAGGGAAGGAAGGATAAGCGTGAGAGTTTTAGATATTAACGAAGAAAACGCGGTAACACTTAACAGTATATTCTTTAGAAACACTATAGTTTTTCTCTCTAACAAGATAGATGAGAAAATCTTAACACATGAAGAAGGACATACTAAACAATTCAATTACATTTATGCTTTTCTGATAGCAGTAGCTGCTTTGTTATCAATTAGTACTTTGTTAGCAATCCCAGCTATTCTGGTAGGGAAATTCTTATTATGGAAAATGGAAAGGGATGCGGATCTTTACGCATATACTAAATATAATATAAAATACGAAAGCGTTGCTGAGAGGCCTAAATCTAAAATTGATAGAATAAAAGCTTGGGTCTTTGATACTCATCCACCTGATTGGGTAAGAGAAAAAGAAGAATATTATGAAAAAAAGATTAGTTTGATCAAATTATTTATTCAAGATCTGACTTCTTAATCTCCTATACTCAACTATACCTAGTATCACGCTTATTATTCCTATCAATGTCACAACATCGTTTACAAAGCCAGCTATCCCGCTTGCTCCACCTGCACCGCCGCCTGTTAATGAACCTACCATATTGTTTATAGTGTTTCCTAGATAGCCGCTTGCTCCAGTGGCTATTAGTGCTGCCCCTGCACCTGCACCTATAAACCCTTTTTCATGGTCACCTCTCCTGAACTTCTGTGTTGCTTTAGCAGCAGTTCTCGTTAACTTTTCCTTCAACTTTACTACGTTCATCAATTAGAGCTCTTTTTAAAAACCCCCATTCTGAATGAAATGAAAGCGAGAAGACTCGAATTCGGCTACTTAAAGTCTATTTCGAGTGCAGATGAGAAGAGTTTCCCTATGTTAATCCGAAGCGTAAGTATGAAAGAATTGTTAGTAATATTCCCCAGTATAATTATTGGCCTGATTTTATTCCTAAAGCACGAAATAATATATGCTGCAATACCTTTTATGCTAGCATTTTATGTTTTATTTTATAACGAGAAAAGCGTCCCTTTCTATTACCAATTCCTAACTTTCATAACAGATTTTTTGACAACGGGACAAAAAGGAGGGAAAAAGCCTAAAGAGAAAGAGAAAAAGCCTAGTAGGATAAATATAGATTACTTCAAAAAATATAAAAAAGAATTAGGACAACTATCAGTAACGACATTAGCACTATCCGTTATACTATACATTATTCAGTTAGAACTTTATACGGAAAAAATAAATTTTGCAATACTGGTTGGCTTAAGTGTAATAGCGGGGCTGTTAGTAGCATTTGTTATTATTAAATTATCAGGTCTTGTTTCAAAACAATAATATTGTAATGACGCTTAAGTGCTGCGACAAGTTTTTCGTTATCTGTCACGAGCACAGCCTTAACTAACCTTAAGTCATTATTTTTTCTTGCAACTTTTATTAATTCTTCAGCATCTTTATTCTCTACCTGTATAACATACATTATGATAAATAATACGTTCACAGGTTAATAATTTTTGCATTCGTGAAAATTAACGTGTCCACATGTTTTGCATAAACGCTTTGCAAAACGAGTGCATCCGTGAAAAATAACGAATGCAAAACGAAACATTTATAGTTATAGAAGGAGAAAAATTAACTGGAATTAATAAAGGAAAAACTATTGGAGGTAAGAAGCCATGAAAGGAGTTTTACTACAATTCATAGGACTGTTCTCTCTAATGATGGGGCTATTATTGTTTGCAGGGGCTTTGTCGATTGGGCAGCCGTTATGGGCAGTGGTGTTTTTAGCAATAGCAATAGGGGGAGCATATGCAGCTTATTACCCCTACAAACATATGGAAAAATTTGTAGCAAGACCTGCAGCGTTTAGGGATGTATTTTACGACGAAAAAGGACTTTATTACGATACAAGTGGCAAGCCTTACCTATTCAAGTGGGATGAGGTTAAGGAGTATAGGATGCTTTCTGTGACTCAAGTTAATATGAACCCTAACAGTTTATCGGCACAAATATCACCCGTTTCAACATTACCAGTTTCCCTAGCTAGATATATCGCGTGGAGGAAGATAGACCCAGAATACGCATCTACTGGAATAATGAAAATCGGTACTGTTCAGTTTATAAAAAAAGACGGGTCATCTATAATCCTTACAAATGTATTAAACCCATACCGCTTAATACCTATATTTGACAAATATATTAAAGAAAACAGTCAGAAAAAAGGCTATCACATGTAATATATTTTTTCTTCTACATTCTTTTCCTCTTTTACTGGTACAGTCTGTGGTGCAGGTGCTTGTTGGGTCTGGGTTGACTGGGATTGTGTACTGCCATTTCTTGGCGAAAAGCCTAGGCGTTCGTGTGGTTTTATTGCGAGTAGTGTTGTTGCCAACGAAATTATTGTCCCTAAGTCCACTACAAACGGCAGTAAAACGAAAAGCAAAGCTACACCAGATACAACGACCAACGTTATAATTATAGTATTCAACAGTCCTGCTAATATGAGACCTATCAAAACGTCTACTAACATATAAGCAACCCCTCTAGTCCATTCAAAAAGCCATAAAGTAGCCATAAGCGGTATTAATGCCACTATTGCTGCTATTAAGAAATACCTAACAGCTACGAGCATGCCGAAGAATATCAGTGCGAAAACTAAGTCCGCTGCCAAATTTCCGAGACTTCTTCCGAAACCAAGCGGGATAAAATTACTCGCAATAGCTAAGCCTATCAATAATCCTCCTCCGTTTACAACTTCTAGAGTTAATAAGGGTAAATATGGGTTTATTATTTCGTAAATTAAACTGTTTATAAACGCCGCTACATAGTTATATATTTCCAGACCACCAAACGTGAAGAACAACCATACCCCTATCTTATAGAAAAGATCACTGGCTATATCTATTAAGTCTGTGTAGTAAGATCTCAAAGCGTTATACGCTACGCTCCCAGCTAGAAATAATAACGATAAGCTTAAAGATGTTTGTATAAGTTCGTTATAGATATTTTCTACAACATTTCCTAGACCACCACCATTAAACGTAGGTAATGCTAGAGCGTAACTTAATACACCGAAAATGAATTGTCCTATAAACGAGAGGACGGACTCTATTGCACCGAGGGTAGCAGACACTATACTCGATATCGCGGAAACTATTGCCCCAGTAATCCACGATAAGGGCGAGGGCGGTGGTTGGACTTGCAATGACACTCCTGCACCCCCTGAGGCGATGC
>Ga0208549_100822_pt1 | contig 12167 bp, 10 predicted proteins | sample BED_host_MetaG_FD_187135 | JGI IMG/M metagenome (GOLD analysis project Ga0208549, IMG submission 187135) | Hot spring microbial mat communities from Yellowstone National Park, Wyoming, USA - BED_host_MetaG (SPAdes) (version 2) | ecosystem: Environmental > Aquatic > Thermal springs > Hot (42-90C)... | reverse complement strand
TCCATCTCCCTCACCTTAAACCCTTTCTTCAACTGAATTCTTAATACTCATATAAATCCTGTTATCTATCATGAATCGATATTATTCTGTCAGAATTATTTTTCATAATATGATTTTGGGTCTACCGTTTAGCGGGATAACTCCAACCCACACACCCCTCACGGATGTGGGGAAACCCGCACATCTTTTATTCACCGTCACACCTTTCGGGAAAACCCATCCACATCTGGTGTGACTTTACTCATATTAACCATTAAAGTATATAAACTTCACGGTTTATCGAAAACTGTTGACTACGGCATATACGCTAAAAAGGTTAGTAGGAAGCAAAGCTGAAATAAAATTAATAAATGAGAGCAGATTTAGTTGGCTGAGGTTGGATTTACCTCACGTTTCTATAGGAGTAAAGGATGTAGATCGATTTAAATTAGACTTATCTCAAGCTTAGCCAAAAAAGGAATAGAATTCCAAGAGGGAAAAGTAATAAAAATAGATGCAAAAAACAACGAAGTTATATATAAAAAACCTGACGGCTCAATTGAGGAGGAAGAATATGATTACGTGATTGTAGGTATAGGTGCACATTTAGGAACAGAATTAATAAAAGGCTGGGATAAATATGGTTACAGTGTTTGTGAGCCAGAGTTCGTACTAAAATTAAGGGATAGATTATCTACTTTTCAAGGAGGAAATATAACAATAGGCTCAGGCTATTTCTATCAAGGTAGTATCCAATGCCTAAAGCTCCCGAGAACTTAGCTCCATCGTCTGATGCTGCTTGTGAAGGACCAGTCTTCGAAATGTCCTTAATGCTTCACGGATATTTTAAGAAGAAAGGAATGCTTGATAAAGTAAAGATGACTGTTTATTCTCCAGGTGAATACTTATTAGACTTATCTTCAGAATCGAGAAAAGCAGTAGGGAAAATATATAAACAGCTTGGTATCACTTTAGTTCAAAACTTTAGAGTTAGAGAAATCACTGAACATGAAATAATAGACGAAAAAGGTAATAAACTACCTTCAGATCTTTCAATAATATTACCACCCTATACTGGGAATCCTGCATTAAAGAATTCTACTCCAGATTTAGTTGATGATGGAGGTTTTACACTAACCGATTTAAACATGGTTTCAATAAAATACGATAACGTTTACGCTTCAGGAGACGCAAATTCCATTACAGTTCCAAAATTAGCATATTTAGCAGTAATGACTGGAAGGATTGCTGCACAACATTTAGCTAATAGATTAGGAGTACCAACTAAGATTGATAAATATGATCCAGCAGTGGTTTGTATAGCAGATAATCCTTTAGAAGGTTATGGAGTTGCAGTGAGTGATAATACGATGTATAAGGGAACTCACTCTACTGCAGTGCCTTCACCAACTAATTCACTGAAGAAGGAATTATTCGTAAAGTATTTCATGTGGAGTAAAGGTGACTTGGCCTTAGAAAAATACTTCGGTGAGTGGTAAGCTATTTTAAAATTTTTCTTTCAGTGAAATTATCCCTTTTATTATTCCTAAAATTATTATTAGGAAAGAGAGAATAATAATTGTGGATAAGTTTAGCAAAAAACCTTGAATTGAATAGTCCGGAATTGTAAATAGAAAATATGCTATTTGATAAATCCACGGCGTACCCATGATTTTAGATACAACTGAAAGTAGGAAAAGTACTCCAACAGAGGTATACTTATTTAAACTTAAAAGCAATTTCACAAGAATTTATTTCTCTAGAACTTAAAAAGGATTACTTTTAGCCATCACGGTGGACTTAAAAAGGCGAGGTAATGACATGAAAGGCTTATCTGCAGTAATCGGCATGGTATTCCTCTTAATCACAATGATATCAGTTTTAATACCATTAGCAATGATGATAACTTCAACACCTTCAAAGGATTTAGAATACCAGAACGCAGTAAAGCCAATGCAAAATGAAGTTAATGAACAACTTCAGGAAGTTAACGGAGGTCCAGTAGGTTTCTATTATTGTAATAAGACTGGAGAAGCCTTATTAGTATTTTATTCTACTCCTGCAGTTCCAGTAAACGTTTCCTATTTCCTAGGATATAAGGGTTGTAAAGCCTGCATAATAAGAGCAAAAGGAATTAGCGAGGTCTGGAATAATTACCCTGCAGTAGAATTTCAAGTAGGAGAATTTAACAAATTGGCAATGGTAACAACTCTAGGCAATATAATTTATGCAGATCCTTTGCCCGCCTTAAAGACAGATGGTTATAGTAGTGATAGTAGTAACCAAGATGGCTTAATTTATTCTCATATTTATTATCATCCTTGTTGTCGGCTTTATAGTTATCGTCATCCTTATGGTTGTCCTGGGACTTCTTATGCATGCATTAATTATGCCCTAAACCTTTTAATACCAGTAAATTGCACAGTATCTTACATTACGGAATGTTTAACTTTAGAGTACGTATATGCGACTACTGGCTTGTGTTGGCATCCAGTTTATCATTATTCAACACGGACTACGAATTTTACTGCATATTACTATAATGCAACAATATTTTACTGTTGGTGGTGGAATCGCTATTGTATAAAATGGAAGCCCACAGTATATACGGGAAAGATTGCCAATTTAACTACTTTGGGTAATATTTGCCTTTCCGGGCATCTTGTTACCTTTTCATGCTTACATATAATAAACTTTTACGATAACGTTACGGTGTACTTTACAAACGGCGAAAAGGAGAATTTAGTTGTTACTGGCCCTGGTGAGGAAGTAAAAGAGATTCCTTTCAATAGCTGGGTTATCAAGAAAATTACTGGAAAATGCAATTGTATAGCCTTTATTAACGGCCTAATGCCTAAAATTTCAGTAAAATCCTCCGTAGAATTCGCTGACGTTAAATACAAGCCAGTGGGGTTTGCTGCAGTTTACAAACTATGTTTTAGCTGCATTATCTATGTAAATTGGGAATATTTATGTCCTAGGGTATATGCAATACCAAATAATTTCTCCTATGTTGAAGGTGAAGCTAAAGGTCTCGAAATAATTTATAATGCGTCTTGCGGTTACTATATTCTTCGCGGAGTATGTTGTCCCAATTGTTTTACAAGCACAATATACATGGACGTGAAGGGTATGCTATACGACGGAGGAGTTTTAGTACTTAATGTCACAGCTCCTTACGTGCTTCATGACGGAGTAAATGATAATCTCTTCAAAGTCATTCTTTTTTGCACATGAAGTTAACGACGTTTTTTATAATATCAACCCCTGTGGAAAAACTCCCATTAACGCTACTTACTTCTATAACTATATTTCCCTTCTGCACTATAATAACGTAACCGTGGTTAAAGAAGAAGTTCTCCTCATTGTTAGCGCACTTAACGTATTTAGTAAGAGTGCGGTTAGTAGAATTTATTATTGAAGAAAGGTGATTATAAAGGCTATTTGCGACACTCTCGGAATTTATATTATATATTAACACGGAAATGTTAGAGTCTTTTCCAGAATAGAATGCATAATAGTAATAATAATAGACAGTATAATTAAGTAAAGGGCCGTATCCAGACTCGTTATAATCCTCTCGTAAAGTATAACCTTGGAAGCTCTTTGGAAAAAGGCAATGATAACTAGTATTATGATAATAGAAGAAGTACGTTATTACCCCACCGAGTATAACCAGCGTAATTACCAAGGGGAGTACGATTTTCCTTTTCATAGGAATAACTCCATGGAAATTAAGATAAAGTTTTTGGAACCTTCAATTTTACTATGCCAAGTAAAATTATTATAGATACTATAAAATCTACTACCATTAGGTAGTCATTTATTAAAGGCTCAGAATTGACTACAATACCTTTTCCTTTATTTATGGGAATAATCATTGCTGAAGAATTACCTCCAGAAGCATTCCAAAAGCTACTATAAGGATAAGGCAAGACAAAAAATGAAGAGTTTCCATTCTCAAACACAGCTATTTTACAAGGAGAGACATAAACGTCTTTAGGTTTAAAGTAAACGTTCTCGTAAACTCTATAACAGCCTGAAGAATAAACGAGCCTAAGGCATTTCTCCTGAATGATTTCCCCACAAGTTATTACATATTTAACCCAAGGGTTAGAGGACATGTTAAAAGAGCTAAGGAAAACGTAGTTGTCGAAAAGCCCTTTTATTGCGTCTACCTTTTCCATGTATTGAGGAAAGCCTATATAGAAAAAACAGTTAGCGTTGGAATAAACGTAAACTTCCACATTGTAAAGACCCTCGTTTACGCAATATTCCTTTGCGTTGAAAGTAAAAATAGAGTAAACAGTATAATGATAAGCCCCGTCAGTTATGTAAGGGTAGTTGGATATGCTAATGAGAGGTATTATAAGGAGTAACGGTTTCCAATCCTTTAGTAAAGCTAATGAAATAATAATTAGCCCATTAATGAAAAGTATGAATTTTGTCTGAAAAGTGGTCAAAACAAGAACCACAGTATTTAAAAAAGGAATATTTACAGCGTGGTAAACAAAGAGAAAAGACCAAAAAGTAAGCAGGACTAAGGAAGTGAAAGCTAAGGACAAAGGCAGAATCACTCCCTTCTTTTTCAATAAATAAAGAACGTAAAAAGTCAAGTAGAGGGAAATATAACCAATTTCATAATAAAAAGTCTCAAAATACGGGCTCTTCAGCGTATAAGCAGAAGAACTGAAGGAAGGAACCACAGTAAGATAAATTAAAAACTCGAAGTTGGCCTCTGTAAGGAAACCCAGAAATAAAGCCACGATTGACAAGTAAATAAACCTTAACTTATTCCTAGCGTAAAAGAGTAGAGGGAAAAGGAAAATTGCAGAAAATATGAAACCCTCAAAATAAACAAAATTGTCCAAGGCTATAATTCCAGCTAATAAGAAAGCGTTCCTCCACGATGATTCATCGGCTAGCCTTTTACCGAATTTAAATACTAAAGGAAGCAAAGCGTAAGAAAAAAGGATACCCGGAGCATCGCCTATAAGAAATATGAATACAGTCCCCGGGTTTAGCATATATATGAAAGACAAGAGCCACCTCTTCCACGCCTTAGTATTAAAGGAAAAATAGAAAGAGACAGAACCCACGACGAAAGGCAGCACGGTAAATATTTTCTCTCCTAAGTTAAGGGATATTAAATTCAATTCGTCGTATATATAACCTTCAAGAAATGGAGGAGAATAAAAATAAGGAACTATACGCTCTGGTGAAGGTAAAGTGTCTCCAATAGCAAAAGCTTTTACGTAAAAGAGAGACCTAAATATTACTAGATAAAAAGTTATTGCAAATAAAAGAAACGAAAAGTGAATTAATAATGACAGCCTTCCCTTATTTCCTCTTCCTAGTTTCATTTACTTCACCTTCCAATATTTTTAGTAAAACTCCTAAGGTAAAAAGGGAAAAAGTAATAAAATAATATTCAAAACCCAAATAAAGTCCTCCCACTGCAAATGCACTCAACCAAACTCCAAGTAATAAGAAAACTCCTACGAAAAGAATGAGATTAGAAACCAACGAAATTACCTTACTTTTTACCATAAAAAATCATTTGAGGATACTATTTAAGACATTTCCCGACATAATACATTATCTATCAAGGAAATAAATTTACTTCTTTTTTAAAAAAATTGAAGCAAAAAGTCTCCTTTTACTTGGTATCATTCCCTAGAATTAATGAGGAGTATGTATACAAATGTAGTCAAACAATTTATATTTCCCGGCTTCATATGCTTCTGACAGTGAATTAGCAAATGGGTTCCGAGAAGAACTGGCTCAAACCCGTTTCCTTAGTTATTTTAGCTCTATTCATAGGAGAGCTATTTGTAATAATACCACCAGCAATGGCACAAGCAGGAAATCAACAACCGTCAATGAATGTTAACGTTAAAGAGATATTTCCTGGGCAAGTAATTTTAGTAGAAATAACGTGTCCACAGAAATCTAACGACTCAGCATTCGTAGCAAGCAACTTACATATATATATTGGAACTACACCGATAGCCGTTAGTCCGAACGACGTTTACGTTTTAGAAAAGGGAGACATTTATTACGTATTCTTAACTGCAACGCCAACTATGGCAACTTGTCTTAGATTAGCAAATTATGTAAAGGTATATTCTGGATATTGCCCTACAACTGGCAACGAAGCTTATGTGAAGGATTGCAACACTTCTCAAACCCTATATAACAAGTGGTTAATATATTGCAGTAATACAATGGCCTATCAATACATATTACCTCCATCTTACGCTAAGGTAATATACAATAACGAGAGCAAGTTAGTCAGTTATGTAACTCCAATAAACTTATACACGAGTTGTCCTACCGGAATCACACAATACAACGTATCAATTACATATTCACCTCCAGGATTCACACCAATTACAATAACCCTAAATAACTTACTAGTAAAAAGCAACCACTACAAGCCAACACTAGAATTTACTCCTTCAGTTAACAGCTTCATGAAGGAAGTAGGTTACTTACCATTCAACTCCTCAATTCCAACATACTTCTTAGATTGCATATTACAAGCAGACCCGTTCCAAGGATTAAGCTGTAATGGAACATTCGTATACTACAAAGCAGGAAATTATGTTCCGGCATACACTGCACAGAAGATTTACTATCCTGCAATATGCACAAATGTTGAAGCTGTAAATACTAGTATAGTAATGGACAACGAATATCCGGAGTCTGTTCAGGTATTTGGACTAGGAGTATATACTGGAAACTTCTCAATGGAGACTACTACAGTACCAACTGCCGTTAATCCTATGTATGCTACTCTAACTCCAGGAGAGTATACACCAGCCCACGTTACTGGAGCACAATATTATACAGACGCAGTTACACATAAGATAGTAAAGCCAGACACGCCTGTTAATATTAATTTTGAAGATGCATTTGGTTACTCATCATCATTATCTGCTACTACGAGCTTTAGTCTAATAAGCATAACACCCTTCTCAGTATCTGTATTAAAGCCTGCAACATTAACAGTATACGATCCAGATAACGTAACTAACATGAGTAAAGTAGATTGCATAAAGGTAACTGTTGCCCTAGTATGTAAGGCAACGGGCGTGGTATTAGCAATGTGTTCTCATGAAATACCAGAGATGGCTATAGCTTCTCCATACTTTACATCAACTATAACTTTATCATACTATACTACGAACAAGATTCAATACTGCAGTTCAAATAACCGCTTTATAATAAAGATCTTACCAGCATATTATTCCAAGACTGAAATTTTAATTAATGCAACCAATGGTATAGGAGCATCTTATTGGATAGAGAGCAGTACTATTCCTGTGAATAGCTCGGGAGTTGGTACAATAACTGTATCTCCATCAACCTTAAGTATATATTCGCCTAGCGTAGAGGAGGTATCCAACACAACTAATGTCTACGAATTCAAATGGTGTGAGCCAAACTTAGCATTTGGAGTTCCTACTACGTTAACTATAAGTGGATATGATGTAGAGTATAACAACGGAGTAACTGTAGCTAATGCAAATGTAACTATAGTATTCCCCAATGGTACAGCGGATACTTATAAATTGAGCAAGTTTGGAATTAATCAGTTAACCTCACCCACTGGTAACGGCACATTCTTCATAACATTACTAAAGGCAGAAATAGAGAGTGCAACAGGATTATCTTACATACCTGCTGGAACAAAGATAGAGTTAAACATATATGACTGCATAACTGCGACCCTATTAAGTGCAGAATATGAACTTCAAGTAATTGCTCCAGTGATAGTAGTATGTACACCAACTGCTCATGGAACAAGCGTGGTAGGATATATACCCAACTTATGCGGCCCTGCATTTAAGCATTATGTATCAGTTCAAGTACAGGATGATGCTTATGCATCTGAGTCACCTACTAGCGTAGTCACCGCGACAGCTACAATATTCGTAGTTAATGCCACAGGTTTTACTGTATATGCTACTTCTATGTCCTTAACAGAGACAGGTCCAGATACTGGCTACTTCAATGGTACGTTCTACTATTGTGTATGCAAGGCTGAGCTATATATAGACGGAATGCCTACTCATGTTCCAATATGCAAGTTAATAGGAGGAACATTAGTCGTAGCATATACATCTCCAGCTACTAATCAAGGAGTTTCTGCTAGTATCAACTTAGAGGTTGCTCCAGTTATGTTATCAGTTAATACAACTACTGCAATGAGTGGTCAAGCAGTAAACGTAACTATCTACGCTCCAGGATTAAAGCCTGCTCCCAACTTCATGAATATAAAGATTCCAACGGGTACATTATACGTATGCGAACAAGCTTTAGGATGGAACGGGTATAGCACAACATTACACAAGTTTATAGGTCCAGCGTATTTAATACAGCCATATGCTAATAGTTCTATGTTTATAGGAATTATATCCTTAGGAAACCCAACAGTAGCAACTACAACTACATTAGGTATAACTAACATAATCCAGTCTGGATACACTGCAGCTCCACAGACTACAGTATTCTTCAACTTTACCAATAAGATAAGTAGATTCTCAACTACTACTAAAATAACATCTGACTACCACGAGGTTTCGGTATTCATAAATGATTATAACTCAACCTTCAACTTGGGTCTATATAACTTATCAATAATTAATCCACCTCCAGCTGGTCCATTCGAGTCTCTAGTGATAGAACTAATGTCCCCAATATTCCAGTATTTATCACATCCGACTCCTGGTACATTATTCGTCCTAGAAAAGCCATATAACTGTACAATAGCACAAGCAATATCTACAATAGAAGCTAAAGTATCTGGGCAAGTACTAACTAGATGTGAGGCAATTAGCTATAGCGTACTCGGCTTCTATTGTACTATGCCAATGCCTTCCTATTATATCTTCATACCAATGTATCCATGGAATGGAGAGCCTCAAGTTTACAAGCCAGGTTTCTTAAACGTTAATATAACTGATACTGTGCTACTAAGTGGTAATAAGTTATCATTTAATGAAGTAACTGTTCCATGTCCATCAAGACCTGGAGTAACTGCTATAGTTTCTGGTTATGTGACATACACAGTAGCTCCAGATATTGCAACATTACCTATAGGAATAGCCAAGCCAATATTAACAATATACTATAATGGAGAAAATATAACGGATAATCCAACCTTGGCATTATCGTTCCCCAATACTTCGACTGGAGCTATAGTAGATTTATGTCTATACTCACCATCTACTGCAACCAGTAATACATCATTCACAGTAACAGTATGTAATGATGGCGTTAAAACTACGGTAACATTAGTAGAGGAAGACTTTAGCGGAGTTTATACTGGAGAATTAAGAGTAGTCTGCAAGCAATACTATTCATTCTATGCTGGACAGCCAAATGTAATTGAGGTATTCCCGTGCACTGTAAATAATGTATCAGTCAAATTAGCAGCTAAGATAACTTGTGCATTCGTAGATGGTGTAGAGCACGAATTTATAGTATCAGCATGCAGTTACTTCTTCGTAGGAAAGATCATAGTAAAGCCAATGGTAACAGGGTTCGCAATAATATCTGTAGCAACTGGAAAGCCAGTGGAGCCGACAAACTTGACTGCAGGACAGACGTATGAATTATTCTTCAATTTGACTAATGAAGGAACAGTAAAGATAACAGTATACGCGGTAGTAGAAATTAAGTTGAATACTACTGTTGTATTGCCTCCTGAAGTATTCGTAGAGACTATATCTCCAGGACAGACAGTAACATTCGGACCAGAGTGGACCCCAACAATGGCGGGCTCATACAACGTTAGTATAGTATTATTCAGTAATCCGCAGTTAACTATACCGTATGTGCCAGGCAAGTACGTATACACAGTAGAGGTATCAAGTTAAGCTAATTTTTTTATTCTTGTTTTCATTAATTGTGGTGATCTTTAAATGATGTCTCGAAAATATTTGATTCCTATCCTTGCGTTATTTGTTTTGTTCACAGTATCTAGTGTAAATATCTTGGCATCAGCTCCAGTGATTACTGTAACTACGGCACCAGTTTACCATCCAGGGCAGACTGTAGTTGTTGAGGGAACTGCTCCGCCAAATACTGAAATAGGAATATCAGTGTATAATCCAAATGACGTAGTAGTTTGTGCGACGGTAGTAAACAGTACTTCAAGCGGTACATATGAGGCAGTATTATTTACCTTCCCTAGCACTGCTACATCAGAATACCCATACGGAACATATACTGTAAAGGTAGGTACTAGCAATGGGTTTACTAATGAGACTACATTCCAGTTTGAACCAGAGCTTGCTACAGTATTAGTTGAAGTATTTAACCCACAGAATTTGCCAGTTTCTGGAGCAAAAGTTTGCGCTGTAGGTACTCCTTACTCAGCAATTACTAACTCTACTGGAGAAGCAGTTTTGATGTTACCTAGCGGTACTTATACTATAAAGGTTATACCTCCATCTCCATATGTTGAGACAGAAAAGACATTGACGGTGGTTGCTCCTCAGTCTTATACATTAAAGTTTACTGTTGAAGTCGAGGAATTATCTATAGACCTTAATGAAGTAATGGGCTTTAACTCCACTGGAGGAATTGAGGTAGATATAACTTCACCATCTCCTGGTTCAACCATAACTATGCTTGGTAACGGAACGCTCTATATGTATGTTATAGTATATTATGCTGGAATGCCTGTTAGTAATGCAACAGTGAGTGCAATGTTTGATAATATGATGTATACTGGAGTATATAACTCAACAGTAGGCATGTACGTCATTAAGATTCCAATTCCTAACGTTCAGTTTGAAGGGGATGCTGTGATAAACGCGACATACAGTACATTTACTGCGAGTGAGACAATGTTATTAAGTATACAGTATAACCAAGAGCAAGAGATCATTGAATTACATAATGAAATAAACACGTTAAGTACGTATTTAACGGGTAACGTTACAGAACTAGAGAATAGATTAGCTATGTTATGCAGCTACTTATCTGGTAATGTTACGAAATTAGATAATGAAATAACAGCACTGGAGACCGAAGTATCTGAACTCTCAAGTTATTTATCTGGTAATGTTACGAAATTAGATAATGAAATAGCAATGTTATCCAGTTATTTGAGTGATAACATAACATATTTCAAGGATGAGATATCCACGCTGGAGGGACAACTACAGAACGATACTACGCAATTGCATACTGATACTCAGGAGATTTCCATGTTATCCAGTTATTTGAGTGGTAACATAACATATTTCAATAATGAAATATCTAAGCTAAACAGTTCATTAACTGGTCAGATAAGTACTGCTGATTCTAAAATTTCTAGTATTACAACCCTAGTATACGCAGGTTTAATATTAGGAGTTATAGCTCTAATAATAGCAATAGTTGCAGTAGTGATGGTATTTAGAAAGGTAGCATAAAGTAAATTTTCTTTTTTCTTCTTCTTTTCTATTTTATATTTTATTTCGTAAATAATTTTTGGCAAGTTTAATCTATTCTTGTAGGGTGAAGTGATTTGCTTTGTCTTATAGGAGGAATGGGACGTCGTTGACAACAGTTTCCGATAAACGTAAAGTTATATGCTTTAATGGTAAATACCAATACAGTCACACCAGACATAGTTTTCCCGAAAGGTGTGGCTAAAAGATGTGCTGGTTTCCCCACATCAACGGGTGTGGGTTGGGGGCAGAGGGGTAACGGAATTGACTCTGGTGAAGCCCAAGGGCTGAGGATTGATATTAAATATTATGAAATCCTATGAAGCCCAAACCCCATACAGTTTTCGTATCTTGAGAATGTAACGCTTCTACGTAATTACTCGTTATTTTTAATCACTTCTAAATATCGTTTTGACAAGTTGTGTTTATATAGTATTACGAGTTGTTTTTATTGATGATCCCCCTATCTGATGACGGGCACTGCTCACGAGGGTGGGAGTGATAAAAGTGTGGATGGGAGGGTATTGGCGTTCAGTAATAAATCTTTCGCTCAAACTTCAAGCATAGTGTTAGCTAACATTGCCACGTGGGTCCTTTCAACCCACGTGGCGATTCGGGGGAGGGCTTACCTATTTAGGCTCATAAGGCTTATTATTATACCAAACACTCCAAACAACCCTTGCCAACTTCCTAGCCGAAGATAATACCAGCTGCAAGCCTCCCAACACCCGGTATCGT
>Ga0208549_100820_pt1 | contig 12189 bp, 10 predicted proteins | sample BED_host_MetaG_FD_187135 | JGI IMG/M metagenome (GOLD analysis project Ga0208549, IMG submission 187135) | Hot spring microbial mat communities from Yellowstone National Park, Wyoming, USA - BED_host_MetaG (SPAdes) (version 2) | ecosystem: Environmental > Aquatic > Thermal springs > Hot (42-90C)... | reverse complement strand
AACATCTTGATAAGAGGCGTAGACGTAGGGGTGTACAGATCCGCGAAGGCCGCCGCGTCGCTGAGGGGGATCACACTCGGCGAGGCTGTGAACCAAGCTCTCAGCGAGTGGGTAAAGCGGGTTGAACAGCTCACACTCGAGCGGGAAGTGGAGCAAAACCTAGAATTCATCCGTTCAAGCTGGGATGATCTAATTAAATATAAAGGTAAGATAGTTGTTGTCGCACAGCAGAAACTCCAAGGCGTGTTCGAACACTTCGAGGAGGCGCGTAGAGTGGCCTCAAGGTTCAGGGTGGCGCACACCTTCCTCGTAGACCGGAAACCCATGGAGAAGGTCATCGAGCTTGGCTCAGAAATGGAAGTACGATGAGACATTCACACCCCCAGCGCCCGTAGTCAAAGCCAAGCTGTGCGGTCAAAGCGTGAACCTACTCGTGGACACGGGCTTCTCAGGCGGGGTGCTCATCCCCTTCTGGATGTTCGAACGCATGAGCCTCCTCTCATACCTCACTCCAGACGAGTACTACGCGGTGATGGCGGACACAAGAAAGATCAGGCTTTACACAGCCACAGGGGTGCTCACCCTCGGCTCAAAGAAGCACACGGTGAACATACACTCCTCGCCATACATCGATAAGAAAATTGTGGGAAGAGACTTCTTGAAAAGATTCCTCCTCACACTCAACGGTCCAAAGAGCGAACTCATCGTGAGCTACCCCACCACAAACCATGAAGCCCCCTGAGTATGACCCTCTTACTCCCTTTTTGCCAACCATAAGAAAAATAGTAGGTGGGCGAGAAAGCTAATAGGCTAAAACCCTTTTGAAAGAAACAAGCGTTAAACGCTCTAAAGTGAAACCAAAGAGGGAAGAGTACAACACCTGTTACTTCAAAGCCCCCATTGACTCCACCGAACCAGAAGCATCCACACAAAGCGCTGCAGGCTCACATAGCTAAGACCAGTTTACCGCGCTTGTGGAAAACTCAAAGCACCTTCTAGGCTCGGAGAAGGAGGCATCATAGAGCCGCAACCTCCTCACCCCAGTCCGCCCTCTCGTCTCTATCAGACCACAAATCCTCCAAGATTACAAGGTCGTAATCCTGAGATAGCTAAACCCCGAGTTTAAAAACAAGTCACGTCCAAAATCCTCTAAGTGCTCGCACCTCCCGCGAGCCTTTGTTTAAACCAGTTTCCCAAAGAGAGCTCAACGGCTCCGGGAACTCTAGGTACCCACTATCGGAGAGCGTGGCAAGCCTCAAAACCCCGCATCCTGAACCAAGATCCTCTACCTACGTGTAAAAGGCTTGGAATCGCGGTTTTCGTGGTGGGCGAAAACCCAAGGAGAGTCGTGTGAGACCTAAAAAAGCGACCTTAAAACCCCGTAGTACTCGGCCGCGGTCTTATCCCAATCATATTTTAAGGACTCCTCGTGGCTTGCCTTCCAGAGCGCTTCGCGCTCCCAAGAATCCATCGTGAGTATCTGCTCCACTCTCTTCGCCGCGGCGCGAAGATCCTTGTAGGGCACGGTAAAGCCGTTCACACCATCCCTTATAATCTCTGGAATGGAGCCAGTGGCGTAGCCCACAACCGGGGTGCCGCACGCGTTCGCTTCAACTATGGTCATACCCCAGCCCTCGATGAAGGAGGTTGAGAGAACAACCCAAGCGCTCTGGTAGAGCCGAAGCTTTTCTTCTTCTGAAACACCACCAAGAAAGACACCACCAACTTTCTCTACAGCCTCCCTCGTTTTACGCTCCAAGTCACCGCGACCCGCAACCACGAGTTTCGCGTTACTCCGAAGGGTTGAAGGAAGAAGTGAAAAAATTCGTGGGGCGTCAAGCGGATTCTTATATCTTTTTAAACGCCCAAGCCAAAGAATTGTAGGCGTTTTATTTTTTCTTTCAAAATGTGGCCGATAAAAATTGTGGTCCAAGCCGTTGTGAATAACCCTTATACGTTCACCCGGCACACAGAAACGCTCAACCAACTCTCTTTTCGTAGTGTGAGAAACCGCAATGAGCAAGGGGTAGCGAGAAAGCGTGCGCTCAAGCTTCTTTAGGACGAAGGCTTTCCCACGCCCAAGCTCCAAGTCAAGCACATCCTGGTGCACGTGGTGGACAAGGGCGACGGAGCGGGGATTCACAAGGTAAGAAAAAAAGGGAACGGCGTGCGCCACACTATCCAAAACAAACTCGTGCCTACGAGCTTCAACTAGCGAGAAGAAATGAAGAGAAAGCGGGTCACCACGCCTCCTAATAAATATCGAACCAAAAGTTTCGTCTTCTCGCGAGCGTGGAAAACGCTCAGCCAACCACGTGACCTCGACACCCAAACCAGAAAGTCTCCTAAAAACCTCCCAAAGCACAACCTCGGAGCCACCAGCCTGAGGATGACGCGGATCACGGTGGTTGAGCACAAGAAGATCCATACCACGTAAAAATTAAAAAAGAAAGATTAGGCTTTTGGTTTTGCTCCAGATATTCCTGAACCCACCCTACAAGCCTCGATAAACCCTCTCTAACCCGATTTTAGTCAGCCAACCCAACTTTCTTCTAGCCTTCGGAATGTTTGAAATGTAAACCTTACTGATCAGACCTTCTCCAATCCGCCCACCTTACACCAGGGGACTTCCCAGTGAGCTCCTTAAGAAGATTGAGAAGCTCAAAGCGAAAGCGTGTTTGACGCGCCGCACCACGTTGTAAGCTCCGCTTTTTAGGTTCGAGGACACAAACAAGCGGTAAGCTGAAACCATGTCCTCTACGAACAGCACATCACGAACCTGCTCTCCGTCACCGTAAATCGTGATTGGTGGATTAGTAAGGGTCGGAACGGTGAACCACGCAACCCAACCCTGATCCTTGAAGCCAGACTGGCGGTCGCCGTAAATACAACTCATCCGAAAAACACAGTCTCCAAACCATAAGTGTGGTAATAGTTCCGAATGTAGACGTCGGCGAGGAGCTTTGAGAAACCGTAAGGTGTGTGACCTGTAAGGTCGACACCGACTCGTCGGGTATCCCCTCTTAAAACGGGTTTCGGCGAACTCATAACGCGTGGCTTTTTCTCCGACAGGTGTTGAATTCACGCGTTTCCCGTAAACCTTATTAGGCGATGCAAGGACGAACACGCGTCGTTGCGACACGCGGCTTCAAGGGTGTTAAGAGCACCCCAAACTTTTCACTTTAAGATTTGTGACAGAGTTCTCTAAAGAGGTTGTCTTAGCAACCTGAGCCGTGGTGTGAATTATTATATCCAAATCTTTACTCGACTTTAAAAACAAGAAGCTGTCATAGATAATGCTTTTTACCCAAACTAAACAGTTGTAAACGCTAACTCCAAATGCAGAAAGAGTCGGTGAGTGACTTTTTCAAGAGCACACGATTCAAATTGTCGGAACCCGTGATTTCTAAGCGTTTTAGAAAAAGATTAGTGTCTTGAATCGATGGAACAAGTAACTCCACCGATAACATCAAGATTATCTCGAATAATAAAGGTGAAAGTGTGCATGCCATGTTAATCTTGAAGTGAATTATTATTTCCAGTTAATTTTTAGAAGAAAGTACATACATAATGCCATTTATCTTACATATGAGCGATAAGAAACCGTCAATGATTGTATCATTAATATATTAACCTCATAATTAATAAAAGAACTCTTAAATTCTGAGCAATGATTTATATAGTATGATTAAGAATGAATGAAGAAATCGAGCCTGTATCTATAGGGATCATTATAATTCATTACAAAAATATCGATTATACTCTCAAATGTGTCAATTCTTTTAAAAAAGCAATATCCAGACTAACTACAACATTTCGAGGAATTAGAGTTAAGATTCTTGTTGTTGATAACTCATTTGATTTTAACTCAGCTTTTATCGAAGAAAACGGATACTGTAAAGAAATTTTTGTCTTACAACCCAATCGGAATCTGGGGTATGCTGGAGGAATAGTTTTCGGTGCTAAACATTTAAACGACGTTGATTTCTACCTCTTCTGTAATAATGATTTGACAGTCGAACAAAACCTTTTAGTTGAGCTGTTGATTGCTTACAAACTCGCAACCAAACCTGGGGCCATCCAGCCTAAGGTTATGAGTTGGGATGGTAGCCTGATTGATAGCGTGGGTCTAACATTCAGTCCTTTGATGCACGGATTTATGTACTCGCATTGGTCAGTTAAATTACCAGGCAAAGCAACCGACTCACTACAAGAAGTATTTGGCGTTGAAGGTATGTTAATCTTTATTAGTAAAAAAGTGTGGCAAAAAGTAGGGGGGTGGGACCCAGAATTCTTTATGTTTGGCGAAGACGGTTTACTAAGTTGGAAGCTAAGACTCGCAGGATTTAGAAATTATGTTGCATTAAAAGCGCTAGCCTTTCATATGCGCGGTGGTACTGTACCAGGCGTTCTCGTAAAAAGAGAACCATTATATACAAGCTATTACACTAGCCGCAATAAACTGCTTTCAGTTTTATATCTTTACAAAAAAGACTGGTTGATAAAGTACTTTCCACTTGCTGTACTATTTGAACTCTCAAAAAATCTCTTTTTAACAACCTATTACAGAAATATTAGGTATTTTACCTTATTCTTAAGCTCTTTTTACTATATTTGGCGAAATACAAACAGAATTGTGGAAAATAGAAGAAATATTTTACAACAATTTAATCCTAATAAATTTTTGATGGAAAAACTTATACTCTCTCTCACCGACTCCATTAGACTAATTATATATAAGAAAGAACAGATAGTTTAATGCGTAAGCTTAATTTTTGAAAAAAGTTTTAAAATGAGTAGCCGAATACAATATTTGGACGCGCAACTGTGACCTCTGAACATAACGGGAGCGCACTGTATTCCTTGTAAAATCTTAACCAGTTTTAAGGCAGAAAAGTGATAAGATTCTGTTTTAGCGCATTTACGTGAAGTTTTCTTGCGTTTACGTTGTTGACGAATACCTTTGTCCTTCTCTCTAAACTCCTAAAGAACCTTTCTACCCTAGTTATTTTGCCGATCATAGTACTAATGCTCACTAGCTGCAAAAACCCACCTCTACCATGGGTCTCTGTTAACTATGAAAGGTTAGCTTATTTGTGCACTTTTTAAGTTCTTGGGAAAGATGAGCATCTCAAATGAGCTTCTGGTATACCCATTATCACTCCTCTCCTGATATAATAGTCGATAGCTGCCCAGCCTCTGTATCACGTTAACCTTCAGCCTAGTTTCATCAAAACAGCAACAAGACCGCTGTAATCTAGTTTCGCTGAAACACATTAAGGCAAAGCCCATCAAAGAACTAATGATAAGCGGCTGACTGCCGGTTGCCAAGATGAAAGACCTCTAGATAGAGCAAAATTACCAATACTTTTCTTCAATAGGCTTTTTATCCTTAAATTTACCATAACTGCAAATTGTTTCCATAGTTTCTTACTTCAAGGTATTCGTATACTGGTAAGGCGATCCGATCCTTACTGTTTATCTGAAATTTTTATCCACCCAATATCTTGCCTAATACAAACACTATAATGAAAGCATTTAACAACCGAGACTATACATAGAATTAGACTATAGATAGAATTTAGGACATAATACACATCATAATCTTTATTCGGCTATACCTCGATAAGTTTTATAAACCGTGTGACTCTCTAGCAAATGAGAATGAAAAGAGGTCTGCCGTACATAATAATGCTAACCATTTCCATCATCGAATTTGTCTTGATTTTTCATAAAGTAATATTTCAGGGTTTAACGTATGATCCATTTCCCAAAGCGGTGACTTTTTCTTCTAATTTTAATATTATTTATTTAAACTATTATGCCTCCTTATACAATGTACTTGTAACTTTTCCTTTATCATTTGTTTCAATCATGACTGGATTCTCCACCACTAATATAATAATGTTTCTTAACTTTGAATTACAATCTTTAGGGATGTTCTATGCGACTAGACACTTTATCGGCAAATTCTATGGTTCAAGACCTTTGTTTGTTCTACCTTATTATGCTGCTACTCTATATCCTATAGTGTATTACGTACAAGGACCATTATCATTTTATTCAACCTATGAGGGGCTATTACCACTTATTATTTCATTGTTAGATAAACTTACAGATGTTAAGCCATCTGATAAAAGAGACTCGGTGATGCAGGCCATTGGACTTGCATTTATACTGAGCTTAGGCTTTTTAGATATTAGGACGATCTCTTATACAATCTTTATATTTATAATATTAGTGGTTTTTAAGAAAGTCTTTTCTAGTAGCCCAATCATTTCGATCAAAACTCTTTTTTTGATGTTCCCATTTTTGCTTTTGTTCAACTTCCAATACGTCTTTTTTTACCTTGCAACTAAGGAATTAGATCTATCAATAGTGGCAAACTTTGTCTCGGCACAACTCTTCATAGCATATCAAAAATTTCATATTTTAAATTCATTTGCAGGATCAGAAAGCTGGCTAAAAAGCTTAAGTTATAATGATTCATCACTAATTTTAGGTATAATTATACCTACTGGAGCCTTCGCTACACTACTATTCAAAAAGAACTACTTAATCCTATTTTTAGCTACAATAATACTGCTCATAGTCGGATACGCCGCGTGGGGGGCTTCCCTAAACGAAATTCTAGGACAAACCCATGTATACCCTTTTCTTGTACTATTGTACCCTGACTATTTAATGAGTATTTTATACTCCGCACCTGTAATCATCCTTTTCTCCTTAGGGCTATGCACAATCTTGTCGGTATCTAAAAACAAAAAGCGTAAGATAGTCTCAACGATATTCGTTATGTTGATTGCAATAACCTCACTCGTATATTATCTTCCGTATGCTCAACAACTGAGTCAAACCAAAGGAGGTATAAGTCCACCTAACGGGATAGAGCAAGTCTTAGATAAGATATACCAACACACTCCAGGATTGATTTACGTTATCTCGAATAATTTTACAGCAGTCTCATTTATATATAATGCTCCCAACGTTGTTCCCAACCCAAATTATTACGGTGAGACTCTCTATTATAATTTGCCGTATTACTTCATGCTTCAAAATAATAGTATAACAGGAAAAGCATTGGCGTATCTTGGTATACAATATATACTATTGTATGGTACACAGATCAAAGATTTCAATATGAGCACAGGCCTTACCCCCTTGTACAAAAACAATGGTTATGAACTATATAACAATACGAATTATCTTAATGAGTCAACTCAAAGCGGTGGCATTTACATCACCTACGACTTTCCAGCAACACTTAGCAAACTCGCCCATTTTAAGGGATTCATTGTTCAAATACCATTCTATATGATTAATAATTACTCGTCAATCCTCCCCTTAGTTAAGGGGATAATTGTTAATTCTTTTCATATAAGTGATATTATTCCGATGTTTTTTGAAAATAATTCTTGGATCATAAACGCAGAACAGTTAACCGTAAATGACCCGCACGGCTGGTATGTCATACCAAATTGGTGGCTTGGAGACAATTATTATGCAATCGGACCATACTCTAAACAGTCCACGCCACTTAACATACATGTAGAATTACCAAAAGGTAAGTATCAAGTCTATGTTGAAGGCACAACAATATTTGGAGCAAATTCTTCATTAACAATAAAATCAGGGAATAACTACGTTAACGCGAACTTTACAGAGAATCTCCAAGACGGCTCAAGTGTTTATTATCCCGTTCCACAGTGGATAAATGCAGGGACAATATTCCTAAATAGCCAAGACCTTTCAGTCTATTCAAACACAAAGTTTGGTGTGCCCGCTTTCACAAAGATGGTTCTAGTCCCAATAAACCAACTCAAACCCTTAGAGCAGAAGGCAGAAACGTTTCTAATAAACCACACATTAATAGATTTTAACTTAACCGATAAACCCTTTGGCGTTAATATGCAGTATAATATCTCTAACGGAATTCCTTATCTTATTCATCCAGGTTCAGTAAATAAGAAGGTTATGTCTGTCGCAATCTTCTCAGACTATTATAATCTATTCAACTCATTGATAACTGAGTACTCTGTTCCAAACTCAATTTTCCACGGCACATATTTTTATGGAAGCGGTCAAATCTTTATAGTCAAAACCTTAATCATTAAAAATATTGGATACTCTACTATTTCAACGCTAATAATAAACTATTTCATAGATATACTATTGCTTTTTATATATTCCTATTGTCGTAAGCATCGGAGTTAAACGATATGATTCGAAAGTTGGTCTATCGTTACGCCAAGCACCTGATCTTTATAAACTAATAACTGATAGCCAGCTCTTCTTCTTTTACAAATAAATTCAACATTAGTTCTGTCAAGACCCTAATGCAGTCTACCTGATAGCTAGAAACGATGGTATCCGGATAAGGCTTAAACGTGGTGGGCGCCACGGTTCGGATTTGATGACTACCCGTGGATCCCACCACAGCGTGGATGTCTTTACATTCTTTAGGAATTTAAATGTTTTCGTGAGGAACAAGAAGAGGTTCGAACTCAAGGTGATGGCTGTGCTCCTAAACGCCTTTGGGTTAAGCCTCAGAAAAACATCTAGCTTCTTTGGTCTACTCTCAGAGCCAGTCTCGAAGTCGAGTGTTGAGGAGTGGACGAGAAAGGTTGAGGAGAAGCTGAGCTTCGACCCAAAGCCACGTGAGTATTCATCGCTGTTGACGAGACTGTGGTGAAGTGTAGGGGCCAACCGCTGTACGTGTGGGTTGCTGTCGACGCGTACACGAGGCAACCCATCTAGTTCGGCGTGTCACTCACCCGAACCACCGAGAACGCCCTCAGGTTTCTTCGTAGGTTGAGAAAAAGATGCCTGGGTGGGTGACCCGGTGATCCTCACAGACCGGGACCATGGTACCGTGAAGCGGTCACCCGCGAGGGCTGGCTTCAGAAACCACATCTACCAGACCTTCGGGCTTCGAAGCTCTGTAGAGCGATTCTTCGGGTACCTCTAGGATAGGACGAGGGCGTTCTACAACAACATCAACCCGAAGAAAACACCCTTCACACCACTCGTAGACTTCCTGGAGCTATTCGTGCGCTGGTACACCACTTGGAGGTGACGCGGATGAAGTCTTATCCGGACACCATCCTAGAAACTCCACAATCCTTATCACTAGTAAGGTAAACTCGACTTTATTCTATCAACCAAATTGTGATTCTCTAGGGTGCCAGAATATTATACAGAAACAGTTTTAGGCTCTCCTTTTTGCTCATGACGTTCATATTAGAGGGTATATCACGGACTGAGAAGAAAGTGGATATGCAGTTTATTAGACGTTTTTCGGATATTAGTTTTGATATTACTTTAGCTGTGCAAAGATGATAAAATAAGACACCATCCAGATACTCATGTAAACGGTTTATGAACTCAGAAAACACATGACTCATTTCAGATTACAGCTGAATAGATGTTGTAACCAAGCACTGGAGCTAATATCCCGACACTACCCAAAAGTGATGGTGTCCGGATTAGAGATTGGTGTGCATGGTATCCAAGCGTGAAAAACAGTTATCTGGGTACAATCCAAAAGTTTATGCAAAGCTTTTTCGCAAACTTTAGTTGTCGGTAAAAATGATGTTTGATATTTGGAGAGGCATCATGGGTTTACTATTATACTTTCTATACCTCATTCATTATTTACTGGATAAGATGTGCATCTTTTAATATGCGAACTGCCCTATTTTCTAATGTGTGCTTGCGTAAAGCTTCTTCATGACCATTAACCGCTATTTGGTTTCTTATATTTTCATTTTGTAAATAAAAAAAGATCTTATAAACGAGCTCATTCTCATTTTCAAAAGTGTCTAGATGATAGCTCGGCTTAAATACTTCGGAAATCTCCTCTGTAGCGTTGCTAAGAAGGAAACTGCCAGAACCCAAAACTTCAAAAACTCTCCAGTTTAATTCGTTACTTTGTGATATATTAATAACAATCTTTGATTTGTTGTATATTGTGTTGACGTCTTTTAAATAGGCATTACCTATAAAGGATCTAATATTAGGTTTTTTTGCCAGATTACGTAGAAATTGAAGCCGTTGGGGTGTGATGTTGCCTACAAAACTAATATCATATTCTTTTTCAATACTATTTAAGGGTCTATACACTTCTGGATCGAATGCATAAGGCAAGTGCATTACCTCTCTCTTTACGACTTCTCTATATTTATCTAGATCCTTTGAATGGGCGACATAAATCAAGTCGTAATCTTCTAAATGGGTGCTGTAAAAATGTATGTTTCTATGTTTTTTAGCGTGCGTGTCCTGTGCCCAGTAAACTTTCGTAGCTTTACTAAAAGGTTTTATATCTATTCTGCAGATAACGGGGTCTACGACCACTAAGAGGTCCACATCTTCTGGTCTAAGAAGGGTGAACCTAACTTTGTGCGAGGGGTTGAAAATATATGACATTTTTCCTAGAAACTTAACAAAAATATCATTGTTAGTACTGACAACAGTGGGGATCATATGTGCGTAATGAGAAAAGTCAAAATAGTGTTTTGTTGAATACACAAAAGTGTTAGTAAACTTAGAAAAGTATCGCGCAAGTGAATAACCATAGCCCTCGAATCCAAAGTTTGTTGTTATTAGTAGCACGACAGGGAGGTCCTTGTATCGCTGCATTTCTCATTAGACTTATTCTTTGGATATTTATGTTTTTTTGATTATGTTTGACAGTTATATGACAATAGCATTGAATTTTCAAGAAAAACTGGTCAGCCAATCTATAAATGTAGCTTGCTTATCTTATATAGACGTAACGAACGTTATAACTAGTAAACTAATAATATTGCTAACTGAATACTCTTTTTTACTATAGTTTAAGGTTAATCCAGCAAAGCCGTGAAGATGCGAGGTTGGTGTATCTATGTCGGTAATGCGAACACATTGTTTATCGGTTCCCTAAAAGAATAATACCCGTCAACGAATCGGTTATATCAGAAATCAATATGTTCTAGTTGGTTTTCTGAAGGTAATCTACCACCATGTATTTTAATATTAAGCTAGATGCATGGTTACGTGCTTGGACTTATTCATTTAATGATCTTGTGGATTCATTCTTAAAGCTTCAGGCATTATTGCCTGTTATAAAATCAAGTTAGGGTTATAGTAGGCGTTTAAGAAAACGACCCAATAATGTAAATATGCCCTCATAATAAAGCCATGGGTGACTACTCTTTAATTAGCTGATTAGATGTTGGATTCTTCTACGGGTTTCAGATCGTAGGTGGTTTCTTTTCTGCATATAGCATCCCAATACCGGAACCAGTGTACCTTACTGTGAAATGGTTTTTCGATAATAGGTTTGGTATGCCTTGTGGGCCTCCGTGGAACTCGAGAATGACTTTTTCTATTTTATCCAGTGTTGATTGGTCAGTGTGGTTGAAGATATGATACTCACACCCTTCACAGTCCATCTTAAGGAGATTTATTCTGTCCAAGTTAAAATCTTCTATTAGATCTTGTAGCGTTAAGGTCTCTACTTCGATTTCGTAATCATAGACGATTCCTAAGTCTGTTACTTGTTTTGTTGGGCTTATAGAGTTGGCATTGGGGTTTTTGGTGGAGACCTTGAACTTGGTCTTTCCTCTTTCCGCGAAGAGGGCAGCATTCACGAGCTTAACCTTATGACTCAACCCATTTATCTCAACGTTTTTCAGAGCTAGCTTGTAGGATTCGGGCATTGGTTCCAACGCTATAACCATTTCGGCGCCCCGTTTTGCAAAGAATATCGAAGAATCGCCGTTGGAAACGCCCACGTCAACTACTATTCCTTGGAAATGATCCCCGTAGGTCTTATTTATATATAGCTCAGTTAAATGGTTGAAGTCGGCTCCGCTATTAAGTCGACAAACGAAGCATTCGTCTTTGCAAAGCGTCAAGTAATCGTCGTTGGTTTCCTTAACCGCCCAGCCAGTCTCCAAAAGCTTTGCGAGCGCGTACTCTTGGTAGCTATCCATATGAATAGTATTGCCCGACTTCAGTACCAAACTGCTCAAATTTCTCTTCAGCCTCCTTTTCAAAGCTATTTCAGGCCAATTTCTATAGTGTTTTGAAATAAGCTTAAAGTAATCTCTGTACAGTGCTAGCCTGTTCATGTGATAATTTTATCAAAGGTTCTAACTTAAGGCTTATCCTGGGTGGCGCTTTCTGCTAAACCTGCACTGTTTGTGA
>Ga0208549_100814_pt1 | contig 12221 bp, 13 predicted proteins | sample BED_host_MetaG_FD_187135 | JGI IMG/M metagenome (GOLD analysis project Ga0208549, IMG submission 187135) | Hot spring microbial mat communities from Yellowstone National Park, Wyoming, USA - BED_host_MetaG (SPAdes) (version 2) | ecosystem: Environmental > Aquatic > Thermal springs > Hot (42-90C)... | reverse complement strand
AGAACTCATCCTCATAGGTGAGAAGCGATCTTGTGAGTTGCTGCTGGGCTGCTGTTAGCCTGTCCATGGTGATGATTAACATGATACTATGTTAATGATATATAAAGATAACGTGATAGTTAACGGTAGGGGCTTTTCTCCTCCCTCTTCGGGCACCGCGGTTCGTGTTCTCCCATACCGCCTAAGCAAAACGGCTCCCCACGAAACGAGCACATCGCAAACGCTTCAGCCCCAATCTCGGGCCTCCCGTGTGTGCCACGGCGGATGTGGTTGTCAGGGGCAATAGGCCGAAGTCGGGCCTGTGGTCTGACTCCTGGAAGCTTCGGTGGATTGCTCTTGAAGATTCCGTAGTCGTACATCCTGCCCTTCGTAGGGTTCGTCCTCTGCATGATCAGGCCATTCTCGTTCACCGTCAGCTGCTTCTTGGCCTGTGCCTTTTCCTCTTCCCCGAGTAGTGTGCCTTCTTCTTCGCGTCTTTTGGATAGGGGATCTCCTGTCCCGTCGCGTATACGAACGCCCCGAAGCTTGGGAAATACTGCTCGCCCTCCCCTTGGTGTCCTCGCCCTTCTTGCCATGTCGTGGAGCTCTTAAGGGAGGGGGACGCTCTCCTTGACCAAGGCTCGAGCATCCATATGTCCTTCAGGACGTTGCTCTGGTCAAAGTTTAAGATAAATCCAAAAAGGATTGATGTTACGGGCCTAGTCTAAAAGATGGTGTTTGTCAGGAAAGGATTCGTTTAAAACATTAAGCAAATCCCACCAGGCCCGCATTATTTGAAGCTGATTCTTGCCATACTACATAGTTCTTCTGAAACCTTCCTCAAGTCGACAGGAATCTCGGGTCGTGTGACAAATGGTATGCATTAGACTTTGGCTCTCTCCTTGTACCTGCCGCATGCTATTTCCTTGCCTGTTTTAGTGACCTTGAATTGATAGAAGCGAAATTGTTAGAGCCCAAGTAATACTTCAAGTCCTAGCCTTCCAGTGACCAGAATCGCTCTCACTCTGTCTCCTAGTATATCTAACAACATGGTTATCAACTCTATATAATTATTCAAATGTTCTAAAGTCCCGGGTTTGTACCCAGTTCTGAATCTTTTAGAGTAGAAGTGTTATGATGTTTACAGCAATCGTGTGTGTTCGCAGTATCTCTTCTCCTCTTTTGCCCAAAAGACTCTTCCAATTATCCCAATATCCTGAATGTCACTTACTGCTTATAAGGAAATCAAAGAATCTTTGTCTGGTTTCTTCATAGCTCTGATAACTTCTTTTCATCCTTTTGTACTCTTCATCAGCTTCACTTGAATAATGAGGGTTTATCCTTATGATCCAGTTTCGGTTTGTCATCCTCTATGTGACCCGAATAGAAAGCTGGTGGTATTTCCTTGAGAAAATTCTGTATCTTCATTACAATTGAAAAATTTGTTCAAAACGTCTATTTAACCTAAGAAATTATCATCCTTTGCGTGCCAACGTTTATAACAATTTCGAATGCTTCTCCTTATAACGTTATATTTTGGTTTGCTCTGTCGAATAACTAGTCAGCATTTGATTCTTGCCGCTAGGTGACATGTTCTTTCCTGAACTTTTTCCCTTAATACGCTTTTATGGCTAGGAACATGTTGTACAGCCTTGCCTTTGCGAACATCTCATTTACCATGTATCTCCATTTCTTTGATTTAGCATACTCTCCAAACATCCTCTTGAACGATGATATTGCTGATTCTACTCTCCATCTTTTGCAGTAATCATGTTTCCTCTTCCACCTGTCATAATCAGCAAGCTGCTCTATGACAACAAGCTTTCTAGCTATGGAACCTCTGGCTTTTGATGAGGAATTCTTTCTTACCCTAATAACTGGTTCTATTCATTCCTTTGTTCGAAAGATAGTTGAATATGTCTCTTCTGTCATAAGCTCCATCCATAAGAGATTTTGAAATGTTATCTACTCTTTTAGAAGCTGATTCTATAAATAAGAGGAATTGCTCTAGCTCCATCAGACAAATTCTCTTTAGTAACATCAATAGCTAAAATCTTGCCTGTCTTTGTATCAATTGCAATATGGAACTTGATAAAGCCTTTTTCTCTTAATGCCATTCCATTTTTCTTTTATCCCTCTGTTTGAAACTTTTATGCCTGTTGAATCCACAGCAATAACAACATCTTTAGCAATATCAACATTAGGCTAGATATCCACCTACCTTTACTTTGGTCACTCTCCACCATACAGTTGTATAATCAGCTAGTCTTCTTTTGAATACGTCTATATGCTCTGCGAACACCCTTAGAAACCCCTCTATCTGTCTGTAGGGAAGAAGATATGCATGAATGGCTGCGAGCATATTCATTAATGAGTTTGGATAAAGAAAGATACTTTGCTCCTTCCTTTTTCTTGTTCAATCTGTTTAACTCTTCTTCCCATCCAGATAAAAAATCAGGGTCAAACAATAACTCTCCTCTTCTTACCAATTCTTCATTGTACTTCTTCCAGTCCTTCTTCTTTTTATCGGCGGTCAATGGTATGCATGCTTAATCATAGTTCAGGTAAATGTACTAAGGAAAACAAAAGATGACAAACATGTCTGGTTATTCAACACACCATGGATCAGACAAATATTAATAAGTATCTGACCAACAAAGGTTGGCCTATGCATGCAGTTTCGAAGGTTGTCCCTGTTGTCGTAATCGTTATTGTAATTGTTGCCGCCCTTGGCATATACTTTGGTCTGTTTTATAACAAAGGCGTGAAAACTAGTCAAACTACACCTCCTCCGTCTGGTGGCAACCCGAACCAAGTACCAGTTTTGTTTCAAGAACACATAGCAAATATTTCTTCATTAAATATACAAGGTGTGATGCAACAATACGGACCTAATTCAGTTGTTATTTGGGAAGGCAACACACAGGGTCTTGGGGGGACTTATTCGGGGTACGGAAATATAAATATCTTATACGACAAGGCAATTGGTTCTGCTTCAAATTTTAGCATGAAGATTCTTAGCTATAGCCAACGAAATATATCTTCGTCCGAGGCGGAGGTGAATTCATCAGTATCAATGACAGGAAAGAGTACATATCTGGGTAACATGTCAGCTACAATAAGTATAGCTGCCGTATACGAATACACTTCAAGTGGCTGGCAGATATCTAACGAAACTTGGAACTTTCTGTCCTTCTCTGTTTCTCAGACGGGTGGTGCAACCACATTCCCTGAATGGCAGAGGGTTGGCCCGCCTAACCCAAGCTTTAACGGGCCTGATGTCGTTCACAACATTGCATGGATTGTAGGTCCTGGACTGGCAGCTTTCCTCTATGCTCTTATACTGTCTGTTGCTGTTCTTGTAGTGGTGAAGCGTGTTTGGAAACGTTAAAAGTAGCAAAGCTCTTTTTTTACGTAGGGCTGATCAGCGCTGTAGTGTCGGTTGGCTATGTATCGCCACTTGTCCTTGGACCACTTGTTAATCCAAACGGCCATAACATAATAAACAACGGTCCAGGAAGCATACTAACAGACTATACAACATGGCCTGCTATGTGGATGCTTGTGGCGTTCACAATGTTTCTGATTGTCGGTGTAGCGGGTTCCTTTGTGTGGGCCTCTGCGTACTATTTCGAAGCAAAGGTTTTCGGAAAGGAGCAAAGAAATGGGGCATTATCAATCCTAGGATTGCTTCTTTTTGTTATCGGGATTTATCTTGCGACTGCATTGATGGCATATGTAGGTTACACAGAAGGTTTGCTAATTGCAGGAGGCGAGTCTCCTTTAGTAGTAGCTGGCAGTGCTCAATGGACCGTTATCCCTACTGGCTTGGGTGTTAGCCTTACAGCTCTTGGAGTGTTAATTGGTGTTATCAACCTGGTTCTTCCATCAGCTAAAAAGGTGTAGCCTATAATGCAGAAGGTTAAACTGACAGGTCAGTTGCAAGCTGACGCTGCAGCTCGCTATTGCATCTATGTAGCGCTTGGAAACATGCTTATTGCTGCCGGCTCCACGATTCCTATGCTTATCCCAGAGCTCGGGCTTCCTTTGGTGATTGAACAGTGGCCAGGAACCTGGATGTTCATTGCCTATTTTATATTGCTGATATGCGGCGTTGTTGGATTTGTGTCGTGGGGCGTAATATACTATCTTGCTCCAAGGATAATGGGTAGGAGGACAGTAAATAAACTACTTTCACTAATTCACATTACGTTTTTTGAGGGCAGTCTTCTCGGGGTTACAGCAATGATGTCACTGGTAGCTGGCTTTCAAGGAGGGAACCTACTTCACGATGGTTTCGGTCAATTCATAGTTACCCGAACTATAGAATGGGTTGTGATACCTATAGGGTCCCTCATAGTTGTTGCATTATTGGCCACCCTTGTAGGTATTTTCAACCTCCTGCTTAGCCCCGTTGAAAGGCAGTAGCCAATTTGCTAAGGGGTTTCGTTTTTTATTCTATCTGTTGCTTACTTGTGGTTTATTCAGCGCCATATCAGGTACTGGGGCAAAGCACCCAGATTTACAACTGGAGCTACATGAATGCCAATCCTCAAGGCACAAATTTTAGTCCACAGAACCAGCTGGGAGAATCTAACGTTGGTCAGCTTGGTGTGAAGTGGGTATTTCCCATTCCTTCGGCCCCTTCAGTGCCTGGCCTAAATGTAACTGGTCAGGGAGCAATAGCACCACCAATTGTGGTGAACGGGATTGTGTATCTGCTTACAAATTACGCCACCATCTATGCAATTGACGCAACCACAGGTGATCTTATCTGGAATTATCAGGCCACCCTCAACAGATCGAAACTTCCACTAGGGTACCTTGTAGGACATATGCATGGTATCAACTATTATGACGGAGACGTTTGGATCTCTCTACCCGACTGTTCTGTGGTTGCACTTGATGCCACGAATGGTGTTGTGCGTGAAACGATATCTGACATCTGCGCTGGGATTCCAGGAAACTCCGGTGTGTACGTGACTCACGGAACAGCACCGGTTTTTTACAGAGATGTGATGATAGTCGGTTCTTCAGTCTCAGAAGGAACTGATGCAGGCAGGGGATTTGTGGCTGCTTACAACATTTCTAACGGAGAACTTCTCTGGAGGTGGTTTGTATCCCCTCCAGCAGGTGGGGATCAAACCTGGGACGAAACAACCTGTCAATATCCGTGCCACGGAAATGTACAGCCCTACCCCGGTGACTGGGGTACAATGGGTTACAATGGGAATCATACTTTGGTAGGAGCTGATATATCATGGGGTCAGTTTGCTGTTGACCTACACACAGGTGTTGTTTATCTAGGCACAGGACAACCTTCTCCCGACTGGAATGCAACATTCAGACCGGGCCCCAACCTCTATTCGGATTCAATAGTTGCGCTAAATATAACAAATGGAAGGATGCTTTGGTTTTTCCAGACCACCCCTCACGACCTTTATGACTTTGACTGTGGATGGAATGTAGTCCTTGGCAATGCAACAGTTGACGGTCATCAGGTAGAAGCGGTTTATAAAGCGTGCAAAAATGGATTTGTTATAGCACTCAATGCTGCTACGGGATCTCTACTTTGGTATTACAACCCAACATCTGTGGTGAGGCTGAACACTCAAAACGCAAATTACATTCAGACAGGATCTTACAACGCCACATTGCCCTGGGTGGGTTACCCGGGCACATCTTCTTACATTCAATGCCCAGGTGACACCGGCGCTGTCGAGTCGGACATTGCACTCGCGTACGGAAAGGTGTTTGTGGCCACCCATAATTTCTGCACTTATGTAGAGGTCTCACCTGTAAACAAATTTGGAAGCAATGTTTGGGGGGAATCAGAGTTGCTACCTTTAACCCAGAACGCAAATACAACGATTTATGCCCTTGACCAAAGTACCGGGAAAGTAGCTTGGACTTTCAGCATACAAGGGGTGCCTTATAGGGGCTGGCTCACAGCCACGGGTGGGATGGTTTTCGCAAGTAGCCTCGATGGGAACATATACGCGCTCGACGAGTCCACCGGAAGGCTTGTTGACGTTATACACGTTGGGGCAAGCCTATATGAAGGTATAACAGTCGGCTCTGACTTAGAAGGTAACATTTTGGTCCTACAACTGGTCAGCTCCTCGAACTATTACGCAGGTGGTGGCGGGGTACCTGGTGTGCTCATTGCGTACGGTCTCACAGCGCCTTCGCAGTCGACTGGTGGAACATTGTACACTCTTCTAATTACAACTGTAATAGTCCTTTCCTTTTCCCTTGCTGCCCTGGCTTATAGAATGCTACGCACCAGTCCAAACTCAGTAAAATAAGAACCCGGGACAATCAAAACCATTACACAATCAATTCGAAAGAACATATTTGCTAAAATATCACACAGCTCTATCTAATAAAAAAATAGACAAGAACTTTTTAACCCTATTCATCATGTCCCAATTAAATTGAGATTTTCATACAACATATACGCATTTCAGTGGTCGTTCCCAGAGATAGTAGCTGACCAAGTAGGTCTCTTCAGACAGGAAGGTTTGAATCTGAAATTTTCTTCTTTCATCGCTAAGAAGGATGTCCGCAAAAATGTAACGTACAATTCGCTGATGAGGTCAGGAGGTTCGGATATTTACCATGCAGGAGAATGGGCCTGCATCATACGTGTTTCTCAAAATCCTGATACTAGGATTGTCGCTGCAAGCAGACCAGGTAATGGAACCCTGAATTCGACATTTTCTATATACGTAAGACCAGATTCGAAGCTGGAAAGGCCTGAAATGTTGGCGAATAAAAGAATAGCTGTCGAGGAAGATACTGGATCATATTTTACTGTTGTGCAAGATATGAAGCGGTTTGTGCAGAAGGATCAGATCAAGCTGGTGCAGGTGGGCAGTCCCCATATGAGGCTTGTTTCATTGTTAAACGGTGAAGTGGAGGCCGCAAGCCTAATACATCCATGGACTGAACTGGCCAATGAGATGGGTTTGGTTGAACTTGTCAGGACAGATAGGAGGAATCCAACCCTTGCAGTAGCAAATCTTAGGGTAAACATTACAGAGCTAAGGTCGTTCTTTCGTGCTGTTAATCATGCTATTGAATTACTCAATGATCCCAACGAAGATATAACAGAATCCTATGCGAATCTATTTCTCAGAATCTGTGAAGAACTTCCTCAAACCTGCAAGGATGCTGCCCAGAAGGTGGCGCGTAAATTAAAACCACCCAAGTGGCAGCCTTGGCAGCCTTATACATCTGATGAATTTAGGCGTGCCATTACGCTGCTTGAGGACCTTTCGGTGGCGCCCAATGAAGTCACTTTCAAGTATCTTGTTCATCCTCAGATTGATGAGATTTTTAAATTATGAAATCATTGCTCTGGTACCAACACGCATCTTTCCGGAGGTAGCCTGACCTTTATTTTGGTTCCAGGTTGAAGACTGCTTTGACCAGTTGTTATGTATACAGTTTTACTCCCTAGTTTCACAGGACACATGTAGCTACCATCGTTTTGAACTACTCCGACGTCCAAAATCTCCGCTTCAAACACATTTTCTGAATGTTCATATGTGGCAATTTCGATCTGCTTTTCGTTAATTCCTACAAACACATCTTGTTCATATCTATCTTCCTTCCTGTTCATGCAAATCAAATTACCAATATCAGTTGCTACCACTGACATGTCATCTTTAGAACTCAATAATTTTCCCTTGAAAAGTATCATATCACATAGAAAACTAGCTACGTAAGCGTTCGGTGGCTTTTTAATGAGGCTCTCCCCACTACCTTCGGCAACCAACCTGCCTTCAAGCAACAGCAAAATATGGTCGCTCAACCAAAAAGCTTCTTCTCGATTATGTGTAACATAGATCACATCTGTACCCAGCTGTTTGTGCAGATTCCTAAGGTCTCTTGCTATATCTATCCTGAGTGGTTCATCCAAACCGCTAAGTGGCTCATCAAGAAGTAAAAGTGGAGGATGATAGACAAGTGCTCTAGCCAAGGCAACCCTCTGCTGCTGTCCGCCTGAAAGCGATGAAGGGTATCTGTTTTCAATCTCCCTTATATTCAAGAGTTCCAGGATTCTCTTCACTTCGTCTTTAATCTCTGTTTCGCTCTTATGCCTTACCCTGAGGGGAAAGGCGACATTTTCGAAAACTGTCATATGTGGCCACAGAGCATAAGACTGGTACACCATGCCTACTTGCCTCTTCTCAGGGGGTATGTTGATAAGTTTACTGCTGGAGAACACAACCTGATCATTAATCGATATTTCTCCTTTATCCGGGATCTCTACTCCAGCAATACAGCGCAAAAGGGTGGTTTTACCACATCCGCTGGGTCCGAGCACAACTTCAAATGTACCCTTCTGGATTTTGAACGATAAATCCTGAAGAGCCTTTACATTACCGTAGCTTTTTGTTAGTCCCTGAACCTCTACAGTCAAGCTGACCAGCAAAAGAAAAATTGTGTTATAAGTGTATCATTAAATCTATTTTGCATTCCTCGTACGTCGGGAGGCTAGGAAGTAGCCAGTGGCGAGAGCAATCACCACTACTGGAGCGATAATGTAGAGGTAATACGATTGCAGAGGAGAAGATGCATTTGTAGTTTCCGAGCTGCTCTGAATCGTAAACGCCAGTACGATTCCTGCCGTTGCCTGAGGGAGGTCGCCACCCCCTGCTGGTACTACAAGTGTGGGGGCGCCGCTAAAACTCGTACCTATGGATACGCCTGCAGCGCCTAGGCCCCCAAGGTTAAGACTCTTTAGAACCGCACCTGTCTGGGCATTAAAAACAAAAAGGTCACCCCCTCGGTCAACAACATACACAACACCTCCAGAAACCACTGCAGATGCTGCTTGGTATCTGTAGGGAAGGTTGTGCTGCCACAGTATGGAACCGTCAGAAAGATTGATGGCGTATATGGTTGAGTTCTGGGCTGACGATGCTAATCCTGTATAAATGTAACCTTCGATGGTGTGACCCTTGTAAGTGACAGGTCCGGATAACATTGTTCCGCATGCACTCTGGCTAACTACGTACAAAATATTTCCACTTATTGCAGGAGACATCTCGATCCCACCGTCAGGCCCTGGGCATATTTCCTTTCCCACAAGAACTGACTGTGAGACAGTAAGGTTTGCATCTGCAACTTCATTATCGTTTATTGCGTTAACTGAGGGCAACCCCACATGTATGGGTGGATAAACTAGATGGCCTGTAAGAGCATCCAGCACATATATGTAGTTGTTCTTAGCAGGTTGAATCACCACTTCCTTTTGTTGGCCGTTGACTGTAATGTTTGTCAAAATCACGCTCCACCCGCCTTCGTGCTCCGTTATATCATGAGAATTGATCTGGTAGTACCATATCATTTTCCCGTTTGTTGCGTTTAAGGCTATAACAGAATCTGTGTAAAGGTTTGGTCCAGGTCTTAAGCTTGCTTCGTAAACATCGCTCGGGTGACCTGTTGAAAAATAAAGTATTCCTCGGTGAGAATCAATGGCTATCAGTCCCCAAGCTGCCCCCCCTCCTATTAACGAATTATTTCCCCAATCTCCGAGGTAAGGCTGCACATTCCCATGGCAGGGTGAAACACACGTTGTGTAGTCCCAAGTCGGGTCCCCACCTGAGGGAGGTACTGAGTACCAGACCCAAATAAGTTGTTTTGTGGTCATGTTATAAGCTGCCACAAAGCCCCTTCCACCATAGTCAGTTGTGGAAGCCCTTACTATCATTTCACCCTTGTAAAATATCGGTGCTTTTTCACCATAGTATTGACCAGTGTTGCCAGACACGTTGGCTGCTACTGGCGGCATGTAAAAAACCAGATTTCCAGTTATGGCATCAAAACCATAGATGGATGTATCGGATGCCATCATGTAAACTGTACCGTTATAGTAGGAAAGGCTGCTGATTGTATAGGCATAAGCCCACCAAGGGTCTTTGGTGAATTGCGCCATGTTGACCTGATGCGACCAGACAACATGGCCATTTTGTAGGTTTAAGGCTATCAGGTCATTGTACGGAGTGGCAACATAGGCAATTCCATTGACTATAAGAGGAGTCGTTTCGATACCTAATGACGGTGCCGTGCCTGAAATTTGAAATGGGTTTTGAGGAACCTGGTAGATCCAAGACAGCTGCAAATTTGCTACATTCGATACTGTTATTGCGGTTTGAGGGTCATCGTTGCTGTTGAACTCATCATAGGCGGGAAACCTCCAATCTAATGTATCAAAATGATAGGCTTGAATTAAAATTGGACCAAATGATGCAGAAACCAAAATAGAGACTAAAAATATAATGTACTTACCATTCAAACTACCTTCCATGCGGTTCTGTCAGTAATTAACTCTTTTTATCAAAGTGCTCTATTGAATAAGTTTAGTATCAAATTCGTTTAAGTAGACTCTTGACACATATATGCTATGAATTTAACTTGTCTTGATGTATTCAAAGTCTCCTTGGCAATGTTAACAGATTTCTTTCATTTAGCTTACTATGCAAATACCCTCTCAATATACGAAAAGTTCCACCTATCATACACGTCTACCTTGATCGATATATCCATGACCAAGCTTTGGGTTTGAAAGTCTGGTGCTTTATTACAACAAACTTTCCAGCTGTAGAACTTTTGGCTTTTGATGAGGAATTCTTTCTTACCCTAATAACGGGTTCTATTCATTCCTTTATTCGAAAGATAACTGAATCTATTACTTCCATTATAAGCTCCATCCATCAATAGTCTAGATATGTTATTGACCCTTTTTGAAAATGATTGTAAAAGAGAAAGGCCTCTTGTACAATTCGCCATATTTGTTCTTTTTCGTTACATCTATGAATAATATCTTGCCTGCCTTCGAAATATCATAGATATGGAATTTAATGAGGTTTCTTCTCTTTTATGACATAACACTTTTCTTCTCATAGAACCGAACGACCGGGTAACGTTAAATGGTTTCTAGCAATTATAATAAAAGATGGCAAACATATTTAATTATTCAAAGCGGCATACTGGAAACTATATTATAAATTAGACCTACGCTGAAGAACAATATAAAAATGTCTCTGGCAAAACATTAAGGCTTTGTACTGTTAGTAATAACCTCAGCGGCGGCTTGTGCTTGACAAACAGTAGCAGGAGATGCGCAGCGGCCGGTATACGGATCAGGCGACAGTGCTCCGGGACAGTTACAATCCAGCGGTGCTGTGAATGGGGTTTCATTCGGATCACAAACCCCGTTGCCTTCTGTCTTCTGCAAAAGTGAGCAAGCATCAGAAGTCATCCCGGCAGGACAAACAACAGGGGGTGAACCTGGTAACTTGGGAGAGATATTATAACCTGGCGGTAAAGTAGCACAAGATAAATCAGAGTCAATTGCTGGGTATGCACAGTCATAAGGTGGTTGAGAAGCTCCGTAATTCAAAACCGAACCCTGACTGTTGTTTGTACCTCCCTGACTTGAAGGATGTTTAACTAAGAAATAAGGCAAAGTTGCAGAGAGGCCAATTGCAAGAACGACTGCTACTGCTATTACGACAAGAATAATGACATTTTTCATTATTATTAAGCGTTCTTAGAGTAGCTATTAAACTTTCCTAAAAAAGATTTCTGTGTTGCACGATATGAGCTTATAGTCCCTTGATTTTGACTCAAGTATGCCTATACCAAGCGTATGTCTTACGACCCCGTGCTTGATCATAGGGACTGGCACAGCTACAACGAAGCTCTCGTCAGAAGGGAGGGGGGAGCTGAACCTTGACTCCTCTGTGCTAGAGGAGTGGAAGAGGGAACTGAAGAAGGCTAACAAAGGGAAGGTTGGATAACCATATCACTATCCAGAGTCTTATATCAGGCTCCTAGCATTCATTAGGTTGCTTTTCCATCAGCCATACAGGCAGACAGAGGGTTTTGTACACTTCCTCTCCAGGTTCGTGAAGTGGAGTGGTTGCAGGTCCCTGACTACTCCACAATAAACAGGAGGGTTAACAAGCTACAGATCAGCCTCGATAAGTCGCTAATCAAATCAAACAGACCTGACCCTATGACCTAATGAATAAGTATGTTAGAAGGAGATGTATGAGCCATAATTCTATAATATACATAGGTATAGACGTTCACGAAAGAGAATCGCAGGTTGCTGCTCTTGAGAAGAGTGGAAAGCTTCTTCTTGAGGATAGAGTACCAACAGGTGAACTGGAGGATTTCATCTCCTCCATCGAAGGAAAGAAGCATGTAGCTATAGAGTCTGT
>Ga0208549_100813_pt1 | contig 12224 bp, 10 predicted proteins | sample BED_host_MetaG_FD_187135 | JGI IMG/M metagenome (GOLD analysis project Ga0208549, IMG submission 187135) | Hot spring microbial mat communities from Yellowstone National Park, Wyoming, USA - BED_host_MetaG (SPAdes) (version 2) | ecosystem: Environmental > Aquatic > Thermal springs > Hot (42-90C)... | reverse complement strand
CCGTTCTCTGCTATCCCCTCGAATATTAGGCTGTCCCACGCGTTGAGTTTCGCTAAGCCTGCTAGGGATTTTTGGATCATGATGGGTGGTAGGAAGACGCACAGTTTGGCAAGACCCAAGTACACAACTAATCTCAGCCTGGGATGACGCGTTAAGCCGTTAATATTAGACATCAAATTTGCAGGCACCCTAACCCCGGCAGGTGGTTGTAACACTCTGGCTTAGATAAGTATGACTCAAATCGTGTTTTTACTTAATAGGAGAAGACTGGCTGGTCATGACTGGGTAATCGATTTCCCCGCCTTATATCTGCTTGCGATAAATATAGAGGTGGGTTGGGGTTTTATATTTGAATTCGTTTGGAGGGCTGGTTTTGAGTATCAAAAAATTTATTTAATGTCCGTTTAATTAATTCTAGGATTTGTCGTCAAAAATTAGTGGATTTTACCCCGAGCTTGAAGAGTTTCTTTCGGTTCCTGGTAGAACCTTACTGGTTAAGGGTTCGCCTGGTGCCGGTAAGACTACACTTGCGCTTAACCTTTTAGAGTATCTTTGCGCACGTAGCAAGGGTGAAGGTGGGGTTGATAGTTATCCTAAGGGCGTCTACTTCTCAACCCGTGTTCCAGAGGAGTCCCTTGAAAAACAGTTCCCATGGGTCAGTTTCTCGGAGCTTTACATTGAGGATTTGCGTCTCTCATCCATTGAGAATTTTCTAAATGAGGTTCTAAAGAAGATCAGGGTTAATTCGCCTGTGATTGTGCTCGATAGCTGGGATGCGTATGCTAAGGAGATGGATGAGAGGGATAGGCTGAAGACGGAGAAGACCATTGTGTCGATAGCCACCGTGTCCAAGAGCCGTGTCATATTTGTCTCCGAGGAGACTCGGCAGACAACGCTTGACTACTTGGTTGACGGTGTCGTGGAGCTTTCGGCTGAGAGTGTGGATTCAAGGCTCTTCAGGGCGGGGTATCTTAGGAAGCTTAGAGGCCTGAACATTAGGTTCCACGTGAGGCCTTACACGCTTGTGGGTGCTATGATCAGGGGTTTTGATGTCTACGAGGAACCGGATTACACCTATGTGCACCGCTTGGAGGCGCTACCCGACTTCGACGGTAAATACTCCTTTGGCTCTCACACGCTTGATGAAAAGCTGGGCGGCCTACCCTACGGGGCGACAATGACCATCGAGTATACGCCTGACGTTCCCATCACAGCCGTAGCTGGATTATCTCAGCCGATGATTGTGAACTTTGTGCTGATGGGTCGCTCGGTTGTGATCGTGCCTCTCCCAGGTGTATCCCCAGAGATAATCGCTAAGTGGCTGCTGAATGTTGTCGGTGAGGAGGCGTTCGCCCAGCACATAGCTATTTACCATGACGGTGAAATCACTTCGACGAATTTCAAAGAGATCTTCTTTAACTTGGATGATGACATGGATGATTCAGCCGAAGAATTCAACCAGTTGACCGCGAGACTGCGAAAGACCTCTGTTGACGGCAGAGTCCTCTTTGTGAGGAGTCTGAGTGTAATTGAGAATAAGCACTTCGATGAGCTAAACCGTTTGGCCGCACTGGTTTCGAGGAGAATAAGCTCGGCGCAAAACCTCTTCGATGCACAGTTCTACTTCGTTGAAAGCAACTCTCCACTTAAACCGAAGGTTGTGAGCATGAGCCAAAGACACCTCAAGCTCAGTGTAAGGAATGGGGTGGTGCTAGCCTACGGCGAGAAGCCCTACACTCCCCTCCACGTGTTAGAGTATGTGAACCGCGACCCCCTCTCCCCCCAGATAACCGAGGTTGCATAGAGCCCTCTGGAGAGCGGATGATTAATTACTATTGCTGCAAGTATAATTAGATTTTTAAAAGAGAGTGTGCACCAATATGTAGTAGACCACTAAAAGTGAGAGTAGTATGACGCTGACGTTTAGTGATGCATTATTGTATTTAAAGTGGGCGAGAGCCACCCTTCTATGCCTGTGTGTGTAGACCCCATTGCCCGTCAATGAATCAAGGAGTAGGTGTGTATAGGAGGTGTAAACGCCTAGGAGTACTAGTGTTAGCTCCAGCGGCAACTTTTCCTCTAGTATCTCGGGTAGGCCAGATGTTTGTAATAGGTGAAAGTTGGTCTGTGCGAGTAAGCTTACAAGCGCTGTTAGGATACCTATGAATCCACCCCAAATAGGGGCGGTATACACTGAGTGGGTTCTCCACGCCCTTACTGGTATATCCCAGCCGCCGCGAAGCATAAGCCTGTTGTGCCCAGCTCTGTCCAAAACGAAGTTCACGCACAGTGAAAACCAGATGCACAAACCAACAAACACTGTTCGAAGCTGCGCCGTATTACCAATAAGGATGGAGGCCTCGGTGTAAGTTTGGGCTCCCATACTCTTTAGTATTAGCGGGATCCAAATGAAGGGTAGTAGCGAGGCAAAGCTGAATACATAGTGTGTGATGAGCCTCATAGCCCATCCAGTGTGTAGCTAACACATACTTAAGTGCATAGTCTACCAATAAATCCGTGGACTGGATATCCAACAAATTTCGTCTTCGACTCTCGCTGTATAGTCCACGATTTATCTGATGTGGTCAGCTGTCACCTTCGACACGTGTCGAACGTGGTTATGGGCTTAGGTGTGCATTTAGCTAGTCCCGTATTGTGTTAGACCTAATCAATAAGTTTTATTTGCCAGTCTGAGGTTAAAGTGATGGAGATGGTATGTTTGGCTTCTCAGAATGGCTACTATCGGTATGAGCTCACGGTGAATAAGATACTTGAATCGGGCGCGCAGAGCTTCCCCACACGTGAAATCGTTTATAGGGATGTTCGGAGGTATACGAGGCGCGAGTTCTCAGATTCTGTGATGAGGCTGGCGGGTGGTTTGAAGAAGCTCGGTGTGACTCGGGGCCAGAGGGTGGGCGTTATTGACTGGGATACCGACGTCTACCTGCATATGTACTACGCTGTGCCCATGATCGGAGCAACCCTACACACTGTGAATATTAGGTACCCTCCAGAGGTGATTCTTAGAACGATTCTGCAGGCGGAAGATAAGTGGCTATTGGTGAGGGATGAGTTTCTACCCATAATTGAGAGGGCCAAGGATTTCTTCAGGGGCATCAGGTTTATAGTGTACAGCGACTCAAAAGAGCCTGTAAAGACCTCACTCGAGGCTGTGCAGTTCTGGGATCTACTTCAGAGTGAGCCCCTGCAGGAGGAGGATGCGGATGAGAACAGCGTTGCCACTATATTCTTCACATCTGGTACGACGGGTAACCCCAAGGGTGTGTGGTTCACTCACCGCGACCTATTCCTTCACGCCATGTCCACATCCCTGGTGGGTTCGGCCCCCCCGTTAAGCCTTACAACCAAAGACGTGTACATGATATTCGTACCCATGTTCCATGTTCACGCGTGGGGTTACCCCTACATATTTATGCTTAGCGGCGCAAAATACGTGTTGCCTGGAAAATATGATTATTCGCTGGCGTTAAGACTAATGGCTAAGGAGGGTGTGACTTACTCCGCGATGGTGCCAACAATCCTCCACTTGATCCTCAGCCAGCCTGATGTAGCCAACTATTCGGAGCATCTAAGGAGGTGGAAGGTGATTGTGGGGGGCTCAGCGCTTCCGGAGGGTCTTGCGAGGATGGCGAGAAGCTTCGGTATAACGGTGATTGGGGGGTACGGCCTGTCTGAGACCTGCCCCGTTCTCAGTGTGGGCTACTACAACTCTCTCCTCGAGGACAAGGAGGAGCAGACGAGGCTTATAGAGCAGATATCCGCGGGGGCGCCAATACCGCTTGTAAAGCTCAGGGTTGTGGATGAGGCTGGTAGAGATGTGCCCACTGGTAGTATAGGCGAAGTAGTGGCCCGCGCTCCGTGGCTTACGAGGGAGTACTATATGGATCCCGATAAAACTAAGGAGCTTTGGAGGGGTGGGTGGCTGCACACCGGGGACCTGGCTTACTTTGACGAGTTGGGCTACCTGCACATAGTGGATAGGGATAAGGACGCCATAAAGAGTGGAGGTGAATTCATACCTTCACTTCTACTCGAGAATGCGATCTCCCTGTACCCCAAAATTGGCCAGGTGGCTGTTGTGGGAGAACGCAACGAGAAGTGGGGTGAGCGACCCGTCGCGTTTATCGTGCCCAAGGAGAAGATAGGTGAAGAAGAACTAAGAGACTTCCTGATGGGGCTCGTGGGTCAGGGAAAAATACAGAAGTGGTGGATACCCGACAAATTCATCTTTGTGGAAGCGTTGCCTCTCACATCGACGGGTAAGGTGGATAAGAAGGCTCTACGCGACGGGCTACAGCAAAAAAGGAGCCAGTAGCCCTCCTACACAATCTTTCGGATATGCTTAAGTGTCAAGTCAAAATGTCGTAGCGGCATGGTTTGCCCCGATTTCAAACTTTAAGGGTGGTGGTATTGCTCAACGTCTATGGTTTAAGCCTCATAAAAGCCACGCAACTCTTTAGACCACTCTCAGAACCCGTCAAGAAGTGGTGTGGGTTCGGGTGGGGTTGGGGAGGGTTTTCGGGGCGAACCCGAGTGGGGTGGGTAGGGTGGAGCGCAGGGGGAATACGCCTCGGCTGTTTATGGGTGGGTGGATGGATGGTGGGGTGGCTAAGCGTGGTGGGTGCGGTCGACCGTTCACGTCTGCGCTACGGTTGACGCCGAGACGAAAAAGCCGGTCTGGTTTGGTGCATCACTCCCCTACGACGAGGGCGGGTAACGCTCTCAGCCTGAGGGGACTGTGGAGGAGGAACTTCGTGGATAGCCCAGTGATCCCCGTCGACCTGGGATATTAGTATTGTGGGGTTGTGAGTATGGGATGTGGGTGAGCGACAAAACCACGCCCACCCAAACCCTCGGGCTACCAAGCTTCGCTATTGGTGGTGAGAAAATTCTTCGGCTACCTCAAGGATCGCACAAGGATATTCACAACACCAACCCAAAACCACTTCTCCTACCACTCCTAGGCTTCCTAAACCCTTCGAGTGGCACACAGAGTGTAGGTGACATGCATTACGGCTTATCTGGACACTCTTTTCAGCGTCGAAAAGTTTTTTTATCAAGATCTTACATTCATAGGTAGATATAACTTGAAATCGTATTTTACATTAGTATCTATATTATTGATTCTCATGTTTACTATGATTTCATCGACTGTATTGGTTGGCGCCGCATCAGCAAACCTAGTGTATCAGGCGAATCCCCCGCGTGTCTTCTTTTCTGAGAGCCTTACTCAAATACCGTCGAACAATGTTTGTAAAGTTGTTGGTTCATATTTTCTACACTGTTATACACCAGAAGTGCTTCAAGAGGCATATAACTTTTCTAGTGCCTACGGATTGGTGGGCGGAGAATCCAATGCTGGTAAGGGTGAGACCATAGTAATAATAGACGCCGTAGTCAGCAGTTTCAAAATAAATAGCTTTTTATAGGTGTTTGTCATATAATATTTTGTGCCTGAAAGATTATACACCTTGAAAGAGGCGTGTTTGCTCCTTGGCCTTCACCCAAGGACTATTCAGAAGTGGGATAAGCAAGGCAAAATCAGGGTTGTGAGAACACCTGGCGGTCGCAGGAGGATACCAGAATCAGAAATCAGGAGGTTGCAGGGTGAAAAAGGCATACGGAGCGTTATTGGATATGCAAGGGTTTCTTCTAATACGCAGAAAGATGACTTGGAGAGGCAGGTTGAATATTTGAGGCAGAGGGGTGTGCGAGAAGTGGTCACCGATATAGGCTCAGGTTTAAACGAGAAGAGGAGGGGTTTCCTGAGGCTTCTCGACCGGGTGCTACACAACGAGGTGGATAAAGTTGTGGTATTGTATGAGGACAGGCTCACAAGGTTTGGTTTTGACACATTGAAAAAAGTGTTTGAAGCACATGGAACAACAATCGAAGTGCTAAACCAGACAGATGCAAAACCGCCACAACAAGAACTCGTCGAAGATCTGATCACGATAATATCTCACTTCTCTGGTAAACTGTACGGAATGAGAAGCCATAAGCAAAAGGAGGTCGTGAAGCGTGCTAAAGAGCTATTCGCTCAGGCATGAGCGTGGAGAGGAGCTCTTTCCGCTCCTCAAAGCTTACAGGGACGCTGTGAACCGCGTGCTCGAAGAGCTTTGGAATAACATAGAGTGGGAAAAGAGGAAGGTGAAGGGTAAGAAGCAGTGGAGGCTCCTACCCAAGTACAAGGCGGACATCCACAGCGGGGAGTACAAGAAGAAGCTCAGGGAAAGCCTCCTCGTGGACTGGCCCTACGCAGCCCACTGGGTGGACTCAGCCATAAAGACAGCCTACTCAATACTAAAATCCTGGAGAAAAAACTATGTTAAAGGAGAAAGAAAAAGGAGGAGGTCCACCGTGAAAAGGCTTTTTGTAAGAGCCAAACAAACACTCATAAAGCTTGAAGGTGAAAGGCTCAGGGTAACCATTAAACCAGGTGAACACGTGTACCTCGACCTCTCAAAAAGGTACTTCCCTCTACCTGGGGAGGTGTCCTCGTCGGGTCTGGGTGAACCCGTAATCACACCAGAGAAGATACACTTACCCGTGCACTACGAGGATGGGAACCAAGGCGGAAAACCCGCTGTGGCGTGGGACTTCAATTTGCTTTCGCTCGACGGCTACTCACCTGAAACAGGGTGGGTGAGGATAGACACCTCCAAGCTGGCATCGGTGCACATCGCATCCTTCGAGAAGAGAAGAAGTGTGCAGAGGAAAGCTTCACGCTCGAAAAAAGCAAGAAGAGTTCTTTCAAAGTACTCGAGGAGGGAAAGAAACCGTGCGAGAAAACACCAGCTCGAAATCGCGCGTGTAATCCAGTCTGTTGCAGGTGTAGTGGGCCTCGAAGAGCTCAAAAAGCAAGGGATGTTCACACGCTCGCGTATCTGGAACCGCAGGATTTCGAGGAGTGACTGGCGGGGTATCGCAAAAATCCTAGAAGGGAGGCTGGGTGAAGCCGGGGTAAAGGAGCTCGACCCTTATGGTAGCTCGTCGTTCTGCTCTAGGTGTGGGTGGGAAAACAAAGACCTGAATGGAGCAGACATCTTCGTGTGCGGTGGGTGCGGGCTCAGAATCAATAGGCAACTCAACGCCGCCATCAACCTCTACATGCGCCTCACGTTCGGGTACACAACAAATTGGGAGGACGGAAGGAAGCGCGTTGAACTGAGGATGGAGGGCGCTTCCCAAAAGGCATGGTGGGACCGCGTGGTGCTCCCAAGCCTTGTGGGTGGGTGCGTCCTGACAGGGGCGGAGCTGAATGGGACCAATGAACTCGTGAGGGGTCTGCATGATGCTGTGAAGCCCAAGCTCTGCTACGCGTATGATAGGTACAATGATATGTACCTATGTACGCCTACGTAGAGTGAAACCCTACGGTAGCCCTACGATAAGACATGATGTGGCGGTGTTTGATAAGATATTCGGCCTTCCTCCCATAAACCTGAGTGTGATATGTCCTCAGGGATGCCCAACCTTTAATCCCAAATCGTCCAACGAGGTGGGATGGTCGTTTGAGACAACCCTTGACGTTGAATATAGCCACGCGATGGCTCCTGGCGCCAAAATTGACTTGGTCATTGCGAGCACAAACTTCGGGGATGCCATCAACAACGCCGAGCAGTTCGCGCTCGATAACCATTTGGGTGTGATTTGGTCTATGAGTTTCGGCGCCCCAGAGTGTGGTTTCCGCGGTGACAACTCCCAGTTTCTCCAGTCGCAGCGTATTTTCTCTGAAGCCGTTTCTCAAGGTGTGACGCTTGTAGCCTCAGCGGGTGACTCTGGCGCTCAGGAGGGTTGCCCCTTCCCTAGCCCACTCTATCCCTCATCCAATCCCTTAGTGCTTGCGGTTGGCGGAACACACTTGAATGTTGGCCCAAATGGGCAATACGTTAGTGAGACGGCGTGGAACGACGAGGAAGACCAATTCTTACTAGAACAGGGCGTAAGTTTTCCGTATGCCACTGGAGGGGCTCCAAGCATTTTCTTCGCCTCTCCCTCCTATCAGGAGGGTTTGAGTATCACGCCCTTTGACTGCGCTCAGAGCAGCATCACAAGCTGCACGGTAGGCGCACCATTTACTCCAACCACGCGTGTGACCTCAGACGTTTCGTATGATGCCGATTTGGATGGTGGGGTGTTTGTCTATTGGAGCGCGATACCCACGCAGGCTGGCTTCTACATTGTCGGTGGTACGAGCGCTGGCGCACCCCAGTGGTCAGCCGCTCTAGCCATAGCCTATCAATATTCACACGTCGCGCCAGGTTTGATAAACCCCTACCTCTATCAACTGATGGGCACGCCAGCCTTCCACGATGTTACCCAAGGCTCTAACACGCTGAGACCAGGCCAGGGCTTCTTGTCAACACCGGGCTACGACCCACCGACAGGTCTTGGCTCTCCCAATGTTGGTTACTTGGTGGTTGAGCTAGCGCATCTTCTCACGTGAGGTTGAAGCGACCCGGTGGATACCCTTTCAGAGAATGCTTTAGCGCGGGGCTTAGCATCGGTGGAGCCGACTTATGGCTCCACCTTCAAGAGTTCTGGGAACCTCTTTTTTAGCTTTGAGAGTTTGGGGGATATTACCACTAGACAATACGGCTTGTGGGGGTTTCGCTCGTAGTATTTTAAATGGTAGTCCTCAGCCCTATAGAAAGCCTTGAATGGCTCCACTTCTGTGACTATTGGTGCTTCGAATACACCCTCTTGGGAAAGCTTCTCAATGAATTCTATAGCCTTTCTTCTCTGGGTCTCAGTGTGGTAGAATATCACTGACCTATACTGGGTCCCAACGTCGTATCCCTGCCTGTCCGGCGTGGTGGGGTCATGGGTTGCGAAGAAAACCTCGAGGATCTCTTCGTAGGTGATCTGTTTCGGGTCAAACCTTATTTGGATGACCTCGGCGTGGCCAGTGAGCCCAGTGCACACATCTTCGTAGCTGGGGTTCGGTACATGTCCACCCGAGTAGCCGGGTTCAACGCTCACCACGCCTCTCAGCCTTGAGAAAACCGCCTCGGTGCACCAGAAGCACCCTCCACCGAGGGTGGCCAACTCCAATTTGTCTTTGTCCGTGTGGTTTGTGTGGCTCATTTGTACACTTGAACTATACTCGAATTAGATATATGACCTACGTAGCGCGCACTGATGGGGAGTGTGATTTTATACGGGGTGTCACACTATTCGCTATGAAGCATTTAACACGCATGGGCCTAGGCCTCCATGTGAAATACTTCGCACGCCCTTTTTACGGCCCTTGTTAACTGCTCTACATCATCCAGCCCATTATAAATGTAGAAGCTAGCCCTGCTTGTGGCTGGGACGCCTAGCCTCATCATTAGTGGCATGGCGCAGTGGTGGCCAGCCCTTATCGCGACGCCTTCAGTGTCGAGTATTGTTGCGACATCATGCGGGTGAATCTTCACGGATCCCATGGTTACACCTTCTTCGGCTAAGACCTCTGTGAGTTCGTTTGGAGGCACGCCTTCGATGTTGAATGAGACAACACCGCCTTTGCGTTCAGCGCTTTCGGGCCCGTATATCCTGATATTCCTTATCTTTGAGAGTTCTTCGTGTGCTGCCTTCACGAGCTGAACCTCGTGGCTCCTAACCCTCTCCATGCCTACGCGATCCAGGTAGTCGACGGCCGCTGCGAGTCCCACCGCACCTTCAACGTTCGGCGTCCCAGCTTCAAACTTCCATGGAAGCTCATTCCACGTTGTTTCCTCCTTGGTTACTTGCGAGATCATCTCTCCCCCATAGAGGAAGGGGGGTATTTCCTCGAGTAATTCTCGGTTACCATAGAGGCAGCCTATACCCATTGGTCCAAGCATCTTGTGGCCTGAGAATGCGTAAAAATCACACCCTATACTCTGAACATCAACGGGCATGTGTGGTACACTCTGCGCCCCGTCCACAACGACTACACACCCCTTCTGGTGGGCGATATCTGTGAGCCTTTTCACGTTGGTTACTGTGCCGAGCACATTCGAGACGTGTGTGAATGAGAAAATCTTAGCCCCTTCAAGCTTTCTATCCAAATCATCCTCATCGATGTCCCCATCATCGGTCACATTAACCACCTCGAAAACCGCTCCAATCCTCCTAGCAACCTGTTGCCAGGGCACAAAGTTGCTGTGGTGCTCCATCTCGGTCACAACGACCTTGTCTCCGCGTCTTAACAGATGATAGCCTAAAGAGTAGGCTAAGAGGTTTAAGGCCTCCGTGGTATTCTTTGTAAATATTAATGTATCGCTTCGGGGAGCGTGAACAAACCTAGCCAGCTTCGCCCTAGCCTCCTCATATGCTTGAGTAGCCTCCTCCCCCAAGGTGTGAGGCGACCTGTGAACGTTCGAGTTAAAATAAGAATAGTAGTTCGATATAGCCTCAATCACCTGTCTTGGCTTCTGTGTTGTGGCCGCATTATCGAGGTAAACGAGTCGTCTACCATGAATCAACCTTGAAAGTATCGGGAAATCAGACCTTATCCGCTCCAGCTCCAGTAGATCTTCCACAACCAAAAAATACACTTAACATATATTGGTGTTTCGAAGGGCGACTTCCGGATTAAAAAACACAACTAAGAATGGTTTAGACATGAACCTAATGTACACATTATCCCACGGTCTTTTAAAAACCCACCGCTCTGGGGGGACATACTCTTGTAAACCTCTGGTACTTGTGTGGGGCAGACTCAGCTTACATTGTTGGGGGCGGTGGCGGTGTTGGTTGGGTTATTGGTGTGGTTGAGGGTGTGAATCTCTGAACCCCGTTATCGAAGAGGTAGACGAGTGTTATCAGCGCGGCGTAGGGTATAGTGAAGAAGTTTAGTATTGGTATCTCGGAGAGTATTGATGCCACGATGAGAACGACCAGTGTTAGTGCGTCGCTGTTGGCCATTGATCGCACCCACTCGACCGCGCGACTTAACGCTGTGGGGGCTGAAGAGTTCTGTGTAAACATTAGTGTTTCAGCCACCACTATATATGCGAAGAATAGTGATTCGAGGAGCCATCCGATGAATGGTAGGAGGCCTAGAAGCGTGTTCACTACACCCAAGACCACCGCCATTATGATCACATCTGAAAGCCTCGACCTAACCTCACCCCACGCTTGGCTCAGGCTGTAACCCTGGGATGAGGCCGCGTTCCTAGCCTCAACCACCACGATCGAAAGAAATATACCTGTGAGTAACCAGAAAACTGGGCCGAAGACAAACGCTAATGCGCCACCGAAGAATATTGGTGTATAAACCACCGACCCAGCTGTTAGCACCCCGTGTAACACTGTGATAAGCACTATTGCGCCCACTATGGCGCCGACTATTAAATCCGCGATAAACAGGATTAGTACAGGTAAGATTAAGCCTAAGTTCTTAGTAAAGATGTTCAGAGCCCTCTCCGCCCTGCTCTGCTGGTAAGCTTGGGGCGGGGGCTGATACTGAGTTGGCTGCGCTGGCTGCGGCTGACTTGGAGCCTGGCCCTGGGATTGACCACCCCATGAGCCACCCTGTTGTGATGTGAGTGTTAGCGGGTTCCCACACGCCGAGCAGAATCTGGCGTCATCGGTGTTGGCGGCCCCACATTTTGTGCAGTACTTCGTCAAATCGTTTCCAATCTAGGTTACTGGCCTACCCAAATAAGCATTTCCATAATTCTTATTAAACCTATGCTGTTTTACTGCCAATATCAACTAGACTTCATTCAAAGCTCAAGCAACAAGTAAATCTAGATGGCTAAGTATGATGGAGGATGGAGTTGTGCTTCTCAAGTCTTATCGAGACATTGTTGATTGGCTTTAATAGTTTCTGCCGCGTTAATAGTTACGGCTATGGATATTGATGTTCCACGTGTTTCAGAAGAGTCGAACATAGTATTAGACCCCTCCGCGACCGCTCTAGTGGTCGTGGACATGCAGAACGATTTCGTGAAAGAGGGAGGTAAGCTCAGAGTGAACACCGCGGAGGCAACGATTCCACCCATACGGTCTCTACTGGAAAAGTTTAGGAGCGCTGGAGCCACAGTTGTCTACACCCAGGATTGGCATATGAAGGATGACCCAGAATTCGCAATTTGGGGCGAACACGCCCTAGCGGGTAGCTGGGGTGCCGAAATCGTAGATGAGCTCAAGCCAGCCGAGAAGGACTTCGTGATAAGAAAATATAGATATGATGCATTCTACGGCACGCCTCTCGACTATATACTACG
>Ga0208549_100807_pt1 | contig 12272 bp, 14 predicted proteins | sample BED_host_MetaG_FD_187135 | JGI IMG/M metagenome (GOLD analysis project Ga0208549, IMG submission 187135) | Hot spring microbial mat communities from Yellowstone National Park, Wyoming, USA - BED_host_MetaG (SPAdes) (version 2) | ecosystem: Environmental > Aquatic > Thermal springs > Hot (42-90C)... | reverse complement strand
AAGTATGAGGTGGTTAGGCTTGGCGGTGACCTGGGGGTCCCATTCGAGTTCACTTGGAGCTGTTATGGTGAAGGGCCTAAGCCATGCGGCGAATGTGAGGCCTGCAAGGAGCGTAAGCAAGCCTTCATCAGGGCTGGGCTGTCGGATCCCTTGTATGGATAGACGGGCCCGGTGGGATTTGGCCTCAAATGGGGTCGGGTCCTTCTTTGAAAATTTGATACCCATGATCGTTTAAACCGTTTACGCATATATAAACACCCACCTTCATGGAAGATACGGTTAAGGTAAGGATTTTACCCTTATTTTACCGGTAGATAATCCACAAGGAAAGGATACCCTAGGTCGAAGGGACCTCGAATTATTTGGCGGAGTCCTTCTTCATAGCACCTCTACACATAGCTGTGCAACCGATTACAGCGTATATGAACACACGTCAGTACAATCCGAGTTCGATCTACACTAGTCTGGGTTGGACTTGCACCATTGTCAGCTACACGCGTCAAACGACTGGGGTTCCCACTTCGTAATCAGCTCAAGAACCCTTGACACCCTCCTCAGACTCGGTGAGGAGAAATAGACATAGACCCTGTAGGCCATGACTCACAGGGACGTCCTTTCGTGTATCATGTCGTGTATCATGAACTTAGTAGAGTTCATGAGACGAGAAATATCGAACCCCACCTATCATATCAGAGAAAGTTCGTTAGATGACCCGCTCAAATTCCTTAACTTGACAGCGCCCCTTATAACAACCATAAAGTTTATACACTACTAAATCGGTAGTGTAACCAGGTAGTGTAAATTGGCAACCACGGTCGTTAAAGAAATGGAAAGGAAAATCGCTAAGAGTGGACGTACAGCTGTATTATATATGCCAAAGGAGTATTTTGCTCCAGGAGATATCGTAAAAGTCATGGTGGAAATAGCGAGCAATCAAATCAAACTTATCGCGGAGAAGAACCTCTACAATTTCGTCTTGGACGATATCAAGCATCTGGCCAACCAACATGGTTTCACTACGGAGTATGACAGGGAGCTGGCAGGTACACTGGTATTCAATGCACAGAGAAAAGATGGTATCTCTATCAGTTATGCCCAATCCCTCCGTGAAACAACTGCTCCGGGCTATGTTGCACTTTCCAAAAAGCTACAAATCACGAATTCGAAAGCATACAAGGAAGCATACAAGTATGTGAACAGTCTCAGGGAAGAGCTGAAGGGACTCGACACCATAGTGAGAATAGAAGGAGATCTGGATACCATAAACATACTCAAGGAGCCAGAACGATACAAACTAAAGCAAGATAAAGCAATCAAATTGATTCTAAAGTCAGGAAGGAAGCTAGGGTTGTCCCTTGTCGTCAGGTTTGACAACAAGAAGAACAAACTCGAAGAAGTTAGAAGCGCCCTCGATCGACTAACAAAACTAGAGACCAAACCTACTGCGTAGAATCGTCGCCATACTCCTAATCACAGGAGTATCGATAGGCTCTCTATGCAGCCCGACAAGGGTTCCTTCGATCAAGTCGTTAGCTTGCAAGTGCTCTTCGCCTTTAATTCTCGTAACGATGATCGCGACAATCGGCAGATTCATCCCTTTGAAGAACTCCTCCCATTTGCGGATTTCAGTTTGCTTATCCTCTCTGCAGAGAATTATGGTGTGTGTTGCCTGCTCATAGATAGGACGAAGGTTATCAGATATTCCCCCTGGCGCGTCTCCGATTACGAAATCATAAGATTCCTTGGCTCGTTCCAGTCTTTCTGCTGCGCCATTGATATCTTCTTCGGTAATTTTAGACCGCTTTCGTTTCTCTCTTTCTTTCTCCGATATCTTTTTCTTAATTAAATCTATTGTCGGAGACCATAGGTCCAAATCGACAGCTTCAGCTGACACACCTTGATCCTGTAGCGCACGAACCAAACTTACCGAGAACGTACTCTTACCTGAATTTGGCGGTCCACCTACAATTATGGCTACCTTCAACTATATAATGTTGCAAGGCTACAATATTTAAGTTTAATCCAGTGAGCGAGGTTGTCGCTTAATTCCTTTCGTCCATAATGTCATCTTGTCTTGATTCAATCAATCATAAACGTAGTCAGGGTGTGGGCTCCGATGAATCTTGACCACACATTGGAGAAGAGAGGGATACTGGATGGGGAGTATACCATCTTGCTTGCATCCGTGAGCGAGATGAACTGGTAAGAGATATAGTTACGCTTGTCAAGGAGAATGAACCTCCAGCTAGACAAAGGAGGACTAAAAGGGGAAGAAAGAGGGTTCATAGCTGGAAGAAGCTTGTATGTATGTATATGCCTGCTGATGGCTATACTTGGCTATACCTTCAGGGGCATGCAGAACGAAATTGCTTCTATGAACCTGCCATGGTATGATGAACCGTTGCATATCACCCAACCATACACAGAGCATATCAGGAGATACCTAAAGAATACCTGGATATTATGCTGGAAAGGGTGGCCTCACTCCCTCTGCATCAAAGAGGCAGGGTGGGAGAAAGGAATACTAACTAGGGACAGCTCCGGGTTTCACTCCACGTAGGCGCACGCAGGTATGCGTCCGCACACCTGTCGTACGCATAGTGGAGCTTGGGCTTCAGCGCATCATATAGGGACCTCACGGGTTCACTGGCCCCACTCCGCTCCGCCCCTGTCAGGACGCACCCACCCACCACTCCCGGTGGGGAGCGCCCTCCATCCTCAGTCAGCTTCACCCTCCCTCCTCCCCCCTATGTTGTGCATGTACCCCTCAGCCGAGGTCTTGGGTCTCTGCTACCACTCACCCTACTGCCCATACACAACCGGATCATTCAAATCCGGAAATCCATATAAACCTATCTATTCTGGAACTGCTGACTACGGCGTCGAGAGTGACAGGTACGAGACTGTGGTGAGGCCGAACAGGAGGAAGAGAAGGATATTCGAAAAAGTGAAGAGGCTTTTCTATCTGAAGTATCATATAGTCGCAATACTAGATTATCTGATAATACTGAAGGTAAGTGTAACGAGCTACAGGGCTGCAGATTGTACCACGCTCAGAAGGATGCTGAAGTCTCTTTCATCTTTTCCCGGCTCTGTGTTCGAAGCGGACAGGGGGTTCGATGCCGAGTATATTTTCAAGAAGGTCTATTCTTTGATGATGTTCCCTAACATCAAGCAGAAGAAGGAGAAGGGAAGGGAAAGAAAGGATACCTCAAAATACACTTTGCTGTCAACATAAAAACAGGACAGGTAGTCTCGATGGATGTCTCATCTGAGAAGGTGGGAGACGGGAAGAGGCTGGTGAACAGAGTTAAGGAGAAGGTGAGGGTGAAAAGAGTCCTTGGTGATGGTTCTTACGACTCGAAGGCTAACTTCAACTTCCTTACTCAAGAAGGTATCATACCTGTGATAAGCAAGGGTTCACTTGCCAGGAGCAGAGGCTCTCAAGCTAGGAAGCTAGCTGTTATAGAGCAGCAGGCGTTCAAGCCGAAGGCATGGTCAAGGATTCACAGGTTCGGGTACAGATGGAGGGTCGAGGGTGCGTTCGCCGTCATAAAGAGGGTCTTCGGGGAATACGTCACGGCAAAGTTCGTCAACATGGCCAGAGAGATGGTGATGAAGGCCTCGATCTACAACGGGTTCATCAAGGCGATGGCGTAGGACCGAAAGGATGCCCAGCCATGACCATGCTGGCCATGGTTTCGTGCAACGCATCATATGAAAGCAAAAATGTAAAAACTACGGATTCCGGTTTACTGCACGCTTATATTGCGAATTGTTATACCGGCATCTGGCATGGCTGAGAAGGAAGTGAAGTTGAAAGACGGAAGCCATATCTTTCTAAGAGAGGCTGTGAGTGATGATATTGATAGGTTGACGGGTTTTTATGCATCTCTTTCGGACGAGGTTCTCAACTACAGTCTCCCGCCTTATAATAGAGCCAGGGTAGAAAGATTTCTTTCTGGGCTCGGTCGAGATATAATAGTTCTTGCTCTTGATCATGAGAACGTTGTGGGGCATCTACAGGTCTTTGTGTCTCTTTCACCGAGACTAAAAGGAGTGGGAGAACTCCTCATTTACCTGCATCAGGATTATCTGAATAAGGGATTGGGGACACACATGATGGCCTTCGCGCTCGACCTGTCAAAAAAGAAAGGGATGCATAGAGTCTCGCTTCAGGTCGTAAGAGATAACACTAGGGCGGTTCACCTATACGAGAAGATGGGCTTTGCTCTGGAAGGCATTTTAAAAGATTCGTATTTTGGAGTTGACGGATGCTACCATGATATGCTCCAGATGGCAAAAATATTCGATTGAAGCGGAACGGATTCCAATTACGGTAAGTGAATACATGTCAGCTGCATCGACCATACAGTTCGCTCGTCTGTGAGCTTCAAAGGAGGACATCGTTATATATCTTCGTACCCAGAGGCTTTTTATTCCTCGCAACGATGTGAAGGATTGAACAACTTCGGAAAAAGGCATTATTTTCTATCACAGGCGTATGCTACCCTTGAAGAGCCTTCCAATTTGGATCTCAAGAGGAGTAGACTAACAGCTCAATTCCTTACCTTAACGGTATCTACCACGAACGGGGGGTGTTTATATGTGTGTAAACGGTTTAAATGATCATGGGCATGAAATTTTCAAAGAAGGACCCGACCCCATTTGGGTCAAATACATTAAAAAGAGCTAACAATCAGATCACTGTGCAGTCATCAACAAGTGCAACGCATCACTCAAAGTATATTCATCTGCTCGAGGATGAAAGGGTAAGGAAGTGGATTGAATATGTATCGAGAGGCTCATCCGTCACAGCTCAGGTTTACTATCGCAGAGTAGGGAGAGTATGCACAGATAATGGGATACTACCATCAGACCTTCTTAACAAAGATGAAGAATCTCTATGGAACTTTCTCAACTGTTATGGTTGGATGTCTCCTGGAACGCCATTTCTTTCCCAGATGGACAGGCGATAAAAGATATGGCTGGCTCTTTGCCTGAAGAATCCCTTGCAAAAGAACTTGCCCAGAAAGTGGAGAAAAACCCCGAATTGTTGGCGGTGTAGCTTGATCAAAAAATCGCATTCGTTCCTCTGGACGGGTTACTGCCGGTTCAGTTATTCTTTGGCGTTGGAAAAGAGAGTCGCGAACAGATGGGATGATACCATGTGTGAGTTGAGATATGAGTAGTTCACAGTTAGGGCAGAAAGAACTTCCTCAAACCGACCTTGAGAACGGCCTTACCGCTGAAGAAGTCAAAAGGAGACTCGCGGAATATGGTTATAACGAGGTTCCAGGTAAACAGGTCAGCTTTCTGAGAAGGCTCGCAAAGCGCTTCTGGGGCATTGTGCCCTGGATGCTCGAAATAACGGCATTACTCACGTTGTTGCTCGGCAAGTACGGCGAGTTTGTCGTAGTGTTGTCTCTCCTGATCTTTAACGCTGGAATGTCTCTCGTGCAGGAACGAAGAGCGAACATGGCGATGAGCACACTCAAGCAGGGACTCAGGATTCAAGCGAGAGTGAAAAGGGATGCGAGATGGTCTATTCTCCCTGCAAGGGTGCTCGTTCCTGGCGACGTGATCAGAATCAGGGCTGGAGATCTCGTGCCCGCGGATCTGCGAATCGACGAAGGTGATCTTAGCGTCGACCAGTCAGTGCTTACTGGAGAATCGGTCTCCGTCGAAAAATCAAGAGGGGAGCAGGTGTACTCTGGGTCGGCTGTCAAACGCGGTGAAGCGACAGGTGTAGTCAACGCTACGGGAAGGAATACGTACTCTGGTCGTACTGTTGAGCTTCTTAAACTTGCAAAACCGAAGCTTCATTCGGACGAGATCGCGGTCAACATGACTCGCTGGCTGGCAGTCATGGTTGCAGTCTCCCTAGCAATAGCTTTCGTGTACGCGTTTTTAACTGGCTTTCCAATCTCCGTGTTACTCCCGCTCGCGGTGATCCTCTCAATTTCTGTAGTCCCGGTAGCATTGCCCACTCTGTTCAGCATGAACATGGCTCTGGGCTCGCTTGAGCTTGCGAAGAAAGGAGTACTTGTCACAAGGCCAAGCGCGATAGAGGACATCGCCGCAATGGACGTGATCTGCGTAGACAAGACCGGTACTATGACCCAAAATAAGTTGTTCGTATCAAAAACCCAACCATGGAATGGATTTTCAGGAAAGGATGTCTTGGTCTACGGCGCTCTTTCCTCCAACGAATCAAACCAAGATCCTATCGATATTTCCTTTATAGAAGCAACAAGGGCTGCAGGATTGTCACTTGATGATTATTCGAAGTTGAGCTTTGTTCCTTTCGATCCTCATACACGGTTCACGAAGGCGGAAATTCAATCTCGTGATACAGAGCGTTTCGTCGTCGTAAAGGGAGCCGTGAACAACGTGATTGCATCCTGCACAATGTCGGATGAGGAAAGGCTTCAAGCGGAAAAAGACGCAGAGTGTTTAGCGAATGACGGAATGAGGGTGATCGCGGTAGCCAAAGGAGGGAGGGAGGAAGAAAAAGGTCTAAAGCTCGCGGGGTTTGCCGGGGTCGCCGACAAGATCAGGGATGACACGAAAAGCATAGTGTCACAACTGGAAAACTTGGGCGTTTCGGTGAAAATGCTCACAGGCGACTCGCTTCCCGTGGCGAGTGTCGTTGGTAAGAATTTGGGCCTCCACAATATTGTAAAAATGAAGCAGATCGGAGCTCAGAACAAGGCCGAATCATTGGGAACGGCAATCGAAAATAGCGATGGTATCGCTGAGATTTATCCAGAAGACAAATACGCAATAGTCAAGGGACTTCAGGCTCATCATCATGTGGTTGGAATGATGGGAGACGGGGTGAACGACGCCCCTGCTCTGAAGCAGGCCGAGGTCGGCATAGCGGTAAAAGGTGCCACTGATATCGCGAAGGATTCTTCGAGCGCAGTTCTCACTGGAGAGGGGTTGGGAGCAGTGGCCTCCATGGTAGTAACTGGAAGAATAGTTCACCAAAGAATCTTCAGCTGGCTCCTAGCTTTCGTTACCACGAAAATCCGAGTGGTCGAGTACATCGTAGCTATGGTAATTCTTTCTCGAGTCTTCGTGATCTCAGTATACAGCATGGTCTTTTTGATGATACTGACGGATTTCGCGACCATGTCCGTGTCAACAGACAAGGTACGCCCTTCTGTGAAACCAGACTCGTTCGACATAGCATGGTTGTTTAAGGTTGGAGTCCCGCTGGGTGTACTTGCACTTGTGGAAGCCATAGTCATAACGTTTACCGGGTTCGATTATCTTGGCATTCGAGGCTTGGGCGAGATTTACACGTTTGCGTTCGAGTACCTGGTGCTAAGCGCGGCATTCAACTTGTTTTCCGTGCGGGAACGAGGTCACTTTTGGAAGTCAAGGCCTGGGAACGTCCTCATTTATACAACAATCGTAGAAGTCATAATCATCGCCCTAATATCTGCGTTCGGTTTCCTGGATCTCGCGCCAATCGGATACATTCCAGCAATAGTCCTTGCAGCCTACGTAATAATTATGACATTGTTGATAAATGATCCACTAAAGGTGTACCTGATAAACAAATTTCATCGAAGCGACAACCTCGCACATTGATCATATACAACTTTAGGAATCATGAGCCCGCTGCGCCCTAATGGCTGAGGAGAGAGATTTTCTAAGGGTTGTTTTGTAATCAGAAGACTGGATAACTGCATATATGTTAAGGTGACGATCGGGCCGCGATTCTCAAGCTTGATAATAGTCTCCTATCCATTATAGTGTCGTAGACATATATCCTCTGACTCAAGAAAACATTTCAAAACGTGCAGTGGCTCAGGCCTCTGGTGCTTCGGCAACCGAACTTGCGTTTGTACTGTCGCTTATAGGCGGAGTTTTGATCACCATCGGATCCGTTATTGGAATGGGATTGGGAGCAATGGGAAGACCATTCTTCTTGGGAAAGGACGGAACGTACGGCGGTTACGGCATGATGGGCGGATATTATTACTACGGAACGAATGGCTATTACGATATGATGTATGGTCTTGAAGCAGTCGGAATAATCACGGGAATACTCGCGATCATCTTTGCCTTAATGATGAGATCAAGACCAGCTGACAGGAAGACCTACGGAGTATTGATACTTGCATTCTCACTCCTCAGCTTGGTTGGAATGGGTAGCTTCTTCATCGGTGCCCTACCAGGATTGATCGGAGGAGTTCTTGCTCTAACTAGCCCCTAGCTAAAAAATGATCAAGTATTGATTGAAGAAATGCTAAGTGTGAAATAGTTTGATGATACCTATCGCTTCAAGAAGCCGAGAGATAGTCTTCAGAGCGGTGTTCGCCATGATAGGTGGACGGTTATAGACATTCGCGCTTTCAATGATCAGATTGATCTCTTGGGCACCTACCTTTGGCATTCAATACTGTCCTGGATAATTTCTGTCGCGACGCCTGCAGTCATGTCAGTAGCGACGTTAGTGGTCGGCCGCAAGGGAACGATGCACCAATCGATGGAACATGGTTCGGATGATGCACCGATTTCAGACATAATAGGAAAAGGTTCGGTCTCGGAGAAATCACAAAGGATCAGTACGACGGAATTAAAAGAATACTCGCCGACAAAAGGCGCCTGCAGAAAATAAGCGATAAGATGCTCCCAGCATTTCAAGACAGTTGCGGTCGGCCAACATCACGAACCAGAACGACGACCTGTTTAAGCCTTGCGAGAGTGTGCCGTCGCGTTCTGAATTAAGGTCTTCCATCTGTCCTCCCCTTCGAGTTTGATTCCTGCCGTCTCTGCGGGAGTCCTTCCCTTAAGCCCCTCATGTGGCTTGATGAAGTTATGGTAGATTTGAACGCATTTCAGAATAGGCGTATCCATCCTCGATTCCCAGCATGACCTTCTCTCGGTCTCGGACTTCCCCGTTTATTCGCTCCATCTTGTTATTGTGGACTTGGCCGCTGAGCCTGATGTCTCTGTCAAGTTAATGTGCCGAAGTCGTACATTCTCTTTGCCAGATTCAGACGAGCAGATGTTTAGAAGATCAAATCGTAAGACGGTTGAACATTGTTATGTGTGAACAGTCTTATGAGTGCAGTAGCTTCGATAGCGAGAGTAGCGCATTTATACCGCTCCAGCTCATTCGTTGACGGGATAGTAATGGCAACCAGCGGGGTTCGTTCGAGGAAACAGGGCCCAGTATCAAATGATAGCGGGCCCGGTGGGATTTGCTTAATGTTTTAAACGAATCCTTTCCTGACAAACACCATCTTTTAGACTAGGCCAGTGACATCAATCCTCCTTGGATTCATCTTAAACTTTGACCAGAGCAACGTCCTGAAGGACATACGGATGCTCGAGCCTTGGTCAAGGAGAGCGTCCCCCTCCCTTAAAAGCTCCACGACATGGCCTGAAGGGCGAGGACACCAAGGTGAGGGCGAGCAGTATTTCCCAGGCTTCGGGGCGTTCGTATACGCGACGGGACAGGAGATCCCCTGTCTAAAAGATGCGAAGAAGAGGAAGGCACACTACTCGGGGAAGAGGAAAAGGCACAGGCCAAGAAGCAGCTGACGATGAACGAGAATGGCCTGATCATGCAGAGGACGAACCCTACGAAGGGCAGGATGTACGACCACGGAATCTTAAGAGCAATCCACCGAGGCTTCCAGAAGGAGTCAGACCAGAGGCTCGACTTCGGCTTATTGCGCCCGACAACCACATCCGCTGTGGCACACACGGGAGGCCCGAGATTGGGGCTGAAGCGTTTGCGATGTGCTCGTTTCGTGGGAAGCCGTTTTGCTTCGGCGATATGGGAGAACACGAACCGCGGTGCCCGAAGAGGGAGGAGAAAAGCCCCTCCCGTTAACTATCACGTTATCTTTATATATCATTAACATAGTATCATGTTAATCATCACCATGGACAGGCTAACAGCAGCCCAGCAGCAACTCACAAGATCGCTTCTCACCTATGAGGATGAGTTCTTCTCTCTTCTCTATTACGATGTGGATGGATTTGCCGAGAAGGCAGCTCCCAGAGTTTTTCAACACGGCAGAAGCATCTCTCTTTACGGCGTCAGGGGGATAGGCAAGACGACGGCGGCCCAAGGGATACTCGCGGCAGGTTTGCGCCTGCCAAGCGATTCCAGCTACCTGCCAGTCGCGGTCTCTGTCAAGGGTTCCAGAAGTGTCAGCTCGCTTCAAGAGCTTGAGGAGAGGTTCTACCAGTCAACACTCCAAGCTCTCCTCAGCGTCGCTACGCTGAGAGAAAGGTTTGAGCGGGTGAAGAATATGGCGAGGACCTACGTGCCCTGGGTAGCCAAGAAAGCAGTTGATGCCGCAAGCCTGGTCTTCCCCCCTGCTTTTCTCGCCTCGGATGCTGTCAAGGAAGGAATCGAAAAGCTCCTCGACAGAACAGGTTTGAGGCAGCCTGAAAAGCTGATTCTCACGAAAGAGGTAGATAAGAGGTTCTCGATCGATCTCTTGCTTAACGGGCTATCTGAGAAGGGCGTTGAACCTGTATTCACGATAGACGAGCTAGACAAGGTTCCGAGGGATGACTTGCTATCCGAGTTCTTCGACGGTAACCAAGAGTGGTTCCAGGGCAAGAGGAGCGTGATCTCACTCTCACACTCATTCGGTGAAGCTATCAAGGATTCGCTTGTAACTTCAGTGGCTAGGTTCTCTTCGGTTGAGCAATACAAAGGCATCACGTCTCTCAAAGAGTTGAAAGAGCTATTGCGTCCTAGGTTGGTACTCGGGCTCTCACAAGTTGCGAAGGATGAGCCAGAAGCAGAGACCGTTGCTTCTGAACTCTTCTCCGAGGAGGCGCTTAAGACGATTCTGGACCTTAATGTACCCAACACTCATCTCATGCTCGAATCCGCGTACGCAGGGTTGGAAAGAGCCAAGAAAGAGCGCACAGAGAGAGTACTCACGAGGCACATAGAGCCTGAAATGACCGAAGAAAGACACCGGGTTCCTACCGGCTTGGAGAGATCGATCCTGGATGAGCTCAGTCGGGTAGGTAGTCTTACTCCATCTGATCTATCCGAGAGGCTTGGCAAGAAACCGTCCTCGATAGTTAGAGCACTTTCCTCGATGCTCAAGAGAGGCTGGGTGGGAAGGGTCGGCGAAAGAAAAAGGGCCTACTACCATATCACCCAAAAGGGCGAAGCCGCGAGAAGATCATTAACTCGAGATAGGGTTAATGATATATGAATTGAGAAGAATGCTTAACGTAGTCGGATGTGAGCGGGGAGGATGCCGGCAGCTATAAGAGGCATAGAGACGACCCTACTCGCATGTACGCATCTCTTGACCTCCATAAGGTGTACTCGCAAGCCGTCTTGATGGTCACGGACAGTGTTGTCGAAAGAGAAGAAAGGATTGAGAACAGAGCAGAGAACATGGAGAAGTTCTCCGACGGTCTTCCTCGCAGCACCCAAGTCGTAATCGAATCCTCGTCGACCTAGTACTGAGTGTACCAAATCCTCAGCAAGAAGCACAGGGTGGTCCTCGCCAATCCGTTGAAGACCAAGGCTATAGCCTCAGCCAAGCTGAAGACTGACAAGGTTGACGTCCTGAAGCTCGCGAACCTTCTCCAGGGAGGTTACATAGCCGAGTCCTACATTCCGCCCAGGCGCACGATGGAGCTGAAGGAACTCGTCCGGTACAGGCGAACCTGGTGCGGATGAGGACGAACATGAAGAACAGGATACACGGCTACCTCCTCCTGATGAACAGCGTACCGATTGACACGAAACCGTTCTCCAAGGAGTTCATCCAAGGCCTTCGCAAGATAGACGACCTGAAGGTTCCGGGATACCTGATACTGCTGGAATCCATCGACGCGGAGGCCCACGAGGCGTCCAAAGTGGTATCGAGGGAGGCTGCTGACGATGAAGGGGCCAAGCTCCTGATGACAATCCCGGCATCTCGTTCTACTCCGCCCTCCTGCTCGTGAGTGAGGTGAGAGATGTGACTAGGTTCCCAGACTCAGACAGTCTGGCGGCGTATGCATGCCTCGTCCCTTCTATAGGTTGAGCTGTCCTGATTATGTACTTTACACCGATGCCATTCAGATAGTTTATGACTTCAGCGGAGTTATACGCATCATTGAGAAGGATGAGCTTCGGCCTTATCCCCAGCACGGAAGCGTGCTCTATCAACTTAGTTACTTGCTTTATCCTTGGCTCGTGCAGGATAGAGATTGCTGCAAGTTTTAGCCTCTCCCCATCCAGCAGGACGCTTATGCTTCCGAACTTGTATGCCCAGTGG
>Ga0208549_100802_pt1 | contig 12349 bp, 12 predicted proteins | sample BED_host_MetaG_FD_187135 | JGI IMG/M metagenome (GOLD analysis project Ga0208549, IMG submission 187135) | Hot spring microbial mat communities from Yellowstone National Park, Wyoming, USA - BED_host_MetaG (SPAdes) (version 2) | ecosystem: Environmental > Aquatic > Thermal springs > Hot (42-90C)... | reverse complement strand
AACCACCAATACATCGGCTCCTGCTTTGTCTAATATCTTAGCCCTTTCAAAGTCAAACGGAGATATGCCTGCTCCAACTCTAAGTCTATGATTTTCATCAATTGTTGGAGAAACACTTATCATTGACAATAGCTTAGCTAAATAATCGATTTTCTTTGATTCAAGAGTATAATTTGCGCCTATTCTTAATATCATACCTTCAATACCGTTATTGCTTACTATAGCAAAATAATCTTCACTTCTCAATAAAACGTTTTCTATTTTAGAATCTGGATCTATTTTCGGTATTTCTTCCCATATATCTGTTTTTTGTTCCTTCACCTTTCTTATTTGAATTGCCTGCTCTTCTCTTGACATATTCCTGTGTATTATTCCGATAGCACCTAGCCTTGCTAAAGTTGTTGCCATTCTCCAATCAGTTACTGTATCCATAGGGCTTGAGATGACCGGTATCGTTAAACTTATGTTTCTTGAAATTTTTCCGGTTATATCAACTTTTGAAGGCTCTAGAGACGATCTTCCAGGCACTATTACTACATCGTTAAACGTTATGAAATCGCTTATGTTCATTTTCATCGCCTTAGTAATTTTACTTCCTCAATTAATCAGTTTAAGAAAAGCGATAAAAACATTTAATATTAATTTGAGTAAATTAATAATTAGTTTAATTGGTTTTATAATTTATTAAATTATATAACCCCAAAACTTTTTAGAATAAATAAAGCATAAGGAGAGGGGTTTACATGGAATACATAGCCATCGTTGATTTAGGTTCGCAGTATACTCATTTAATACATAAGAGGTTAACTTATATTGGGGTTGAATCAATTTTAACATCAGAATTTGATGAAAGAGTTTACAACGCTAAAGCGGTTATAGTATCTGGGAGTCCGTTAAGTGCGTTAAGAGACGATATAAAAGAAATAGAAGAAAATATAAACAAAATAGTAAGCTTTGGGAAGCCTCTTTTAGGAATTTGCTTTGGACACCAATTAATTTCTTTGATGAGCGGAGGGAAAATGGTAAATAAAGCTGAATATGGAAGAACTAAAATATATTTAAAAGGAACAAATGAAATATTAAAGGGCCTCGATGATATTGAAGAGGTATGGATGAGCCATGGGGATTGTGTTATAGATCCTGGAGAGGCTGAAGTAAATGCAATCTCAGAAAGGGGTTGTATTTCAGCAATAAGATTACCCAATAAAATTGTTTATGGGGTTCAATTCCATCCAGAAGTAAGCCATACAAGAAAAGGTTCACAAATATTAATGAATTTTGCTAAAATATCTGGATTTTTAATAAATGAAATTTCTATGAAAGAGAGAGTCTCAAATTATTATGCTGAAGAATTAAACAATATAAGAACTGTTTATAAAGGTGGAAAAGTGGTTTCTGCTGTAAGCGGGGGGATCGATTCTACAGTTGCAACATATATGGTTATGAAGGCTATTGGTTATAATAACGTTATACCTGTTTTAATAGACCATGGATTGTTTAGGGAAAACGAAGTTGATGAATCAATAAAAAATTTAAAGAAGGCCGGAATAAACCCAATTTATATAAACGCTTCAGAAGATTTTATAGCAAGGCTTGAAGGGATAGAGAGTTGCGAAGAAAGGAGGAAAATAATAGGAGAATTGTTTGCAGAGAAACTTAATAAAATAATAATGGATGAAAAGGCTTCTTATTTAATACAAGGTACGACATACCCAGATTTAATAGAAAGCGGGAAAACGAAGCATTCACAAAAAATTAAATCTCATCATAATGTAGGCGGTATTCCTAAGTGGTTTAATGTTCAACTGATAGAGCCTCTTAAGGGATTATATAAGGATGAGATTAGAGAATTAGGAAACATATTAGGAATTCCTAAAGAAATACTTAGCAGGCATCCATTTCCGGGTCCAGGATTGGCAGTAAGGGTCATAGGTAAGTTTACAAGTGAAAAGCTCAATTTGCTAAGAAAGGCTGATAAAATAGTATCTGATGAGTTAAAATCTAAAGGTATATATAATGAACTATGGCAATCAGTTGTATCTATATCAGAGTCTTGGGTAGGAGTAAAAGGAGATGAGAGAGAAGAAGGATATATTATTAATATAAGGCTCATTACTAGCAATGACGGTATGACAGCAGACTATTATTTACCTCGTAATGATGTTGTTGACGAAATATCTCGCAGAATTACAAACGAAGTTAAGAAAATTACGGCAGTCTCTTTCATTACATCAACAAAACCGCCAGCTACCATTGAGCCCTGTTAATAGGGTCAATTATTTTTCCTTTCATGACATCAACAAGACCTTTATCAGTTATTCTTAATTCAGGTATAACAGGTAAAGATATAAGGCCTAATGTCATAAAGACGCTGTTAAGCGAACCTCCTGCCGCGCTTAAAGACTCCTCCAACTGTTTTAGTTCCTTATAAACTTCACCATAACTAGAGTTGTTTATTAATCCAGCTATAGGAAGCTTAACAATAGAAACAAGTTTTCCTTTATCGACATATGCAATACCACCATTTGATTCTATAACATATTTTGATGCTGTTATCATATCTTTTACATCATAACCTGCTATAATTAAATTATGCGTATCATGAGCTATTGTTTGGGCTATTGCCCCCCTTTCAATTCCCAAATTTTTAACAAAACCTTTTCCTATATTACCAGATGCGTGATGCCTATCTACAACTGCTATGTGCATTATGTTTCTTTCTATATCAGAGCTAACAAAGCCTTTCTTAACCGGTAGTTCTTCGACTACTTTCTCGGTTAAAGAACTTCCCGGTATAGCCTTTATTATGTTTGTATTAACTTCTCTTAAATCATCTTTTACCTTAATTAAAATATCTTCCTCGTTAAATCGATTTAAATTAATTGTATTGCTTGCATATTTGGGATAAATGAAGTTGTCACTTTTATTTTTAGCTATTATTTTACCATCTTTATAAACAACCTCTCCCTCTATTATAGTAGTGTTTATGTTAATTTTGTTTAAATTTTCCGAGAAAACTAGATCTGCATATCTGCCTGGAGCTATTATACCTATTTTATCATCAATATGAAGATGCTCTGCGGGATTTATTGTAACCATTTGGATTGATTTTATAGGGTCTATACCTAATTCTATTGCTCTGTTGATTAAATAATCTAAATGCCCGTTTTCTACCAAATCAACAACATTTATATCATCAGCAACAAGAATAAGCCTTCTGCTATCAATTTTATAGTTAGTTATGAGTTCGGAAAGTTCATTCAAGTTTTTCCAAGCGCTGCCCTCTCTCATAAATACATACATGCCCTTTCTTACCTTTTCTAAAGCTTCTTCTACTATTGAGGATTCATGATCACTGCTAGCACCTGCTATTAGATAACTGTCTAGTTTTTCTTTATTAAGGAGTGGTGCATGACCTTCAATAACTTTATTGCTACTTTTTGCTATTTCTATCCTTTCTAGCATTTCTTTCTCTCCTTGTAAAACGCTTTCAAAATCCATCACTTCTCCCAGTCCAATAATTTTTTCTGATTTCATCATTTCGCGTATATCATCATTATTAATTATTTTTCCTCCACTATCTAAGCCTTTATTAATGTCAACAGCTGGGACACAACTTGGAACCTCAAAATAAATTCTTGGAAGAGCATATTTGCTTTCTTCAATAAACAATTTAACTCCTTCATATCCTAAAACGTTACCTATTTCATGGGGATCGGCAATCACTGTTGTTACGCCATGAATGACTTCAAGCTTTCCAAATTCTCTAACATTTAATAGGCTTGATTCTATGTGTATATGACTTTCTATAAAACCCGGCATTACATAATTATTTTTTGCATCTATAATTTTTGTTCTATATCCAATATAATTGTTTATATCTTCCTCCTTATTTAAAACCCTTGTTATAATTCCTTTATATATTGCTATTGATGCATTTTCAATTATTTCCCCAGTAGTTACGCTAACTAAGTTTGCATTAGTAATAATTGAATCAGCCTTAATAATACCTTGAGCAGACATCATTAGTTCTTTTATATTAGGCAATATTTATCATCCTCTAGTTATTATTTACTATTAAAGAAACTTTCAGGGTAAATATACTTTTCTATAAAAAAGATACATTAGAAAGCTTAATTAGATAGGAGCTTAAACCTCATGGAAGTACTTCATCAAATTATTAATTTTTGTGCTCTAAAGCAAAAGAAAATACTTATTTTTTAAGGAGCAAAAGAAACAATCAATAGCTAGAAGCCTTTTTAACAAAATTTAATTTCACTTTATTTATTATAAGCATGAAACTAAAGAGGTTAATCAAAATAGCCTTAAAGGATTTTCATAATTTAATGCAAGGTATAAAGTAATCAAAACGCCCCCTAATATAGAATTTAAATCTTCCCTATTCCTTTTCAATACTTTATCTTTAGACGATAGCTTATTTAGCAAATTAGGATCATTAATATCCAAATCTGAGAAGTCATTTATTTTGTACAAATCTTTTCCTATATATATGTATGATTTTATAGATGCATGTATAGCGTTTTTAGAATTAGTTATTAATTTAGATAACTTTAGCAGATTGCTATAATCTTTTATATTTATCATAAATCCTGCATCTATTTTAGATAAAACCTCAAATATATCACCTAAAGTCCTACCTTCATATTCTATATAATTTTTATTAATATTAGCCTTTTCTAACAAACTTATGTAATTTGATAAGCCCAAATCTTCTAAAGACTCTATAAATTCAACCGTATCGTTAGGCTTCCCCTTATATAACAATTTAGATAAAAAAGAGCCTATGTTATTAATTACATTCTGCTTTAACGCTTCAGAATATCCATCTATTGAAGATAAAACAATAGCTGCTGCTGCAATACCTGGTATGGGTCTCTCGTTAATGATTTCAAAAGATTTTTTATAAGCTGTTGATATTAAATGCCCTAAACCTAATGAACCCAGATCGATATTCCCTAATGCAAGTTCCCTACCTCTTTTATGCGATTCATCAATAATGTCAAAAACTTCTATTGCCTCTACAATTCTCTCTTCAAACTCTATTTCAGGCATAAATCTATGAATTGAACCAGGCTTTATAGGCGAAGTTAAAGTTAACATTAAAGCCCTTTTTATATCTCTTATCATTAAGATTTCCCTGCTTTTTGTAGCTATTATGCTTTATAAATTTAAAGTAAACTACCTGACCTTAAGAATAAAGTTACATTATAAATAGTATAGAAAACTTTATTCTACCTTCAATTAGTTTACACACCTTTGACCCATACCTCTCATTAAGGTATGAGTTATGTTTAAAAGAGGAGCTATTTTCAGTTTGCAAAAGCGAGAAACTTATTAATTCTTAAATTCAACATATTATATTGGTGAATTAAATGAGCAACATAGAAACAAACCAAACCGTAAAAATCAGTGATTTAATAAATAATATAAATAATCTAGTAGATAAGATAACTAAATTAGTATTAAATTTAACTGATTCTCTCTTGATGCCTAGTATAAACACTATTAAAACCATAGTTAATTCTATATCATCAATAGATTTATTATCTCAAGATGCAGCAATGCAGGAAAAAATGAAAAATTTTGCCGAAATGCAAAAAAATGTTTTAAATTCACTTATAGATTTCTTAAATTATCTATCAAATATTGCAAGCAATATATTAAATAGCTTGATGAACTCTTTTAAGGTAGACGATTTAATAAGTTATTTTAATAAAATTTTAAATTACGTTAAAGAGTTAGGATTAAAAATCCTTAATATATTAAAACAAATATTTAATTTAAACTTACTAGATGCAATTTCAAAGTTTTTAGAAAGTTTTATAAATAACTTATCAGCAAATTTAGAAAAAATATCAAAAAGTAATGGAAGCATCTCAGATATTTTAAAATTATTGGTTGATCAAGACTTTCTAGCATTTATGAACATAATTTCTCCAATAGTAAAGGCTTTTGGTAAAGCTGTAAGATCTTATACTTTTGAGCCTGAAAAAACACAACAAGATGTAAATTCAAGCTCTCAGCAATAAATATGTGAATTAAAAGAAATTAGTGTTGTAAAATTATATAAATATATTTCTGACTATTCTCTGCCCTAAAGGATTCCCTTGGGCGGTTCATATGTTTAGGATTGTATTTCTTACGACACATTGCCAGCCATTGATAAAGTTATAGTTGAAGATGTATTTTACGTGTTTATTTGAATTGTACTAAATCTTATGTTCTCCTATATTTTAAATTCTAATACTTAAGAGCTCTACTAGAAGAGAAGAGGCTTGACATTCTTGTCAATACTTATCCTCTTAAAAGGATAAAATATTTTAAAATTTAATTTTTAATATAAAATTTTTAAAACATTTTAAAACATGTAATAAAAATGTTAACTATAAACAAAAAGTTAATGCCTAGCCAAACCAATTAAAATACCTATTATAAATCCCAAGAGTATTGGACCAATAGTAAATAATCCTAGGGTTAACATAAGGTTTCTAAATACAGGCTCTATACTAACTGCCTCTGTTTGTAGGGTAGATAGAGTATTGCTTAAGCTACCCCCAAAGCTCCAAACATTTAATATAACGCCTATTATAACTATAATGATAAAAGCTATTATATATTTCAAAATTTTAACTGAAACGTATCCTAGCCCTAAACCCAATAAAAATTCAATTAGTATAGTAATCAGCTCATAAGGATTATGCAAGGCATTTACAAACATTTGAGATAATGAAGCATTAGTTATTGTTATTGTTGAAAAAATATCCATTATCATTAGATTCACCACTAAATTCTAACCTCCTAACCTTAAAGGTTTTTCTAAGTTCTTAAATATTATTTTATTTTGACTGACCTCCTCCCTGCCCTGAAGGGCAAGGCTTTCAGATGTAAAACCTATAAATTCTTTAAATAGAGAAATATAGGATAACATAAAATTAATATATCTTCCAAATATCTTGGGTCCTAAGAATAATTGATTAAATCTGATTAACTTAAAAAGCTCAGAGGAAAGTCGCTCATCACTTCTCAGGGTCGCTCCATCCTCCTCATTGCAATTATAATAATCTTTATACAGCTGACCTCCTCCCCACCCTGAAGGGCGAGGGTTCCCTCAGGGTAGATCATAGGTTTGTAATTTACCACCTTCATTTTCATCACTTCATAGCTAGTGGGTTTTACCCACCCCGCTCCATTTATCCAGCGGTAGACCACTGGCTGGGCCTTCAACCAATTACCCCTATCCCTCACTGGGAGTTGCCCCTTCCTCCCAGATCCAAGGGACTTGGGGATATGTTTTTAATGTGTAGGGACATATATATACTTTGGCCCTAATTTAGTGCTTCCCTACACGATTCCTATATTACGATACCTCTGTTAGTTGGGGTAGAGGCGTACCTCATATTTCAGTGACGCATACCCCTTTGGCAGCTGTCTCAATTTTTAATAAGTATTTAAACTTAAAAAACTTTACTTTCATCCCCGCCCTGAAGGGTGAGGCTTTCAGATGTAAATAGCTTTATCTGACAAAAGATTAACAAGCTTAGCCTTTATAGCCGAAAGAAGGTTACAACCGAAAGTCTCGCCCTTTAATGCAAGGAGGAGGTCAGATTTCTAATTTTTAATCTATTAAAATATTTTAGCTAAATATTTTTAAACAAATTCTAAAAGCCTTTAATAATTTATTATATATAAAAATAATTGGGGTTAGGCGTGAAAAGTAACTTGGTAATTGCTGGGACTAATGATGTTTCAAACGAAATAGCAAAATCCATAGCAAATTCCTTATCAGCTGATATATGTAATCCCATATATAAAACATTTCCAGATGGAGAAAGCTATGTAAGAATACCTTGCAACATAAAAGGGAATAGAGCTATAGTGGTTCAATCTCTTATATATCCTCAAGATAAATCTATAATGGAAACCATCTTATTGGGCGACGCCATTAAAGAACTAGGAGCTGAAGATCAAGTACTCGTTTCTCCCTATTTAGCTTATTCTAGACAAGATAGGGTATTTTTAGAAGGAGAACCAATTAGTATAAGATCTGTTTTAAATATGTTTAAAGAATATTATAACATGTTATTTACAATAGAAATACATAAAGAGGAAAGTTTAAAATATTTCGGTAAATTATCAATAAACATAAGACCATACACTTATATGGCAGAAAAGATTGGATTCAAAAATAAGAATGTAGCTGTTTTGTCTCCAGATGCAGGGGCTATAGATAGAGCAAAATCCCTTTCTTCTTATTTAAATTGCGATTACGATTATTTTATAAAGAGTAGAGATAGGGTTACAGGAGAAATAACAATGCAACCAAAAGAGTTGGACGTTAGAGGAAGAGACATCATAATAATTGATGATATTATCAGCACAGGAGGTACAATATTGAAGGCTTCTCAAATCTTGAAGAGCCAAGGAGCTGGAAAAATATATGTGATGGTATCTCATGCTATATTGTTAAATAATGCAGAAGAAAAGCTTATTTCTTCAGGCATTGAAAAGATATATGCAGCTAATACTTTACCTAAGAAGGATAAGGTTTATTATATAGACGTTGGACCTTTGATTGCAAACAATTTAGCCGCTTATCTCAATTAAAGCCTCGGAATCTTGTAAAAGCTTCCAATCTTTTCCTATACCTACTATAACTAGCATTGATTTTGGTTCTGCTCCAGCCTTTCTAATTAATTCGATTAGGGCATTTAATGTATGCCCTCTAACACTAAAGTCATCAACTATAAGTATTTTCTTGCCTTTAGGAAGTTCCCTCTTGGGCACGTAAAAAACTGTATAAGATGCGGGCCCGCTGAAATGAATTCCGTCTATAATAGGCTCTGTAATTAAGGGTCTCTGTTTTCTAGCAATTATCATTGGCACGCCAGAGGCTATGCTAATTGATGTAGCTAAACTAATACCTCCAGTTTCAGGTGTTAATATTTTGTCAAATTCCCCATTAAACCTCTTCTTAGCATATTCAGATATTAGTAAAAGGGCATCAGGGTTCCAAGTTACACCGCTTATATCATAAAATCCGTTATATATCTTAATGGCAGTAGCAACGATATTTGATATTACTTGTTTCGATAGTAAAGCATTTAATATTTCCTTCGCATTTCCTTCGGAAGGTAATGTATATTCTGTAGAATATCTTGAAATCATAGATAATGGCAAACCTGTTAATTCTGATACCTTTGATAGGGACAAAAATTTCCTGGCAGATCTTAAAATTTTTACTGCTCTTAACCTTTCATCATAGTTTTGCTGCGGCAATTATAAGCCCCTCTATATAATTAATGTTTAAACCTTATAACATTGAATAAACAATCTTTGCAAGTTCCAATGCTCCGTCATTATAGCTATTAGGGACAAGGTACTTAACTTTTTCAACAGCGTTTATTAATGATTCTTCGTTGACTTTATCGGGAGGCAAATAATATGCATTTAACTTTTTTGCCATAATTTCTGATTCCTTTAATCTGGTTTCATTTTGCATCCATTTCCATTCTATATTTGGAGAAAGTATTGTAGGTTTTTTATATTTTAATGAGCTCTCAACAGCTGTCCTTCCAAAGTGTGTTATAACAATTTTTGCTTTCGCTATATATTTTTCTAGTTCTGGATCAAATTGGAAAACTTTCCATTCAGGATGAGCTTTCATATAAGGCTTTGGGTCAACCTTGCCTGTTTGCAATACAATATTTTCTAAATTGGTTTTAGATAAAGAATCAAAAAGCTTCTTATATCCATAACTCCCAGCGCTGACCAAAATATACCCTTCATCCTTAATTTCGTATTTTAACTTACCTAAAAAAGGGCCAACAACCTTACCTTTTTTATTAAATTTTAATTGCTCTTCCCATTGAAATGCTATCAACTTTGATATTTTTCCTAAAGTCTTAATCGTTCTGCTTGGCTCCAGAAACCTCTCTGTTGACTCAAAAACTACTATATCTGAACCTTTTAACCATAAAGCAATACCCGATGATATGCTATGATTACTCCCACTTGCTACAACTATTTTATATCCTTTATTAACTCTAATTAAGGACTTTATAATTGCTATAGGCGCTCTCAAAATGCCTAAATACAAAGGTTCGCTTGGGTCTAAAAATTTAGGAGTTTCTGAAATAACTTTTCCATAGTTTTTTACTGAATTCCTTGTCCATTCGTCTTTTTCAGGTATTATGAAATCTACATCGATACCCAAATCGATCATGTGTTCAGCCAATGCTATGCTATGCCCAGTATGTCCCCCTCCGCTTGCTATTACCAATACCTTCTTCATATCCATCTCCTTTAACCACTTTTTATAAGCTTTGAAATAAAAAATCCAGGATAGCCTCTATCCGGCGTAAACCTTATCCCATAATCATTTTTTAATGCATCACTCTTCACTTTTATTTCTTCAACATCAAATCCCATACTCATTGCATACCTTATATTTGCCTCATTTTCACTATAAGTTATTGTACATGTAGAATAAATTAAAGTTCCTCCATGTTTTAATAATCTGAAAGCTTCATTTATAAACTGCTTTTGGTATTTAGTTAAAACTATCATATCCCTTAAAGTTTTTTGATCATATAGTTTTGGTATAACGCCTAAATTTGTACAGGGGGGATCGACTAAAACAAGGTCTGCCTTCTCATTTATGTTAAGCTCTTGGCTAGCATATCTAGAATCCCCTCCTATAATTTCTACCCAATCATAGCCAAGCCTATTAATTTTTTCTTTTAGATCTTTTACCTTACTCGGCCTGTCTATTGCTATTATCCTAGAATTCCTACCAAATTTTTGTGCTATTACCCCCAGCTTACCTCCCGGAGCTGCATTCATATCTATAATAAGGGGTTTATAGAATTCGTTTGGATCAATTATTTCTCCAATTAAAATACTTGGTATGCTTTGCGAATATATATAACCCTCATTAAATCCCGGTAGTTCCCTTATTTTAGGTGATCTGTAAACTGATTCTTCAACAATTACAGCTAGCCCATTTTTAAGTTTGTATATATCATCATAATCTATTGCTGACGTACCTGATGCAAGAGGTATATTGTTTTTGCTAAAAATTGTCACTTTATCTCCTTTTTTTATTTTATCTGTTTTAAGTATACCGGGTATATATAAGTTACTACCCAAATATACAGATTCCGACGCGTATTTGTTTACATAAACTTTTTTATCATGTATAGGTATTTCGTAGGGTCCGTTTATGGGAGCCCATATAGCGTAGTCAATGATTTCATCTTCATAAAAATTTATGTTATTTTCTTTCAGTATCTTTAAGTAATCCTTTTTATTAATTTTTAATGTATTTATCCTTAAATAAAACCTTTTAGGCGGTTTTGTTAAAAGGTTAACTATTTTGCATGAATTGCCAAATATCGAATCCAGTTCTTCCAGTAAGCCTATATTATAATTTAAAGTTTCACTGCAGTTTTTCATTTTTAATCCTCTACTCTATTATATAAAAACGAAATAAATATTATTAAATCCCATTAAAAGTTCACTTATAATTATAAGAATGCTTTATATACCTATTTCATATATATACATAATAAAGAAACCAAGTTCCATCATTTAATACTACGCTTACTAAATTATTTATGCCTAAGTTAATTGAAGCGACCTTGTTACCTTTAGGTGATTCAACTTGTATTTTCTTCCTCTCTCCTCTCAAAATTGCTCTTCTTTCCCGTTTTAGTTTTCTCAGCACCTACTTCAAATAAGAAATGTTATGGTAGCGAACTTAGCAGGTTTACCTTCAGTAGCTACAGTGTTTACCCTATATTTAGGGGTTATTTATTTTGCCGAAGAGCCTTCTCCATATGGCCTAGGTCTATCTGTAGTAAATGCTGCTTTATCATTGCTGCCTGCAACATTAGCAATGATAATAATTGCCCCAATAGTTGGTTTAGCAGTAAGTTCTTTAGGGCCAACATCAGTTCTTATATACGGCTCAATAGTTTCTTTAGCTAGCTTCTCTTCATTCTTATATGATAGGGGAGGGGTTATTCCTTATAATAATAGATTCTTTTATTACAGGTATAGGTATTATATCAATAATGACACCGATAGTTAACATGATAGCAATTTCTATGCCGCAAGATAGCCTTACTGTAGGCCTTGGGTTTAATACTATGGTAAGGTTTTTAGGCTCATCAATAGCCCCTGTTATGACTGCTAACCTCATGACTACATATGTTTCATATGCATTATATTACATTCCAAAATTAGGTATTTCTTTCTTTACAAATGAAAGCCTCGCCCTTTAGAGTGGGGATGAGAAAAGCTTATAAGGGCTATTTCCTTATTAGTT
>Ga0208549_100801_pt1 | contig 12353 bp, 24 predicted proteins | sample BED_host_MetaG_FD_187135 | JGI IMG/M metagenome (GOLD analysis project Ga0208549, IMG submission 187135) | Hot spring microbial mat communities from Yellowstone National Park, Wyoming, USA - BED_host_MetaG (SPAdes) (version 2) | ecosystem: Environmental > Aquatic > Thermal springs > Hot (42-90C)... | reverse complement strand
AGATACAAAATGCATTTTTTATACACTTATATACACAAACAATGAATAAATATACAAAAAATAGAAAGATTTAAATATTAAAAAAATTAAAATTAAAATTAGACATGACGTCCCAATTTAAAAGGGAAAATAGGCTTGAAGCTTCTGGGATGGCTTCAAGGGAAGTGGTAAACTCCCAGACTATCGAATCTCCTTTAATAACCTTTGCTCGAAAAGTAAAGTCAAGTGTAAAAGCTGAAAATATAGAAATAAATGAAAATAAAAATACAATAACATTCTATGTAAACAATGTATTTGTAATACTTGAACCACAAGTAGAAGAGAATGGAGAATTAATATACACTACTATAACACAAATATTTTACAATAATCAGCTAAAAGCATTAGCAAGGATATATATAAGTTCAACAAAGATTATATTAGAAGATAGCGATAGAAAACTGACAGCTGAGTTTGAAAACGTTGAAGAAGATCCATTAATATGCAGTAAAGAAGAATGGCTCTTTGATTATCTAAGCGATTTGGGAAAAATAGAAGAGCTGGATGAATTCATTGAACACATAGAAAGTGAATTCAAGGATTATGCTGGTTTATCATGAGCGAACAAAAACTTGAATTTGATGAAATAATAATAGATTGCTATAATGAGTACGGTGTTCTAGAGAAAACTGTAAAGAAAAAATTGCCAAAAAGAATTATAAGTGTGGAAGAATGGAATAATTATAAGGTACATGAAGTATACTTTGGTAAAAGAGCTGTAAAGAAATCACCGTTTAATGTTCTTGTAATTAAATTAAAGAAAGAACCATGAGTAACGAATATTTTGAAAGTATTAGAGAAGAAATATCGAGATTACAAATTTTAATTTACGAACTTCAAGATAAAATTATTGACCTTGAGAGTAGGATTGAGTACTTAGAAAATGATGTTCATTACTTAGAAGGAAGAGTGAGTGATTTGGAAAGATGAAAAAAATAAAAGTAATTATTTATAGAGAAGTAAAGTGTCCTAAATGTGGGTATTCTTGGACTTTTAAACCTAGAAAAAGAGCATTTGCTAAGTTTGTTCAATGTCCACAGTGCTTCACTCAAATCAAAATAATTGAATAAATTTTTTTATTCTTTTTTTAATTTTTTATTCAAATCTTTTTGGCAATTTTTTCTTAATAAAAATATACCTAAAAATTTAAATATTAATTATATTATTATTTTCTTATGGCATCCAAAAAACCAAATGATGGAAAAATAATAAGCTTCAGTGATATCCAATCAAAAACAAGAAACTTTAAACCAATAAATGAGCTTGAAGGAAAAGAGATAATTATAAAGAGTGTAAAATTCGATGTCCACAGTAAATATGGAGAAATGGGAATAGTTATGCTTGATGATGGAAATGAATACTATACATTCAGCAACGTTCTAGTAGCTCAATTGAAAGCAATACTGCCATACCTAAACGAAGGCAAATTAGTTAAAGCTACATTAAAAAAAGTCAAAAGGTATTTAACTTTAGCATAATTTAAAACAATTTAATTTTTTTCTAACTCAAAATTATTGGTTTTATTTTATTGTCCTCAATTATTCCTTTATCGTATTTTTGACTTAAGACTTTTTCTTGATTTATTACAATAACACTATCCTTAACATTCTTACGCAATAAAGTTTTAGTTTTTAAAAATTGTTTTTGAACAAAAGTATTTTGCTTAATTTCAATTGCATTAGGCTTTATTCCTTTCCTTTTAATTTCATTATTAAATGTATAATCCTTAACGTTCCGAATCTCAATACTACCATGTTTTTCTAATTTTAGCTTACCCAATTCTTTATCATTTATTAAAGCTGCTTTTTTCAAATTTTCATAGCCTTCTTGATTAACAATAATGCTATCCGTATCACAATAATAAACATTTTCTAAACCAGCTATCTTAATTATTTTCCATAAATACATTCTTGCGTAAGCGGTTACGTGTGAGGCAATAGCAATAAAAGAGTCATGACTTGGTATATCTTTACTGTAAATAATATAATCTTCTCCAAAACGGATTATTTTAATTCGTTTATTTGTAGCCAGATTGATTGAAGTCATTTCTTGGCCAGATTCTAATTCAGTCCCCAATTCATCTTTGTTTATTTTTATTACTTTTTTATTTCTTTGGCCAAATTTCCCATAAAGACTATTCATAAAAATTTTAACGAAATGTTTAAATATCTCATTCTTTTCGTTTGAATACTTTATTTTTAAATTGTAAAAATATTCAACATATTCTTTAAAAATTGGAGCTTTTTCGTATAAGATACATTCATAAACTTCTTGAATTAAATTATTATCAATAGCATACTGTATTTCTGGAGTAACCAAATAAGCTTCAAAATTTCCAATCGGAAATATTAATTTATTATTTTGCTTTATTCCAAAAACATTTTCATTAGTTTTTATTCTTACTTTTGCAATTACTAAATAATTCTTTAAATAATTTTTAAGCTCATTGATTGTAGGCCCTAAAACATACTTTACAAGTCTAATTGGATATTCAAAATTTTTCATGACATAAGGATACATACTATTTACGTCTAAATAATAAACATTTTCAAATTTTCCTTTTCTTAACATTTCAACACGCCCCCCTCTATAACTTAAAGTTTCAATCAACTCCATTTCTGGATCATGATGGATATGGATAGCATATTTCATGAAACGATGTTTAAATGCATTAAGACTCAGTCCAGCTATTGTTTCCTTAAAATTACCTAAATCATGAAATTGAATAAATTTTATAAGGTATAATATAAAGTTCTTAATAATTTCAACATCTCTTTTACAACGTTCATAAAGTTTTTCGTTATCAACTTTATTGAAATCAACATCAATTTTTTCTAAATTAAACAATTTACCAATTTCTTCAACGCTTTGTTTTATATAGTTCATTGTGTCAATAAATATTAATTTGATATTATCTCTTTTAGCTTTACAAATAAAAATATCGCTTTCTGGAATGAATTGCGTAATTTTAAAACCTTTTTCTTGAAGCAAATAATACAAACCTAAAATATTAAAATCGTAATGCCAATTGTGAGCAAGTATATAAAATGTTTTATATCTTCTTGCTCTTTTTAACAAAATTTCGATAATTTCCCAGAATTGTTCTTTAGTGTTAAATTTATAAAAAAAGTCATAAACAATTTTATCATTATTTAAATAAATGTAATTTATACAACCTAAACGTAAAGTATGAATTTCTTTATCATTTTCGATTTTGATGAAAGCTTCAGTATCAAGAAAAATCATATGATGGGGTATTTTAACGTTTTTATTTGGACGAATATAATGTGGTTTAGGATATTTAATTAAGCTATCCTGAATGCTATTTAAATACTCAATAAACCTTGACTTTGCTTCGTTAAGAATTTCTTTTTTGCTTTTATAACCACGTTCATGTAAAAAATTTTCTAAATCGGATTTATTATTAATACCATATTCTTTTAAGAATATTTTATAGCTTGATTCAGAAATTCCAAAGACTTTTAAATCATCAATTCCATGTTCCTTAAAAACTTTTTTAATTGTTAAATACTCCATGCGTCAACTAATTGAATTTTTATGACTTTAGTTGTAACATATGCATTCTGAACAAAATCGAAAGCTCGAGTTTCTAATTCATTTCGGGACATTGGACGCAAAGAATGAAAACCAACATAAGCTTCTCTTTCTTTTCCAGAAGGATCCTCGTAAACAACCCTTACTTTATAATTGTAAGGAGTATCAAAAACTGATATTTTTGCTTTTGGCAAGTCTTTAAGGTTTTTTAATTTATTAGCTCTCCTAATATATTCAATGTAATTTTCTTCTCTTAAAATTTGATTATATAACCTTAAGAAATTTTGCCTTCTTAAACCTAAACCTTGTTGCTTTAATGTTCGTAAAGTTTCATTTGCAGATATTCCTTTTCTTGCAAAATTTCGGATAATAATCTCTCTTCTAATGTCATCAGAGGACATAAGTAAAAATTAATGGTTTTAAAACTATAAATGTTTTTATTCAAAAATGAACATTTATTTCCTTTTTCGAAGTCTTCTTAAGGTTAAAGCTAAATGAATTCTCTTTTTAAATGAACCTTTGGCATGTTTTAAAGCTCTTTTTAAATATTCAACTTTAATTGTTCCCTGATTAGTAAATGCTTTTTTTCCATATCTTTGTTTCATGTATCTTTTTAAAGAACCTTTTCGTTTAATAGCTTTTTGAATCCAGCGTCTAGCCATGTCTTCTTTTATGATGACAGCAATGACACTTTTTGGACTTTCTTTTTCGTGTCATTTCCTACGATGTAATTTTATAATTGCCCTAATTCGTCCTCGAGGACACCTTTTCCCAGATTTTAAGGCCCTATATAAATACTTAACTTTAATAGTCCCATTTCTAGTAAATGCTCTTTTACCATACTTCTTTAGGAAATATTGTTTTACATAGCCATATCTTTTATGCCTTCTTACCATTAAAAAATAAATATTTGAAAACGAATTAAAGGATTATGTGCGAAATTTGTAGTGAAAAATGTAATTGTAAATGTGAGAGATTGATTTTATTACAAGAAATAATTGACCAAGATTTTGAAGGACTTAAAAAAGCAAAAATTTTTCAGTGTTATGAATGTCAACATAAGTTTATTGTAAGAGTAAAGCTTGAAGGATATGAGTATTAAAGAGACTATAAGTAAATGGCAATTTTTATTAAGTGTATTTAGTTTTATTTTATTATTTGTAAGTCTTTATCAGTTAGAAATTGTATTTATTGACATGACACTAAGTAGAGCTTTTTGTTTTCCATTTGATATTTATTGTTCTTTACAATATTGGATTATAAGAGATATATGGTATACAACAATAATTTCAGCATTTTTTATGTTGTTATATGCAATATGGAAATATGATTAAATTATTTCTGAAAGTATAGTCCAATAAATACTCCTAAGAAATATTCGATAAAGTCATCAAATATTGTATCATGAATCAACTCATATTCCCAAATTTGATAAATTGCAAATATTATTGTTATAATTATTAGTAACCATTTGTTAGAACTTGCTATAAAACCAATAGCAATATGAAATAGGTTAGTAGCGTATGGTATTTCTTTATCCAATTTGTTCTCAAATAAAAACCATTCATTTACATTTACCATAATTTACCCCTTTTTGCATAAACATAATACATAACCAATCCAAATAAAAACCCAGCTATAAATGTTGCTGGACTTTTAAATAAAAATCCTATTATTAGAGAAGTTATAATGCTTAAGAAAAGCGATAGATTTAAGTCAGTCTTTATTCTTTCAGTTTCTCCTTTCTCTTTTCCTATTGTTCTAGCTGTAAATGGACTAGACAATAGAAAAGTAAATATGTGTTCTTCTGATAACCATACTATGCCTATACCAACAGCGTCTTCAAATCTCATTTTCCAAATAGTGCAAATATCTGTCTTCCATAAACTAAAAATAATATTGCAACTATTATCAAAAATACAACAATTAAACCAATTAAGATTGAGGCACTAAGTCCAACTGAATTTAACCAATTTGTAAATCCTTCCCATGCTGTTTGTGTTTCAGTCGTTGGTAATCTTACTCCCTCATATTCAATCTGCAAATTTCCCCATACATGATGTTCTTTCCAAGTTATTTCATCATACCATGGATAATATAAATAAACGCTTATTGTATTGTCTCCATTAAAAACGTGTCCTGTTACGTCTAAATGAGCATCATTATTATTAACAATAGCAGAAAAATCATTCAAAGTCACGTAATTAATTTCTCCATCAGCATGAACGTCCAAAATTGCTTTAGTAATTTTTCCTATTACTGTGACCTTAAATGTATTAGCAAATGAACTTCCTCTTTCTTTTTTATCTATTACGGAAATTGATTCAGTTGTCATCGTTTATTATAATTAATTAGTCCCCTTTTAAAGGCTAAAAATGTAAAAAATATTAGTCCAGCTTGAATTCCAGCTTGAATAACATTTATATTTGAAATAAACATTTGAGAACCTAAATTCGTAAAGAATGTTAATCCAGCTAATATTCCAGCATCAATTAAATCATCTTTTATACCATTATCTTTAGGATCTAAAACTGTAATTTTGCTTAACCTTAAGAAAATATCTTTAATAACCATTGTTTTATTGCTTCTATAATTTGAGTTAAGAAATCAGTTTCAGCTGGTTTAGGTTTAGCTTCTTTCAATTTTTCTGGAATTTTGTTATATGATGCTTCTGGTTTTTCAATTGGAGTTTGAATATCTCGAATTAATGGAGCATGATAAACCTTATTGCTCCCATATACCAATTTAGTTTCTTTTTGTTTAAAATATTGCAAACATCTTTTTACATTTTCAATCTCTTCTTGATTAATCTGTATAGATTTTTGATAATTATCAATTATTCCTTTAAGATAATTTCCAAAAACAACGATTGTAGCCTTAGGTTGATAACTTAACCATGCATTTTTTGCAACTTCAGCATCTTTTATAGAATGATATATTGCAATACTTCCATGAACAACATCAGCTGATATTTCAGGTTCATTTATTTGTTCATATTGAATATTAGATTTAAGCCAATCTGGATAATTTAATGCTGTGCCATTTGGTTCATACAAAACAACATAATCAGCATCGTATTTTTGAAGTAAATCATTTAATTTATTTATAATATTTTGATACTTTTGAATTTGTTGTTGAGCAAAGCTTATTCTTATACTTGCATCATTTTCATCTATCCATCCATATTTCATACAATCGCTCATGTTTGTTGTTTAGGAATAATTGTTATTGTTCCTGTTCTGTTTTGAAGGTTAATTTGAATTTGCAAAGTATAATTGTTTTGCAGAGCGTTAATTAACTCCTGAACGATTTTTTGAATTAGCTTTCTTTCTTCAATTTCTCTAGCACGAACATATTCCTTCTTTTCATCATCCCAAACTACTTCGCTCATTTTTTACACCCCCATAATTATAATGTTAACATAAAGGAAAAATTGAACCGTGTTACTTGCAGACTCAGTATTTCCGTTACAATGCCACATAACTTCTGGTGAATCATTCGTTGGTAATATTAAATTTGTTGTCCAAAAATCTAAACTTGAAGATGATTGATATGGAAAACTTAAATAATTAAAATCATGTTGAAGGTTTGAAGAGGCAACCCAATAACCAACTGTTTGTGCAGAACCATCAATTGTTACTTGATGAGAAGTCACACTCATAATGCCTTTTTCCTTTATAATAATAGTCCATCCACTTGATACACCAAAGCTATCTGGATTATTTCCTCGAAGAATAATTTGGCAATATATTTCCGTGATAATAATTACATCTCCACTTGCTCCAACATTACCGCTAATTGTAAATGAAGTTGCATAATTGCCTGTTCTTAATTGTAAAAATACATTATTATCAGTATCATTGTTTGCAGTTGGTTGATAATAACCTTGAATTTCATTAACCAAATTTGAAGAGATTGTTGCTGCAGCTGTAGTTTTACGATTACCTTTTGCCCACCAACGTATTCCTACTGTATAAACAAAATTGCCTGTTACATTAAGAGTATAAGTATCATTTGTTCCTAAAGTTATTGTTAATATATTTACTGCAGTCGTTGAGGTTAAACCAAAGCCTGCTATTATAGTTACTTGAGTTATGTAAAGAGTAACTCCTGAAGTAATAATATAACCATTTACATTTACAGTAATGCTTGAGCTTGAAGGTATACTTCCAATATAGTCGATTAGTAGTCCGTTTGATGTATTTGGGACTTGCAATGAACTCTCTAAAGTATTATTAATATAAAGTTTTGCTTCTGCACCATTAGCACCAGTAACATATCCCCATATTCTTACTCTTATATAATTTGTGTTAGCTGAGCTAGTAAAAGTATAACTTTTAATTGTAACTTCAGTCGTTGAAGTTGTAGAGTATGGAGTAGCAGGTTGGTCAACATTATAATAACCTCCTATTCCACGCCCAACTGTTCTGTTATCTTTAACATCCCAGAGAAATTGTTTTAATATTGTTGTATTTTGTGGAGTTGGATAAGTTATTGAAACGCTCATGCATACATCACCGCTATTGTAGTCGAAGCTGAAGCTGACACATATAATTCGGATAAATCAAACTTAAAATTCATAGGAGTTGAAATACTTAATATTCCTCCATTTGCTGGTATTTTTATATTTTGTAATGAAGAAGAACCTAAATAAACATCGCTAGCAGAATTGTTTTGTATTATTAACATATTGACTAAAGTTGAAGAAGAAGCTATTGGAGTAGCAGTTGTCCCTACATTTAAATTCAATGGAGTAAATGTTTTTGTTCCTGTTAAATTAACATCTTTTGCTAATCCAACATTATCTTGAGCAATTGTTATTAAATTTCCAACTGTAATTTCCATTTCAATGTCTTCTGGAAAACCAGCAACTAAAATTAATTTTCCTCCTGAAACAGCTGAATGCTTTAAAAATATTTTTTCAATTGCCATTTTGAATTTTACTTTACCTTGTCCGTAATCAAATTCAGGAATACTTATAAAATTAGTTGGTTCATTTATCGCTATTTGTAGATCAGTAGCATCATTCTTCAAAATTGTTAAAACGTCTGAAGGAATTCTTATTGCATCATTAGAATTATCATTTCCGTATCTAGCATTATCAAGCAAAATAGTATATATTTGTGTTCTTCTATGTCTTAATTCTTCCCAATTTTCTAAAAAACTCATCTTAATATTCTAAAAACTATTATATCTGGCTTTAAAGTAATTTCACTTGTTTTAGAACCTTGAGTTATATAATCTATATTTTTAGGAAATGAAATATAAATAGTAGGAACAGAATTAACTTTTGGAGTAGGAGTATCTGTTTGAGAAAAGTGAATATTTTGTTTTAATTCAATTTCTCTCCATTTTGATAATTCTAATTGATTTTTAAATTGTTCTTGCTCAGATTTTGTAATTTCTTGAGAAACTTGTTTTTTAAAAAAAGTTGAATATATCCAATAACCTATTCCTAATCCAGCAATTATTCCGATTACTATTACTGTTTTCTTGTTCATTATTCATTTAATCTTTTATTTCGTCGTAAACTAACGTTATTGGAGTTGAAGATACTGAAAGTGTAGTGAATAATTTAACGTCCCCTTGTTTTGCCTGTCTTAAATCAACTGAGCCTTTTATACCGTTTATTTCAGCAAAGTCAATTATTGCAATATCGCTTTCTAATTGATATGGAGAATATTCTAAATAATTTACTAATTGTTGAGCTGTAAATGAAGTTTTTGGAATTAATAGTTTAGAACCATGTAATTCTATTCTGAAGTATGAAACTCCTCCAGAAGGAGCTTGAAGAACCAGCCTTCTTAAAACTGAACCTGTATTTATATCAACTTCTTCTTCTGACTGAACACTTCCGTAGTTTAAGTATGTAAGAACATGATTGTAAACTCCTAAAGCTGAATCTCCAACTTCTGGCACAACTTCAACTAAACTTACGTAAGCATTAATTGAATTGAATGTATAACCTGAACCAATTGTAGATTCTGTCCCTAAGTCCATAGCTAACTTAAAACTTGAATAATTAAATGAATCAATTAGAGCAGAAAAATCATGGTCATTCCATTTATCAATCCTGAAATCTACAGGAATAAATGCTTCAGCTAATTGATTCGTTAAACTTGCTGTAGTAGAAAAATCTGTATAAATAGGTGCCTTCATTGTATCATATTCAGTTAATTTTCTAATTTGCTGGCCAGTTAGCTTAAATGGTATATCACTTCTTTTTCCTTCTCTGTGAATTCTTACTTCAGAAACTAAATCCCAAACTGTAGCTGATTTTGTTACTGATGTGCCTGTATTATAATTTACTTGTAAATCAACAACAAGTCTTTGAACAAAATAATCTCTCGGTAAATCTAATACATTAGTAGCACCTTTCGTTAATGCCTGAACAGGTAATGTTCGATATTGAACCCTCATGTTTATCCCTCTATGGAAGTCCTAATTTACCTTTTACTAGATTGTATACTATTACCACCACTAGAGCTATTACAGCTACATACAATATGTTTTTAAAGTCCATGAATTAATTTTCTTCGAGAATGAATTTAAGGTTAAATATGAATAGGTTTATAAACTTTAGGCTTTTCTTCAAATTTATATTTATATAAAAAATGATAACGCGGTAAATTAAAAATTGTTTTATAATCAGCATTTAACCATTCAGAAATTAATTCAATATCTCTCACCCATGTTAATCTAAAACAAAAAATATGATGAGCATTAGAAATAATAGCTTTATGAATTTCAGCTGGTCGTTGAGTTATACAAATATAAGTATTACCAAAATTTCTTCCTGTCCTTACAACCTTTTCAAACTCAGGACTCATTCTTAAATAGCTTCCATACTCCTGAGTTTCTTCAATTACAAATATTCTATTTCCTTTAAAATAGAACTTAACAAATTGACTAAAAAATTCTTCAGTTTTATCGATTGGTTGAAATATTAATTGTTTTATATTATCCAAACGATGAGAAATTGGGATTTTTAAATCTCCATATTGCCAATTATAGTCCCATACAACAAAACTTAAATTTTTTAAAAAGTTCTTAATTAAAAACTTTGCAAAATAAGTTTTCCCACTTCCAGCTGAACCTATAATTAGAACATTTTCGTCATAAGGATTATAATTAATCACTTTTTCTTTATTTCTATGGTTATTACTAAAGTTTTAGTCTCTTCATCATTGATCCAATCAATATTTATTTCAGCATTTTTTATAGCATTTTCAATATCTTTTTTTGGTATTAAGTTTTTTAATAAATTAAGTAAAAATTCTTCATTCATGTTTTACTCTCCTCTTTAGGCTTCTCTTCTTTTTTAGGCTTCTTAAACAGTTTTACAATAAAGACTAAAGCTGTAATTACTCCAGCAAATATAAAAACATGCGTTGATTTAAGTGTTATAGGTTCATATTCAATATTTATATTGTTTGTTGCCATACTCCAAACCATACTCAATAAAGAAATTTCCCCATCACTTAATTCTATCCCCATACTTTTAACAGCTTTAAAAATTGCTTCAAACTGTTCTTTTGTTATTTGAAATGTTGGTTTTTCTTCTTCAACTTTTTCTTCTTCGGTTACTTCAACAGGCAGTTGTTTTTCTTCAGGTTTAACTTCAGCTTGAAATTCAGTAGGCTTTTCTCCTTCCTTTTTCATTTTTCGTATAATGTAGTTAATTAAAGCAATTGTTACTCCATGTCTTTGGGATAATTCTTTCTTTTTTTCAAAATTAATATTTTCTAATCCTATTTGGCTAATTTCTTCCCTAATTGCTTCAGATTTACTCTTGGCTTCCATTTTCTTTTTTCTTTAAGCGTAAAATTTTTTCTAAAATCCAATTTCTTATTTGAGAATCAGACAAAATAAAACCAAAAGTTAAAATTACTAATAAAGTAATTACAAATAATAACCAGAAATTTGAACCTTTCTTTTTAGGTTTTTCCTCTTCTAAATGCTTATCTTCAGTCTTATTATTTTGTTTTTCGCTTTTACTTTCAACCTTATTGTTTTCTTTGGGTTTATCCTCAGTTTTAATTTCATCTTTTTTTTCATTACTCATAAATTAAGAATGTAGAAAAGGGTATAAAAAGGTTAAGAAAAAAAGTATTTTTTTAACTTTGTTCTATATCTTTTGATAGCTCTACTCCAACAGAGAGAGCTATTCCCATTGCAAAGCTAAAGAGTGCAAATGGTACAGCTGGGACAACAGGACTATTTGCAATAACGTTCACTGCAGTAGCAAAAAAATATACAATTATGAATAATAGAAATCCTAGACTTGATCCCACTAGAAAACTTCTTGCTAACCTTTGCCCTAACTTAGGCTTACTTGTTTGTTGTTGTGACATAATTTTTTAATAACTTTTAGAATATAAAAAGTTAACTTAAATACTTCGTATGTTTTTTATCCCTTGCTTTTAATCTAAGCATCATATGGCAATAGGGACAAAGAAGTTTATTATTTTTTCCAATTAAAACTAGAGATTTTAAAATGTGTTTTTGACAATTACGACAAAAATAATATCTTTTATATTCTCTTCCCACTAAGTTTATTTATTCTTTTTTAATTTAAAAATTTATAATGCATAATCCTTATTCATTTTGACATGGAAACTTTTTTAAAAAAATTGGAGTTGGAATACTTCATTAAAAAAATCTAATACAACATTATATAAATTTATGTAAAAGAATATTTTTTTGTATATTTATTCATTGTTTGTGTATATAAGTGTATAAAAAATGCATTTTGTATC
>Ga0208549_100797_pt1 | contig 12422 bp, 13 predicted proteins | sample BED_host_MetaG_FD_187135 | JGI IMG/M metagenome (GOLD analysis project Ga0208549, IMG submission 187135) | Hot spring microbial mat communities from Yellowstone National Park, Wyoming, USA - BED_host_MetaG (SPAdes) (version 2) | ecosystem: Environmental > Aquatic > Thermal springs > Hot (42-90C)... | reverse complement strand
CGTCTAGCACTGTAGCGTCTCTGTTTACAAAGAAGAATTTGTCGTATTTGGTAAAGTTCTTAATTAAAAAGCTCTTCCCGGTTTTCCTCCTGCCATATATAAGCTTCCACGGACCTGCACTCTCAACTCTTTTAAGGTCAGAAGGCCTCGGTATTATTCTCGTGGACATTATTCCCACAATAATAATTATCACGGGAATAAATAAAAGGATTTCGCTCATGGGCAAGTCTTATATAGAAGCACATGCGGGCTAATAGCTTGTCAGTGTAGCCATATAATATATATTTTTCAAAAATTTGGAATGGGTTTTAGCTCACCTTTAGAGCTATGGCTTTTATTATATTATATAAGTCTTCGATAAGAGTTGTGGTGCAAGCCCTAAAATCTACTCTTTGAGTAGAAGAGTAGATAATTGTAATACACGAATTGTTTTGTTTTTTGAGGATTAAAGAAGTAATCTAGTTATGATATAAGCAGCAATTTTTTGAAAAACAAGCAATGCTTTTCATTTCTTCATTGCCTTATATTTTTCAATTATAAGCCTTATTGTAAAGTCAATGCCCTTAGCCTTGCCATCATACTTCTTGCTAAGCATATCTACATTCTCAGGCTTGTCAAGCCCAAGGTACTTAATAACGCCCTCCCTGTTTAGTATTTTTGATATTTCAAAGAGATCTTTGCGGGTTAAGCGATAAGCTTTAGCAAGCTTAGCGCGTTCATCTTCTAGGTAAGCAAGGTATTGCTTTTGACCTTTCCATATAGCAGCAAGGCTTCCAAGCCGCCTCTGCCTAAAAGAATAAGCGAGCGTTCTAAGGAAGTAGAAGAAGAGATAGTCGCGAGGAGCAAGCTCTTGGTCCTTCTTCTTAAGCAGAACAAGCTCGTAAGCATTAAGCACGAGCGAGGCGAAGCCGAGAAGCAGCTTAGCCTTGAGCGTTTGCGTGTCAAGAGCGAAGAACTTGCGCACGTAGTCAAGAACGATGCTGTTGTAGTCATTATATGATAGCATCTCAAATACCATCATTTTGCTGTAGTTGTTTGCAGCATGGTGCATAAGATCTGTGCGGTGCTCAATATAGTAAGCATCGCCAAGCGTGCATAGCCTGCCATTAACAGTGGGCTGCTCATGGATAATACCTTTGAAAGAAACTTTGCTTTTCTTAAAGAGCCTTATCTGCCAGGTAAAGAATGCAGTATGGCCATTAGGACTTGCTTCTTCGTAGCGCTTTATTGCGAATGCGTCGCACTCTGAGTTTGCAATTATCTCGTTTATTGATTTTGCAAACTCTTCATTCAACCTTTCATCTGTGTCAAGATAAAGAACCCATTCATTCTTGCACTTTGAGATACCATAATGTCGCAATGGGTCTGCATAGCCAAGTGGAATTGTATAATAAACACTGATACCCCCTTTCTTCGCTTCTTTGGCAAGTGTTTCGTGCTCCTCCCTGTCGCTTGAGTCTATAATAACGATTTCATTTGCAATGCCATGCAAAGAATTGGCTAAGTCGATTGCGTTTTTTGTATCATTGCGTGAAAAGATCAAAAGAGTAAACAAATTATCACTTATTGCAGAATAATCCTACCTTGTATTCTGTTTATACTATTTAAATTTAATATAGACTTTTCTCTGAATGCTATTATATCACCCGATATCATGGGTCTTCTTCCTAGACCCTTAAAAATATAAGTTGGCTTTGTATAAATAACGTTGAAACCCTCTTCCTTTAATCTTAATACCAAATCCGCGTAGCCATAATGATATTCTATATGCATACCGACAAAGCGTTGAAGTACCTCTTTACTTGCCTTTTTGAATACGCTATATTCGCAGCCTTCGCAATCTACCTTTAGAATTGCATCATCTATTTTATATTTTCTAACAAAATCTTCTAAACTTATTATTTTTATTACCTTACCTTCTGTCGATTCACCTGGCTCAACCTTGTCAAAATTTGTACCACTTTTTGGTACCTTTATTACTCCCTCTTCTCCAGAAACGCCCTCATTGAAAAACGAAATAAATTTCATAAGATTATTCTTTTTTATTATTTGCAAACCTTTCTCGTATATATATGGAATAGGCTCAAAGGCATAAACGTGCCTAGCCTTTTCATATAAATAATACAGTGCAGTATCCCCAACATACGCCCCTATATCTATAATATCCCTCCCTTTTACATTAAAAACATCGTGCTGTGGAAACAACAATTCTGTGATAATGCTTGGTGCAGTCTCTCTATCTAATATAAGCCATCTTCTCTTAACTTTTACAACGACTTTATCTTTATTTACTCTTATAATAAGGCCAAGATCTCTTGCTCTTCTAAGTGTTGCATGAAATTCTGCGATAATTAAAGCCTTGCTGAGATTATTCTTACTAACATTTATTTTGTAGCCATCTACAAACTCCAAAGTGGCTGATTTTTTAATGCCAAGGTATACTAAATAGAATTGATACCAGTTTTTAACGGCTTTGTTAATAAGACTTGCTCTAGATAAATTTGCTTTTAGTATGGAAGCACATATATAAAACAAAATACCAATTTTGAGCTTTATGTTATCCTTTTTGTTTACATTAAATTCCATCATAAACACCAATACTAACTACAGTGCAGAATTCAAAAGTATAAACACAGAGTTAGGTGCTGTTATTTTGCTATTTTTTATATATTATGGTTTTATATTAACAATTGCAAGTAACTGTATTTAAATGTTAATCTCATTTATGTTGAAACATATCGTATATTATAAAAAATTGGTTGCTCGCACGTATTTGCAACTTATTTTGCTAAGGATTTTAAAGATGCGCTTCAGATTATAAATGTCAAAATATAGATAAAATAATGGTAATGTGGTTTTATGAAAATAGAAAACAAAAATATTATAGTAACTGGCGGTGCGGGCTTTATAGGGAGCAACCTGGTTGAGTTGCTCGTAAGTAAAGGCTATGATGTTACAGTAATAGATAATCTTTCAACAAAAGAAAGGGATAGATTCATAAGGCACCTTATCGATAGTAAGGAGATTAAGTTCGCAAAAGGTGACATAGCAAAGACAGAGGACCTTAAGGTATTTGAGAGCAAGGACATGGTTGTGCATCTTGCCGCGAATTCTGATGTCAGGCATGGATTTGAAAATCCGGAAGTTGATTACAGGAATAATGTACTTGGCACATTTAATGTCCTTGAAGCTATGAGAAAATACGATGTAAATGAATTGCTATTTTCTTCAAGCTCCACAGTATTTGGTGAGGCAAAGCAATTGCCAACACCAGAAGAATATGGGCCTTTGCTTCCAATCTCTTCATACGGTGCTTCAAAGCTTGCAGGCGAAGCAATGATAAGTGCGTATGCGCATTACTATGGTATAAGGAGTAGCATATTCAGATTTGCAAATGTGGTTGGAAGGAATTCCACGCATGGCATTATATATGACTTTATAAATAAGCTGAAGAAAAATCCCAGGAGGCTTGAGATACTTGGCGACGGCACGCAGAGGAAGTCATATATACACGTTTCAGACTGCATAGGTGCTATGCTCTTTGCCCACGGGAAGACAAAGACAGTTGATATTTATAATCTGGGCAACGAGGGCACAACTTCTGTCATGGAAATTGCAGACATAGTAATAGAGAAGATGCACCTGGGCAATGTAGAGAAAGTTTTGGTAAAGACAGAAGACGAAAAAGGTGGTGGCTGGAAGGGCGATGTGAAGATAGCAGAGCTCTCAATAAAGAAGTTGCTTTCATTGGGATGGAAGAACAAATATTCAAGCAGGGGGGCTGTAGAAAAAGCTGTAGATGAAGTGCTTCTCCAAATGGGCAAAGCATGAAGATGTCATTTCTTTACTATGATCTACATTATGCGGATGTAATAATGTTGGATATAAAAGCAAAAATAATAAATAAAAATAATGTGATATCATATGGGGTTTGTTAACCCTTCAGTGAATGTAATAATACCTACATATAAAAGAGAGGATACTATTTTTAAATTATTAGATTCATTAATGCTGCAATCTTACAGAAAGTTTAGTATAATGATAATATACAAGCCATGGCTTGGTTATAAAGAGGTATTTGATAGGATTAAGGAATACAAGGATCTAGATATTCAGTTTATAAGACAAGAGAGAGGTTTTTTTGAGGAAGCGGTTAATATAGCCTATAAAAGAGCTGATGGCGATATTGTAATTCATACTGACGATGATGCTTGGGTGTATAAAAACTGGATACAGGACCACATTGAAATTCACAGAAAGAACGATAAGGTAGGAATGGCCACGGGGCAGGTAATAGAAAATATAGATCGTAATGGCAAACGGCTACCATTATTTATAAGAATCCCAAACGAACTCAAATGGCTGATGAACAAGCACACGCTGATAGATAGGCCGATAAAGGAGGAATTTGATGAGTACGGAATGTATTTGGGTAAGTCAGGCATGCTTGTCGATACAGGAAAGAAATACGACCTAATTAGAACATTAAAACAGCACGGAGTTAATATGAGTTGGAAGAGAGATGCTTTAAAAGGGTTTAAATTACCTGGATTTACATTAAATGGCGCAGGCAACGAGGCATGTGCTGCTTTGGAGGTAATAGATAGAGGATACACCCCAATTTGGTTTAGCAAAGCTATGGTATTCCATCCTATGCACCAATCGCTTAGTAGGGGTGGTACCATCTCAAATTTGTCAACAAAATTAACAGCAGAGAGAGTCTTATTTGCATATTATGCTGCTGTTGTAAAAGGCTATAAAATAAGTTTAGATAAATTAAAACTCAGAAATGAAATAGACAAAGTAATTTCAAGATTCATATCAAAAAATGCATATATAGGATATGTAGTAGGTTACGAGATAGCCACAAAAGCAATCGAAGAAAATTGGAGTCCACAAAAAGTAAGAAGCGAGCTTGCCACGAAGACAACAAATTGGTGAAAAGCTGTATGAAACTATATCTGATAAGCCCAATTGATATAAAATACAGCTTTAGAGGTACTGAAAGACATATTTATGAGTATGCCGATTATCTACGCAAACATGGAAGAGACGTTGAGATACTGATTACCAAAAGAAAAATAAAAAGCAAAAAACTGAATAATAATAATCTTATCTGGAGATATAGAAAAATAAAACAGCGGTTTATAGATTGCAGAGAGCTTTTGCTTCCGTTAAAATGGCATATCTTTATTTACAAAGATCTTCCACGTGATGGGATAATTTACTTTCCGTATAGCATATATGACTATTTATACGAAATTCTATTTAAACCAAAGGGCCAAAAATATATAATAGGGAGCCATAGCATGCATCTCAAAAATGGTAGAATGATAGAGAACCACCAATTGCTAGAATCTGCATTGAATTCATTGGTTAATTTAGTTTTATGGTTAAGGAGGAGCGAAATAAAAAACATATATATCCATGCAATAAACACAGCACAAGTAGACTATATAAAGCAGAATTTTAAGCTAATTAAAGAAGAAAACATATTTTATATACCGAATATGATAAACGCTGAAAAATACCGTATCGCTAAAAATAAGTCAAATAAACTTAGGGTGGTGCATATTGGCGGAACAGACAAAGATGCACATTCTGTTTTTAGCATAATAAAGCTGCTTAAAGAAGATGGACACATAAATGATTTTGAATTTTACTTTATTGGAAAGCTAAGTGAAAGAGTAGATCCAGAACTGATGAAAATGCCAAATCTGCACTTTCTTGGAGAAATAAGCGAAAAATCAAAGTTAAAGGTATTAAGCACAATGGATGCGATTATTGTACCTGCATATGAAGCTTTTCCACTGGTCGTGTTAGAGGGGCTAGCTTCTGGTTTATATGTGCTTACAAGCAAAAAAAATGCTGCCTGGCGTGACTTTAAAGAACTTGGTATTAAACTCTTCGTTGCAGAAAATGGCCAGCCCGCCGAATATATTAAAGCATTAGAGAATTTGGTTGCTGCAAAGAAAAGCAGTATAAATTTCCGCAGATACGCACTTTACAATAAGAGTATTATTAATAAGAATTTTAGCGAACAAGTAATTTTAGATCATATCATGAGAATGTTTGCAGAGGTAATGAAATGAGAGTAGCACTCCTCGGGGCAAAAGGAGATTTCACAAAAAAAGCTGCTGATGGAGTAAAAAGGTATATGTATGAATTATATACCAACCTTAAATATATAGATTCAATAAACATTAAAAAAATAGAATTCAAAAATATCCCACTTTTATATCAAGGTTTTTCTCCGTTCCCTCAAAGTATAATTTATAATTTTAAAGACTACGAAATAATCCATAATCTTGAACCCAAGCCAATATTACCATTAAATAAGGGGCGTGCACTTCAAGTTACGACTGTGCATGATTTCCATGGTATTATTAGGCCTGAGAAGGAGGATTGGAGTAGTTTGAAAAGGATACTGGGGAGATATTTTGTTCTTATTTTCGGACTGAAAATTGCATTAAAAAAATCAGACTATCTTATATGTAACTCGACTCAGACGAGAGAAGAGGCAATATCGCTAGGATATAATAAAAATAGGATCTTTGTTACTCCACTTGGTGTAGACAAAAGATTTATATCTAAAAGAATTAGGAGAAAAAGAGGTTTTTTTAAAATAGGTTATATAGGTTCAATGAGTGCAACTAAGAATGTGTCCTTTGCAATTAGGGCAGTAAAACTACTTAAAGGAAACTTATTATTTGATATATGGGGCAAACAAGACAGAACTTACAATGAATTGAGAGGGCTGTCTATAAATGATAAAAGAATAAGGTTTATGGGGTTTGCACCAGAAAGTAAGCTCGTAGATATATATGACTCTTTCGACGTTTTTGTACATCCCTCTCTTTACGAAGGTTTTGGCTTGCCGATTCTAGAGGCTCAAGCCCGTGGCCTTCCAGTAATAATCTATAAATATGGAAAGATCCCAAAAGAAGTAAGAAAATACTGTTTCGAGGCAGAAAGCCCAGAGCATATGGCGCAGATCATAGAGAATTTAAAGGAAGATGGTTATAACGAAAAAGAAAGGAAGAAGGCAATGAAGTATGCAAGAAGCTTTACCTGGGAGAAGACTGCAAGAGAAACGTTTGAAGTTTATAAAAAGGTGCTAGAATGAAAAGCAAAGTCATAAAAAACTATTTTAATAAAAAAGCAAATGTGAAGTGATTATAAATAACAAATATGATTTATATGGATAAAAATATTTCATTAATGGATGGATTTATCGCATTGATAAAAAGATTTGGATCTAATTTTGTAAACATACATAGAGACGGGATTAAAAATTGGTGGGCAATATTTTTGTTTAAATATGGGTTGGTTAAAAAAAGTAAAATTAAATTGTATAATGGGAAAACTTTTGATATAAGAAACAGTAGAGATTACAAAAATTTTTTTAAAGAGCCGTCATTGTATCTTGCAAGCAATTATAAAATAGAATTAAAAAATAATAGATTAGTAGTTAACCTTAATCCAGATTATCCTGGATATTATAACAGAAAAAAAATTCTATTAGCTTATGATAAAATTATGCTGTCAGATATAATAAGGCAGGTTAGAGATATATTTTATTATAAGGAATATTCTTTTATGAATCCAAATAAAAAAACTGTTGTAGATATAGGAGCAAACATTGGAGACACGGCTATATTTTTCAACTTACGTGGCGCAAATGAGGTTTATGCAGTAGAAGCTATGCCTGAATTATATAATTTAATGATAAAAAACTTAAAACTTAATAAAATCGAAAATGTTGTACCAATTAATGCTGTGGCAACAAGCAAAAAGCAAAAATTTAGACTTCCTAAGCAAGGCAGCTGGGCAGGAGACATACAAGAGGCTGATGAAAATTATGTAAATGTTACTACTATAACTTTAGAAGAAATAGTAAATAGGTATGGTATAAATAATGCTTTACTAAAAATAGATTGTGAAGGTTGCGAATATAATTTAATTATAAATTGTAAAATAGAAATATTGAGAAAATTTAGCGAAATAGTAATTGAATATCATTATGGGTATAAAAATTTAATAAAAAAATTAAATTTAGCTGGCTTCAATGTAAAACATACACGCCCAACTAAAGAAATAAACAATGATTATGCCAATCCAATAATGTATGTAGGTTTTATAATAGCGAAGAGAGTCGATATGTATAAAAATGGTCTATAAGTAAATTAAATATATTATACCTTAAACTTAGTAACTGTGAGAGCAATGAACACAAGAAAGACATTTTATATCTATGATTCATTTTTTATGCCAACGGGTTATAACCATAGGTTTTTTGTAGAAAAATTTGCCAGAGGGTTTGCTTACAACGGTTACAAATTAAAAATTGCAAGTAAGCCAGATCAACTAAAAGAGCCTGGATTTGTCATGATAGCTGATCACCCTTTTTATTATAGCTTTGGCGCTAGGAGAAATAGAAATGGTAATATCTTAATATATGTTCCTTCTATTATTGAAAGAATTGACAAGAAACCGAATCTCCTTAAAAAGATAAACGAGAAAATCCAAGATAGGCATCTTAAAAGTATTGCAGAATCAATAAAAGGTAAAAATATAACACTAATTGCATGGTTTAGACAAAATCAAAAAGAATTTATAGATAATTTAGGCATACCTGTTATCTATACTGGTGAATATTTTTATTCCAAGCCAGTTGTTAGCAAGCAATTAGAGTGGTATAATTTTTATAAAAAGGAGAAGACTGCTATGCCGATAGAATTTGCTGCAGATGTTAATCCTAGCGAAATAGGAAAAGGTTGTACCAATAAAGAGATATTAGTTTCATACGTTGGAAATAAAGGGTATAAACCGGAATTATACAGCGAATTCGTATCGAGAAAAGACTGTAGCATACATCCTACACCACCATACATATCTGAGAATGAAAGAATTAAAATTTATAAGAAATCAATTATCTCGTTAGGATTACATGCTAATATAAATATAAAAAATGCAATAGTTAATGAAAGAGTTTTTGAAGCATTGGCATATGGCGCAATTTGTTTGACTGATAACAAATATGCAGTAAAAGCAACAAATGGGCTTGCTATATTAATTCAGAACAAGGATGAACTTGTAGACAAAGTAGGTGATTTAAAAAATAACTATGAAACTATTCAACGATTAAGAACGAGCGGCTTTGATTTTGTAAGAAAAGAAGGCACATATTACCATAGAGCTAAAAAATTTATACAATTAAACGAAGAACTATATTCCTAGGTTAAACTAATTTTCTACTTCGAGTTTTCTGTATTTATATTTTGTATTTAAAGTAGATACAAGATATGCAATTGCATGGACCTGATAATCAGGATCTCTGGGTTTGCTTGTTATGCTCCCTATATGCGTTCTCAACAAGGTCAACAAACAACTTTGACCCTGAAAGCCCAGTTCGTTTTGAATAGTTATTAATACGCCGAATATCTTGATCTGTATAAAGATGTAGATAATTTATAATACCTACTTTTCTAATTTCTTGCTGCACCTTTAATTGGTGTGGTATTTCATCGGGATTTGCATAGAACGAATTTAATCTGGCCTTATCATGTGCAATCATAAATCGTATTACATTTATTCTTGATTGCAGCGGTTCTCTGCTAAGTGAGAATAACCGTTTACTGCCCAAATAAATCCATTTCAATACTAAATATATTGCGTATTTCTTTTTGCCGTATGGTTTCCTCCAGATATATTTTTCTGCTGGCATGTAGTGGTCCATGTTTTTATACCCACCTCCTTCTATGAATGGTTTATATCCTGATAGATGCTTAACATTGTACTTATGTTCTAAAGTACTTATCTTGCTTCTATCTAAATCAAAACCATAATGTATGTACCCAAGTACCTTTACACGCTCCTTGTTAATCAAAAATATGTTCTGGCTAGTGAAAATTGGATCTTTTCCGTCAAGATCATAATGCGTTGAATCAATCTTTATTATGTCGGCAGTAGCTTTTGAAACTATGTTATGTATATCTTTGATTAATGACTCGTTCATTCTCTCAAATGCATTTAAATGTAAAACCCAAGTATACTTACATTTGCTCAAAGCATAATAGAATAAGGGTTCGCGATGACCTAAGGGGGGCACCCAGTATATTCTTATTTGCTTGTACCTTCTACATAAATCCATCAATTTTTTGTAGTTCTCTGGATTACTGGAATCTACTATGACGATGTCATCAGATACTTGTAAGGCCTGTTTAATAGGTTCTTCAGCATAAGATATGTCATCTTTTGTGCTAATATAAACTGAAAAATTAGTCATTTTAAATCTTATCACCTTTATAATAACCCTTAGATTTTCTATATTCTATATACTTGGTAAGACCTTTCTCTAAGCTTATTGGTTTAAAGTTGTAGCGCCTTTTTGCTAGTGTCATATCTGCCTTATTATTCCCAGTATACCAGTTAGGTTTTGGTACGTATTTTGGTTTTATATTTTTGCCCAACTTTTTATTTATCATATCTATTATATCGTTAAAAGTTGTTGCTTCTCCTGTTCCTATGTTAATTACCTCTGGAGAATTATGATCGAATGCCAAACGTAGTATAAGGGATGCAACGTCTCTTATATATATTGTATCTCTAAATTGGGTCCCATCTCCCCATACTATTGGCTGTTTGCCCTTTTCAATTGCAAGTAAAAATTGAGTAACAACACTTGCTAAATTTCCTTTGTATTCTTCTCTGTCACCATAAGCCACAAATATTCTTACTCCTGTGCTTTTAACACCAAATGTACGTTTGTAATAATAGGCCATATTCTCGCAGGCTAGTTTGCCTACACTGTAAAGGGTCGTAGGTTTTGGTAAAACCCGGGTTTCAATTTGAGGAAGCTCCCCGGCATATACTGTACAAGAGCTTGGGTATATAACTTTAGCACCAGTTTCTCTAGCTATTTCAAATATATTTAACATTCCTGCGACAGTCTCAGTAAGAGAATAGGGGTTCGTCATAAATTGCAAATTTGAACAAGGAGATCCGAAGTGGAAGATATAATCTAGATCAATTTTTTTGAACTGCTCCATATCTTTTTTATTTGCAGTATTTATGAATTTAGTCATATCTAATCTCTCTTTCGGCTCTCTTGATTTTTTATTTTTATCAACTCCAATTACTTCTATTTGCTTTTCTATCAGAGCATCAGTAATGGCACCACCAATAAACCCCAAATTTCCAGTAACTAGTGCTTTCATTTTTTCACCACATTTAATTATAAGGCGTTTTTCTTAAATACTTTTCTTTAAGTGGCATTTTTCTATAGTTTTATTCTAAGCAACAGCTAGCTTTATAGTTTGCATGTTGATCGCCAAAACCAGTATGCATACCTAGGATTTATGCTTTTTGGGAATAGCGGAAGAAAGAGGAGCCAGTTAGTTATTGGACAACGCCAACCTATCGAATGTTTATGGTAAACTTCTGCAAAGTCAACTTTTCGGAACCAATATAAAGTATACTTATTGCATACTTAATCAGCTTTAGCTCTGCTTAACCATATTATTTAAGTATTTCTTCATTTTTATAGTCGCTATGAAGAGCAGGAGGATGCCCAAAATCCAACAACTTGCTTGCTAGAACACCAGCCCTCGCTGCTTGCTGGCTTTAGGCATTGTATCACACCCATATGCCAGGTTATTTCTTGCACATTGAAAGGCTAAGGTCTTTCTTGCTTTTAGTTTGTGCTAGAATTAATCCTCTTATCTTTATAAACTTATCTAATTCATGCTCTGCCATCAACTATTTTTGTAAACTCTCTCTTCTTATTAATAATGATTCTATGGCTGAAAAGCAGAAACAAAAGCAGGAGAATGATTTTACCTATATAGCAATATACTTCCTTACCTTCATTACAGGAATAATCTTCTATCTTATCAGCAAAGGCGATAAAAAGAAGAGGCAACACTCTATACAGGCTATTGTTCTTGGAGCAATAATGATCGTAATTGGTCTTATTCCATATCTCGGCATTGTGAATATATTAATCTGGCTTTACGGCCTGTATATTGGCTACAAGGCATCTGTTAATGAAGATTTTGCCATACCATACATTACTGACTTTGCCAAGAAGTATGTTTAAGTGCAGATTTGCACGAAAGTAATTACTTTGTGCTGTTTAGCCTTATAGCCTACCTTACAAGTGCCTCTAAAAGCTAACTTATCAGCTTCCTTGTATTCTCATCTACAACTCTGCGTTCTTTATCTTTTCGTTTGCATTTGATATTAGAATTTTGTAGAGAGATAGCGGAATTATTCAACAACCTCGTTCCATCTCCAATAGAAAAATTTAAATAAATTTAGGAATAACAAAGTTAAACATGAAATACATTAAGAGATTGCTATTGGAAGAGGTAAAGAAGTATATAGAGAGAAAGGAAATAATAGCGATTCGCGGTCCAAGG
>Ga0208549_100795_pt1 | contig 12432 bp, 19 predicted proteins | sample BED_host_MetaG_FD_187135 | JGI IMG/M metagenome (GOLD analysis project Ga0208549, IMG submission 187135) | Hot spring microbial mat communities from Yellowstone National Park, Wyoming, USA - BED_host_MetaG (SPAdes) (version 2) | ecosystem: Environmental > Aquatic > Thermal springs > Hot (42-90C)... | reverse complement strand
TCTCTGTTCTAATCAGGTAGACGTTTATAATGCCGGCACCGCTTAGTAAAAAGGAAAAGCGATGTTCGAGTTCCGGATCAACAATTCGGGGCTTAGTAAGGCGTCTAGCCGTAGCCCCACCGGTGTCAGTACCCAGAAAGTTTTTTTCTTTCATGGTTTTCACCATAGACGCGCTTCGCCTCACCCGTATGGTGAGTTGCCTCCCCCACACCGCGTAGAGGTGGCGTCCAACGTGGGGGAAAAAATCACAGAACCAGCTTTTCATTTCTCCTGTTTTCGACTATCATCGAAAGCACAGCCTGAGGGAACTTGCTTATATCGGTTATACCCGCTACTTTTTCATACCCCAGATTTCTACAACTTCCCACCAGATTTTCGCACCGCACCAGTTCTGGGTTGTAGGTTATCGCATACATGTTGCACGTTTTCTTATAGGCAGTTATCATTTCCCTTGTTGCATACTCGTGGTCAGGTTCACCATCTGTGAAGGTTATAAACATGCAGTTATCCCTCGACTTACTTGAAACAACCGGGAACAGGATTTTATATACTTCATCAAGCGGGGTCGCCCCGTCGGCCGCGATTTGGGCGAGACGCATCATGGAAGTCACGCCCCATTTCTCAGAGAGCGCTTTGACTTGCCATACCGAAGTTATTTGCTTACCCTTCCTTGTGGGAACGCTGAAGGCATAAACCTGAAACTTGGCATTTATATAGTTGAGACCTTCACACAGGGCAACAACCACCTGTTTGTATGTTGTCTGATATTCTCCTATGCTACCCGAATGGTCTAAGAGGATGATGACCTCCACGTTCTTTGAACCCACCCTTTCTTCATCAATAAACGGCGGGTACCTTTTCGCTATATAATCGTCGACTTCAAAAGAACCCGTGTCGGATTTCCCTTCCTTCCAACCTCTCCTAATGTGTCTGAGCGCCTGTTTCACGTGGTTGACCAGACCTTCATTGTAGACATCCATGTAGTCGTTATACATCTTTCTTGGGACTAGAATCTTTATCTCGTCCCCACCCGTACCCGCATGCACCTGCTTATACTGGAACTCCAGCTTTTCTATCTCTTTTATTTCATACTCGATTTCTTTAGGTACCGCCAGTATGTTCTTGGATATGTGTTCAGCCAGCTCTTTCGGAATCATTTTTCCTTTATCAGGTTTGTTTTCGCCTTCCTGCCCTTCTTCTTTATCCTGTCCATCCTTCCCTTCCTGACCCTCTTGTTTCTCTTCTTGACTTTTTTCATCGTTTTCGAGAACGGAAGGGTTCTGTTTTATGAGCTGTTTTATGTAGTTCTCCACAGCCTGCTTTACGAGTTTCTGGGAAAACGAAGAAACCTGAGTGAATGCGCACGTCAGGTGTTGCTCGTAGAGTGGGAAGTTGGCTAAAGAAAGTAATTTCCACACCTCTTCGAGCCACTCGGCCGTCGGGACTTCGCTGTCTATTTTCTCCTTTGCCAGTTTAACCGCCTGAAGGACGAAGCCAGGCGGTTTCGGATTCTTGGTGATGCCGAAAAGCATAAGCTGTCTGAAGGTTTCGAGTATCCCGTCAGGAGTGTTATCTGGAACAGGTGACTGTTCAAAGTAAATCGCATTCCTGAACAGGAACTCCTTGACCATACCTTTATATGTCTTGACGGACTTTGAGTTGATTCTGTAGTCTTCGAGTATGTTTATGAAAACCTCTCTGGCGTCGGGACTTATCGTAAAGGTTATGTTGGGAGGTGATATTGCAAGTTTGTTGCGAGCGTCAAAACTCCCGAGTGCTATGTGCTGGGTCTCGTGGAAAAGTGAAGCACGCCACAACCTGTACGCTGTTTCCCTGTTTTTCGAGAACTTGGAAGGCATGGGCAAAAGGACTGAATTTGAGTTGGAGTAGGGCATATCGGAGTTCAAGTAGACATTAACGTCCTTTGAACCCGACCACGCACGGGTGAGGAAGTTTGCAATCGGTAATATGAACTCTTCTCTCAACTCAATCACCAGGCCATATACTGGTTATCAGGTCATCGACTTTTTTCGCTTCACCGCTACCCCACTGGTAATACACGTTCTCGAACACCAGCACGGCGGCCTTCTTCCCACTCACACCAGCTTTCACAAGTTTGGCGAACGCGATTACTTCTCTTATAGATGGCGAATAGGGTAAAAGCAGGTCTCCAGCGCCTTCTCTGAGTTTGTTCATGAGCATAACCGCCCTTTTGACCTCTTCCCCGTCCCATCCTTCGACGTGCTTATTGACTATTTGATATATGACCTCTTCACTTGGGTAATCCATGTATAGCCTGACTGGAAACCTTGAAAGCAACTGTGGCGGGAGTTCCCTCGTTCCAGCGTGGGATAGCGGGTTCACGGTAGCAACGGGAAACCATGTTTCCTTTGCTTTAATAACCCTTATATCACCAGCTTCCTTCAAGGTCAGCTGTCTCCTATCGTCGAGTGCTTCGTCAAATCGAACCAGCATTGAGTCTTCCGCCGCGTTCAACTCATCAGCATAGAAGACTCCACCCGCTTCCATACTTTTCGGCAGTATCCCCTCGACGAACACGGTCGAGTTGTTCTTGAGTTCAATCCTTCCGATTATGTGCTCCTCTTTCGTCCTCAAAGAGAAGTTTGCGGTGTAGAGTTTCAGGTTGTGCTTTTCACAGAACGCCTGAATGAGCGTTGTTTTACCCGTGCCCTTCGGCCCAATTATGAGAACTGGTTGTCGACTCTTGTAGGCAACTTCAAGGATTTCCATGAAGTTACCCCAGTCTACGAACTCGACGCCTTGCGGAATGAATCCAACCCCGTTTGTTGCCTCTTCCCTTTTCTCTTCTTTTTCCTCTTCCTTTTTCTCTTCTTGTTTTGTCTCTCCTTTATCAAAGAAGTGGTTGAGCGGTATCACGTCGTACAGCTTACCTCCACTCACGTGTTCACGGTAATAGTGTTCCACCGTGTTCACGTCGTAACCATAGTCTCTTCCACACTTAACACAGATAAACCTGCCGCCTTCCTGCCTGAAGACGCTATCACCCTTATAGTGTTGAAAGTAGTAGTGCCGAACTACACCATGAAAATAGGGTTTCTCATAGGTGCATTCGGGGAAGGCACATTTAAACATGTTACCTTCCTTCTTAACCCATGTTTCAGCCTGCGGGTTTACCGAAACAGGCTGAACGCTGACTTGTTCCCCCAAATTTTGGTTTTCACTCAAATCCATCCCCCCGGTTGTAGGAGGAGCCCCCGTAGGAACTCCTCTGTCTACCCGTTCGGATGAATCACAGGGGGTCGTATATTATCCGCCCCCCCTCAACCTTAACCTCGAAAAGCATTTTCTCGTTCACCTCGAGCTCTTCGACCACGTGTTTGGGTATCACTACAACGTAGGATTTGTTTATCTTATACACTTTAACGATTTTTCCCATACTGATATATACATCAAGCATGTATATATACTTTTCGGAAAAATGAAGAGAAAAACGGAAAAAATTTTTCGCCGCTTCATGCATGAAGGAAAGAAAAAAAGATTAGGGTCGAAGTTAATCGACCCTGTCTCTTCTTGGACGCGGGTGGATAAGCAGGTATTCACCCACGTCTAGGTGTACGGTTTCGTGGTCGGGACTAGAAATTTGTGTTTCTTCACGCAAGTGCACTATCCTCATTTCTGGACCCAGAGGGATGACATACATATCCGCCTCAATGGTGTGGTTGAAGAATGTCAGCTTCCTGCGTCTGGAATACAGGTCGCTCGGGAACGCGTAGGGGCCACCGATGATTTTGTATATGTCAAGGTGACCCTGAGAGGTAACGTAGGTGGTAGAGACGTTGGTGTCTTCCTTGAACTTGAGTGAGCTCTCTGGGTTCAGCTTGACATACCAGTCAAGCTTATCACCTGTGAACCTAGCCATCGCTGGCGAATACTTGTTTTCAAAGAGTTCATACTCGACATCACGCCACAGACTCCTGAACACTTTGAACTCTACGACGCTGTAGAACACCTTATCAGTGGCTACGTCGAAGAAATCGACATACTGGTGCGCACTAATTGTTTCATTGTGTCTGACGCTTACAGTGAAGGGTATTCTGGTTTTCGCTAGGAAGGTGAACACACGTTCCGCTTCATTGACAGTCGCAACGTCAACCGCCTGTTTGACGACAAAGTAGATACTATCGTTGACCTTAACGTAGAACCCACGTTGAAGTGAACCAACCGAAGAGCCAAAGCTGACGTCCACCACGAGTCGGTAGATTGGGGAAACATCAAAAGTTTCCCCGTCTGACGCTTGGAAACTGAAATCAAACTTCTCAACCCGACCGCTCAGGATGTTTTGTTCGCTCATACCTCACTCACCTGCGTAAAATAGAAGGTTCTGCCATGCCGCTTCTAACTCTTCCTCATCTAGGAGTCGCTGACGAGTTACTTCGCTCTGGTCAAGATACTCACTATCTGAACGGGTGAGTACCTTACCACGATACACTAACCACCCGTGTTCGTCGAAATACGCTCCTCTCTGACCTGCGTACTGTCTAAACGCCCTGAGGTTCTGCATAAAAAACTCCTCAGGTTGGGGCACGCTCTGGGGTCTAGACCCCGAAGCCCCACTGATGTCGCTATTTGGGGTTTTGTTTTTCTCCAAGGTTTCTTCACCCATAGACGCGCTTAGCCTACTCCACAAGGAGTAGTTGCCCACCCCACGCCACTCGGAGGCGCGCGTCATGTGGGGTAAGAAAAAAAGAAGGTTACTTATTTTTGTCCTCTTCACTTTCAACAGTTACGCCGTTTATCTTGACCCAGTAGGCTTCAAAGACCTCTATCCTATGACGTGGACATCTCAGAAATACATGACCTGACTCGTCTACCTCCACTTTGGAGTCAGTAATCATTATGGCAGTATAAATGTCGTAGTCTACCAGTTCGCCACGCTTTAACGTGGCGTCACCGAACTTCCCGCCCATAAAAATGTGAACCTTTTTGCCCTTGAACGTCTTTAGAAACTCAAGCGGGTCTTTGGGTATTCTGTTCTTCTGACTCACGCTACTCACCCTCATAGAATTCTGATAAAATTTTGGTTAAGCTGTCCATCGCTTTCCTGCGTTTCAAAAGCTGAGAAAACGGGTTGGGTGGCCCACCCCAACGCCTTTCTGCTTCCCTGATTAGTTCCTCAGCTTCACATCCCACATTGGTTGTCAACGTCTTAATGCTCCACGCGTATTCACCGCTACCATCGTCATAAGTAACAATAGCGAACTTAGCGGTTTCTGTCTGCGCTAGATGGACGTAAATATCGCCCCCGCCCCGACATGGGTAGGAAAAAGCGGGGTCGAGTTGGGACACGCTGAGGGCTTTTTTGCCCGAAGTCCCACCGATTTCATTACCCGAGTTTAGGTTCTGACTCCCCATATTTCTTCACCTAGTTGGCGCTGTTAGCCTCACCATGATGGTGAGTTGCCCACCCCACGCCTAGAGGAGGCCGCGCCAATTGTGGGGTGCGCCCACGCGGGGATTCGGACCCCGCAGGCACCTACCACTCAAAGGAGTGGTTCACACTTACTGGACACACGCGCATCCACCCATACACACACCGCTTGGGACTCGGACGGTGTGTGCTGGTGTGGAGACGTGTGTTACGCAAGTGTGATAAGGTGCTCACCCCATACCCTAGGGTCTCAGCCCCTTTCCCTTCGGGCGTGGGCTCTTTCCCTGAGTCAGACCAGACCCCCTCCACCACGAGAAGGTTCCGACCTTTGGAGGGGAAAAAAAGAGTTAAAGTTTGCTGATGATGTTTTCGAGTTTACACATAGCTGATACATCGTTGAGTAACTCGTCAAAGGGATTCTTTGAACTAGGCACTGTCCGACTATACGTATCCCGCGCTTTCTCGACGAGCTCACGGAAAGCGACAGGATAGTCATTACTAGTTATAGCCCATGGGTATTCGACGAGCTCATCCGTCGTTAGGGTTGTGAACAGTACGGTTGTATTCACTGCTTTGGTGGCGTAGATGTTTATTTCGTCCCCTTCACTAGTTGTGAAGTAGAAAACTGGATTTAGTTGAGGTATGCTAAAGTTTTCCGTGGTCATGCTACTCACCCTGTACTTCTTACGCTTTACCCGTTAATTTCAACCCATTCTAGTTGACGAATGAGTATTTTTTGGTCATGCGACCTAAGCATGACCCCGTTAAAGTCTCTGATGTTTCTTAGATTACTACTGTCAGTGATTACTTTGTACCTTCCAGCGATGTTACCGTTGAAAAGGTCAGTGCGCATTATACGACAACTTTTGGTTACTAAGTCGATTATAAAGAGACCCTTTGCCTTCAGGGTTACCCGTTTACCCGCGTATGACTTCAAAAAATCAACCGGGTTTTGGGGCACGCTATTTGAAGCCCCACTGGTGTTACTATTAAGGTTTTTTGTGGACATGGTTTTTCACCTGTGTGGTCGGATTCGCTGGTCTGGCTCTGTCCCGGCTTGGGTTTGATAAAAAGCCGATGAGGGGGTTACCTCTTCCTTTTAGAAAGAGTCAACCCCCACTTCCCAGGTCGAAGCCCGTAAATACGGGCTTCACGTAGGACTTCTTTTAATTCTTTATCCATTTTTACCATCGGCTTGGGTTTAACCCAAGCCTTCGGGGAGCCATCTGACGGAGCTTTTCCACACCCCCAGTCAGCCGACCCCAAAAAAAGAGTGGAGTTTCGCCCCCCGGCACAGGGGGCTCGTCAGGGCTGACTCACTGGAAAGCGTTGACGTAGTCGAGTACCTGCTTTAGCTCTTCCTCAGAGAGGGTCTTAAGCCTCTCGAGGATTTGCTTGACCAATGGGTTGGTAACGTTACGAACCGCTGGATTGACGTGACTGTGGTAGAAGTGGCTTGCTACTGAAGCGCTGTTGCGACCATCGGTGCTCCACTTGCAAATGGAGCACACGACGAGAGTAACAGTGATGCCGTAGTCCTTGAGGGCTACTTTCTGAACTGTGAACACTTGGTTTTTGATGTTGTCGCTGACGTGGTTGGCGTAGTAGTGGCGTATTGTCGTCTCCTTGTATTCGTTGGTATAGGTGCACGCGGTGCACCTATATGTGTAGTTTGGCGCCTCACCCTGGGTCTCTACCCATATTTTGGGTAGAGAGTTTAGTTCCTGTTCTAAGGACATGGTTTTTACACCTTTGGCCACTGGGGGCTTTGTGGAGCCCCGTCAGAAAGCACTAGTTAGAGCTCTTCTTTTGGCTCTTCCCTCCACCCCCCGCCACGTGGAGGCGACCACCGTGGGGGGTTAGAAAAAAGTTTATGTTTGGGGCTACTGAAGAGTTACAACGTACCACTTCGCAGGCACTTGCATCATTTCTTGTTCGGTAAGTACCTTTCCTTCCTCGAGACGTTTAAGAAGTTGGTACACAAGCAGTGTATCTCCCCGTTTCAATGATATGCTAACCCTGTTAACTGGAACATTGACCCCTAGCTGTGTTGTTATAATTTTAGCCGTTGCCTCGTGACCAATAGCGCTAATGAAATTGCTGGAAAGGATGTTTTTCACATCCTCAGCACTAGCCTCGACCACCTTAATAGTGGTCGGGGGTGTTAGCATGCTGAGAGAGAACGCGTTAGAGATGTAGACTGTCATTTAGTCTTCACCCTCCGTTAGAAGGTTTGCTAGCCACCTTTTCAGCATCTCGAAAGCATCGTTGGCCGCAACTGGGGTATGAACCCCACTTGCGGCCTCACTAGCAGAAAAGAATAGCGCTTCCCAGATGTTATACTCGATGGACTGAGCACTGAAACCGCGAATAATCGCGGCTTTAAGGAGCTGACTAACACTAGCGTGGTCGTAATCGAGGGGTAGACCGAACTGGTCTTCCCCCGGGTGCCAGCACATAGCACCGCAGGGGAAGGTGTTACCGCTTGAATGGCATGGACAGTCGCAAAGGGGCACGCTACGTGAAGTAGCCCCGCCGATGCCTTTACCCGAAAGGTTTTCTTTCTCCATGTTTTTCACCTATTTGGTGGTGGTGGTCTTGGTAGGAAGAGCCAAAAAAAAGAGCTCTTCACTGTGGTTAGCATTTTATTATGCTAAGCGTCGTTGAGCGCTTTATCTTCCCCCTACTTCGCCAAAGTAGGCATGCGCGCGCGCTTACGCGTGCGTGCTTACACACGCGTGTGATATCACATGCGCGCACTTCTTTAGTGCGCGCATCACACGCGTGTAAACACTTCACACGCGCGCTTTTCGCGCACACGATTCGTAATTTTTTTTTGGGATTTACATTTTTCATCACACATCGAAAAATCGCGCAAATTGTGATAATTTGCGTGATTTTTCAACAAAAAAACGCAAAACAAACATAAAAGCTTTACGACAAAGAAATAAATTTATTACTCTCTTACATAAGAGTGCCTTTTGTAAAATTTTTAAAATTTTTTAAAAAAACAAAAAAGCAAAAAGAAAGGGGGAAGAGGAAGGGGAAGAGGAAGAAGAGGAAGAAGAGGAAGAGGAAAAAGAAATATAAGTGTATATCCATTGAAGATTTATGGTTCGTGTAAGTGTGGTTCTCCCCGATGAACTCGATGAAAGATTCAGGAAGGAAATCATAAGAAGGAAGGGGTACAAGAAGGGGTATTACTCGGAGAGTGTGAAAGAGGCGATTGAACTCTGGCTCAACCACGGGTGAAGCCCAAAACAGTAGAGAACATCCTGACTGAGAGGGACGTGGTGAGACTGCTGAAGGTGTGCAGGAATAAGAGGGAAGCCTTCGTTGTAGGGGGTCTCGTTTTCACCGGGATGAGGGTTTCAGAGTTCATCCACATGGATAGGTCGTGGATAAGGGATGGAGCTATTCACATACCGAGGTCTAAGAGGTGTTCGTGTTTGGAATGTGCCAAGAAAGGGGGTATTTGGACGCCTAAGACCCCTAGCAGTATAAGGGTTATTCCCATAGTCCCCGAGATACAAACCCTGTTCTCCGAGTTCTTCTCTGAGTACAATTCGGTGATGGAGCTCATCCCGAACAGGCAGAAAGCCCACTACATCATAAGGGATGTCGGGAAGAGGATAAACAAGAAGGTCTTTCCCCACTCACTCAGGGGAACCTTCGCTACAATACTCGCCAAAAAAGGTTTTAATCCCTTCGAGATAAAGGATGTCATGGGCTGGAGCAAGATAGATATCGCCATGTCCTACATCAGCATGGTGGGTACGTATGTTAAGGAGGCGTTCAGGCAGAAATGGTAGACCAGAAGGAGAGGATTAAACGCATTTTTTCAGACCTTAGAGGATGGGGGAGCATCTCAGAATATAACACGGGTATGTTCATCAGGAAGTTCATGCTGGATGCGGGTAGACCCGTCTACCCCTACGAGATATGGAGAGCTTTAACGCTTGAAAAGAAGTATAAGGGTGGACTGGAGCCAGGAAGGTATGTTAGCTTCATCGCGAACTACATCGTACCCTTAAAGAAACACGGCTACATAGTGGAGTATGGGTATGGTGACCAACCCCTGAAGTCCAACAGGGAAGGCTATATACCCCGTTCCAAGAGGAAAAAGTTTTATATTATCAATAAGAGTAAAGTAAACGACCCATTATGGTCGAATGTTCAAAAGCTAAAGGTGATGTGATGTGGTGTTCATAAAAATCTATAAGAAGGTTCCTACATCAGTCTCCACTTCGGAAACACCCGACGATGGAGATGTGCAGTACTGTTTGGATATACCTTCACTCGTCGACAAGTTCACGCTTGCGATGATTGTTGGTGCAGTATCAAAGGGTTCCAAGATGTCTGAACGCGATGAACAGCTCGTGAAGAAATACGGGTTATATAATGATTATAAGAAGCTTGAAAATACAAATGATGAAGAGAAAAAAGAGGATATTGAAATAGAAATCCTGAATAAAATAGCCGGTATCAGATCCGAAGGGCAGCCATGAACTTGGATTTCCACTTATCAGCTAATTCAGCCGCGTTGGTACTTACCGCACTTCTCCAAGCCTCTGCTAGGGTTGCACCACTCAGCGACTCTATTTTTGTTCTGTATTTACTCTTTATATAGTCGGGGGCGTTGGGAAACGCCTTACTCCAGTTCTCAGCTGCCTTACCCTTATTCGCGTCAAAGTCCCTCTGAAACGCTGAGGTTTCAGCATCAAGTAACCTTGGTTCCGTGAAGACCGCTATCAGTTTATCCCTTCCTGCGTTTACTGTTGACTCTGTTACTCTTTCTACAGTTTGCTTAGCCATACCCTAAAAACGTGAAGGAGGTTAAAAAGGTTTTTGGTGGGTAGGGGGGTCTCCCCCCACTTATGAAGAAAAAGGGGGACTACTGCCTCTGTTCATCCAACGTGTAGGTTACCAGACCCGAGACGGCTGAACCCGCTGGAAGGATAGAAGTAAATATCATCTGACCTCCACCATTCACTATGAAGAGTGGTTGGGTTATTTCCCTTTCCTCTTCCGCGTATCCACTGCTACCCACGACGGCTTGGTACACAGGTGCGTTTATGGAACTATCGGTTATCGTGAGTGTTACTGGTGTTGAAGACGAAGTTGAGGCGCTCAACCTCCTCGCATAGAACTTGTAGAAATTGGGTACATACGTGTTTGCTGTACCATCGGGCCCAACCGTGGCTGTTACAGTTGTGGTAACAGTTGTTGCGTTGACCAGGTTGAATGGTACCGTGAATCGGGTCGAATACCTCAGGAGTTCAAATGACATATCTATCTACCTGTTATCCTCTGAAGAAGACCTGGTGGCTGAAGCGGTCTAGCAATAACTGGCTGTGTTGGAACCGTGACTGGTGGTGTTGGAGGTGCCTGTGATGTTATCTGGTAGAACTTTAAGTCTAAATCAGTAATGAACTGGTCTGGTGCTCCTGCTGGGTTCGCTATACCACCCATCCTGTAAACCTCGTTGTTCCTGATCGCTTCCGCCACATCATTCGGGTTGTTTGTGCCTTCAACTCTCAACCACTGGATGTATGTCTTCATTCTCCAAGGAGTCGCGAAAGGATAGGTGTTCAGAAGGGAGAAGCGCCATGAGAAGCCCTTTATGGCAACAATCGGTCTTATCCTCTGAATGTCCTCATAAGGAGAGTCGCTTCCTTTCAGTGCACCAAAGTTGAAGTCGGATATCGTGGGTGCGAATAGGGGTAGCGCTGCGACTGCGGTGTTATCTCTTTCATAGTAGTCATACATCCACACCCCTGTGGGATACAGACCCCTGTAGAATATCATTATATTCGATGAGTCCAGGTTGGATGGGATGGAGAAGAAATCAGTGTTTGGAGATTGTTCGGCGCGTATGGCGCTCAGGGTGTAGGGCCCAATGAACACGGGTATATCGACCACTATGTTTACAGTCTGACCCCCAATACTCACTTGCTGCACTTTCTGCTGGATTGGTGGAAGCACCTGAAGAGAACTGATGTTGGTTTCCAGTACCGGGTTATACTCGTATACGAAGTCCTGTCTATCCAGAACCCTGAGAGATACGAAGCCTTCATCGAAAAGAAGGGAAAAAACGCTCCCTATCTCAGGGCCCTTTATGTATTCCGTCATCACTTTGCACCGTTGAGTGCAACTATCACGGTAGCTGTAAGTGTTACCCCCGCTGCAACTGATACACCGGTTCCCGGTGCAGACCAGAACTGGGCTGTAAACTGGTTTGTATTCGGGCCAAGGGATGATAGGGTTGCGAAGCCAACGAGACCACTCGAATTCACCACGAAGAGTGGGACGACCTCAAACAGGTTCTTGAGTTTCTGGGATGTGAGTGTCTGTGCTGGAAGGGTCGCAGTAACAGTGGCTGTGTTGGTGTAAGTTATGGGTATTGCTTCCAGCAGTGGGTATTGATGAAGGAGCTTGGGGTAGCTCGGGATGGTGAGCATATTACTCATTTGCGCTCACCTAGCTCTGGTAGTAGAACATGTCGGCTGGCATGAAGATGAAGCCTATTGGCACGTATTCAGATAGACCTGTGTATGTGGGCATGACCTGCATGTAGAACTGGGAGTTGATGTTTATCAAAACCGCTGGGTTCGCGTCAACATAGTAATAGTCGCCCACGTCAATGTAATTGAAGCGCTGGACGAACTGTCTTGCGTTTGAGGTTTGGATGACCCACTGCTGACGTGAGAACTTGGGGTACGGTGCCTTCTCTAAGTAGCCCGTTATAGCTATCTGAACCCTATCCCTGAGCCATGTAAAGCTCGATGGGTTCCCTGTACCCTGTGAACCCGTGTTGATTGGGAGTGTTTGGCTTCCAAAGAAGTCAATCCACTGACCTGTGGTACTTATGTTCCTAGCAAAGTTGGTGGCTACATAGTATGGGCTTGTTGAAGTGCCCACGTTCCTTACGTTGAGGTAAACCGGGTTACTGGGGTCGTTTGGAGTGGCGCCCGATGATGTAAGCTGGAGACTCGAAGTGAATATCTCCGCGTCTATGGGTA
>Ga0208549_100793_pt1 | contig 12450 bp, 18 predicted proteins | sample BED_host_MetaG_FD_187135 | JGI IMG/M metagenome (GOLD analysis project Ga0208549, IMG submission 187135) | Hot spring microbial mat communities from Yellowstone National Park, Wyoming, USA - BED_host_MetaG (SPAdes) (version 2) | ecosystem: Environmental > Aquatic > Thermal springs > Hot (42-90C)... | reverse complement strand
CCGGTTTTAGAGGGGCCTGGAAGGGAGACGGCCTCAGGAGGAGGCGATATATTGATAAAAGAAAAGGATAAAATGATTTTGGAAAGGACCCTCCAGGAGGAGAGGTCCTGATGGAAACCGCAAAGAGTAAAGCAATGAGGATCGTCATTGCTCTATTCGTGGTAGTCCTATTGACATTTTTTGTTCCATTTGGCATTTCTCAGGGAATGCAGAACTGGGCTTCATCGGCCTCAGGGACAATCTCTGGGACATCAGTAAGCGAAGCTAATTCATGGTTCGTTTACAGTATGCAAGGGAAATCTATCCCGTCAACAAGCACAGGTTCTTCAGCGACATTCTTTTTCCCCAGCAATCAAACTTCTGCGGTTATTGTGACTAACTTGACCATTGCCAGTGCCATTACCAACGATGTCTCTAACATTTCCATTTTGGTCCAGTCAAATGTTAAAGAAACACTCACCGTTTATCTTGCTATCGGGCAGAGCAACACGAATTACAATGAGCTGCAGTACATAACAATAACAATTACAAATACATCAAAACCTGCACTCGCATATTTCCCTGGGCAGGGATACTGGTATTCATTCCCTTCGACCGACCACTTCATTTTCGTCGTCACAGGGGCAACATATGGATCAATGTTCACTGGATCCGTTGTATTGAAAGGTCTGACTGGCTTCGAGAGCACGTTCTTTAATCCACAAGTCTGGCTATCCTTAGCTTTATTCATATTGGGCATTGCATCATTCATAGGGGCAATTTTTGCAATGCCATGGATCGAGATGCATCCAGAGAGGATAATTCCAGTTAGAAGGAGGTCGAGAAGATGAATCGGAATAAGAGATCCCCTATCTTCTGGGATAAAGTTCTCGTCATTTTATTCGGCCTATTCTTGTCATTAACACTGATAGCATCTATATATCAGAAATACGGTGAATATGCTTTTGGATCGCTATTATTTACAGGGATTTTCTGGGCCATGATCGAGATTATAACTCCGGCCTCAAGGCACTGGTCTCAGGCATTGATAAGATTTATCCCTGCCTTCATCATCGGCACGGTATTCGGTGCGGTATTCACTTACTTCACACAGTTCGGATACTACGTCATTGAACCGGCCATCGCAGGTTCGATAATTGCTTTATTTGCCCTGCTGGGAGTCATATCATTTACTCTTGTTGCAATTTGGACTGCAGTCTGGTCGCACAATAGGGCATACATCAGGAGGTGATTTATTGCTTGCCATATCACTTGACATCGGTTCAATTGTAAATAATGCCCTACAAAATTTAATAAATGGAATAATTAGCGTATTCATTTCATTTTTCCAGGGTCTTGTATATATTCTTCTCGACGCAATAAATTCTGCATTAGGCGGAATTCTCGGACTATTTGGCATCCCCTTCCATGCATGGGCAGTAGATGTATCCAAGCAGGGCCTCATAATTCCTATACTGTTCGTCGGCATTCTAGGAATTGCTGGGGCGATAGGATACTTCTTCCTTGACATATACGGGCTTGAGGGTGACTTAAGAGGAGGAGAAGAAGATATCGGCAGATTGGAGGAAAACATAGAGGAAGAAGAATGATCCTATTTGCTCCCTCGCTTGATATGTTATCCAATGGAATATCAAATGCATTCCAGTTATTCGGCCAGTTCATATCATATCTCATTAATCTTCCAGCATCTGCATGGGCATACATTGCGATGATTTTTGCTGACCACCTTGATGGGTATGGTCAGTTCATTCTCCCAATGATGATCATAATTCTCGGGATAACTTTTTTAGTTGCTTACACGGTGATATCAACTGCGAGAACAGTAGATAACGACGTGGATATAGGGGCTTTAATGGAGGGGATTGAATGAATGTGTATTCAATAATATCAGATATCGCAAATGGACTTGTCAATGGATTAATTGGTCTTTTTAATACCATTATTTCAGGCATATTATCCTCAGTCCAATCAATTCTGGCAGGATTCGGACTGATGGTTGAGAATCCTCTCCAAACATGGGCATATGATGTGGCCTATGGCAATAATCAACTTGCAATTCCCCTTATTTTTACGATAATCTTAGGGTGTTCGATATTCATACTCCTTGTTTTCATTGATATTTTCGGCATTGAGAAAGATATCGATGAGGGGATAGGAGGGTTAATGGAACTATGAAACCACTGCCCATCCTATTAATATTTACATTCTTTATAATATTGTCCTTCGCTGTTCCCTTCGGCTATGCTACTATATCAAGAGGGCCAGGAGGAGGCTCTATATCTTCAATCCCATACCCCAGTCCACCGAGTTTTTCATTTAACCCCATATCAGTCCCTTCATTTTCAATTAATTGGAGCATTAACCCTATACAGGATATTGAAAATCTCATAGACGCAATCCCGAACTTTGTCCTCGGCTTCGTAGCGGCAAATCTGATAAATTTCTTCTTATATGTCCTTGAAGCAATATACTATTTCTTTGCATACTTGGAGTATTTTATCATAATTGGGGCCCTGAATGCATCAACCAATCTTGGAATATGGGCTTTGCCCATGTTCATTGGTATTCTGACTTTACTTGTTTCTCTAATTGTGATGGTTTTAAAATTTAGCGAGGGAGTTTTTTTGATAGGGGGTGCTTAAATGAAAAATTATGGAAAAATAATGGTTTTAGCGATTATTTCATTATTGCTATTCTCGGGAATAGCCATAATGGAAAATGCAAATGGAATTAAAAATCAGCCTGGTTCGGCGATTAATTCACAAAGCTCTGTTTCGTGGTGGTCAGGAATCAAGGGGGCATCATTGAAAACTGAATATCTGGGCCATACAGGGAATTTCATAGTAACAAATAATATGGTCATTCAATTGAGTGGGTCAACTGTTTATTATTACAACCTCTCGACTGGAAGCATAATAAATTCTGTGACTTTGCCAACTGCTCCATCTAATCCATATATTGGGTTTTCAAATGGAAATACATATATAATGATGTCGGGAGGAGAATATTTCGAAATAAATTCAAATTACGTTACGTCATTGATAAAATTTAAATCTGCGGTGACAGTTGGTCCTTATATTCTTGTGCCTGAATATACAGCCGAAAATGACCAATTAGGGATAGATTACTCTAATTCGTCATATTGGGATGCGTATGTTTCTCAAAATTTAACTATTCGTGCAGAATTAACTGGATTCAATATTATTGACCCGATTACTGGATTAAATATTACTATTACGCTACCATCTTCTGTTCCACAATGGGAATCAATGTGGGGTTACTATCCGCAAGGATTTATTCCTCCATCATCCGTGGGAATGCCATGGGCATACAATCTTCCATTGTATCAGGGCTTTGAAGACCTCAATGGCACATTATACTTCGTGACAGCGAATTATGAAATATCATATAGCATGGGTGCCACAACAAGTCTTTCCACCGGTACTGTATATGAAAATTATACGGGTGTAAGCGTATATGAGCTGTATCCAGCAAATAATGGATATGACAATTATACTTCAACATTCTACACATCTTTATTTGATATTCCCTTGGAAACATCTTATTCAGGCCAGAATCCATTGGCTACTGGATACTTTAATTTCATAAATTATCCACAGAGCTATACCAAAGATCATTCTCCACCCATGGCAGGTAGTCCTGCAAAAAAATCATTTACTCCTTTTCTTTCGAATTCAGCACCAGCTTATATTCAGTTTAGTTCAATATTTTTCAATAACAATAAAATATATTTCACGTCTGCATATTTACCATACCCTCCATATTCATTCCCGTCAAATCTAACTCCAATGATATTTATTCTCAACAACAAATTTGAAACTATATCTGAATTTACTCCTCCCTATTCATCATCTGGTCAGTATCCATTAATACTGCTAACTAAAAACATCGAGTTATTTTCGGATAATATTCTTATTTCATATGGTGTGTACTCGGCAGTTTCAGAGGTATATTTATTTAATTCAACTACACTTTCTCTGGAATACAAATTTGAAATTCCAGCGGTATCAAATTCTTTTACCACTGGGAACACGTGGTACTATGTTTCAACTGCAGGCACATTATACATAATAACCCTCCCTGAAACATTTAATTTGAATGTTAATATACTCGGTCTTCCGCAGAATATACATCCAAGTATTTCAGTATTTAATTCTACATTCAACAAGTCTTTTACAATTTCTATATTGCCAGGCACAATTCCCTTGAATATCTCAGTTCCTTCTGGGTATATAATTCAAAATATATCTATTTCAGGGCCAGGATTATCAATGCTGAATTCGATTTTAGGGAAATATAAATTTGCAAGTAATAATGTCAACCTTTCCTTGAATCTATCTGCAGACCCTACCCTTAATATAACATTCATGCCAAAAGCGTTTAAGGTCTCATTTAATTCTAATCTCAATCAGGGCATTTCATGGTTAGCTCACTGGAATCTTGAAAAGAACGTTATGTGGCAGGTAAAAATTTATCATGGAAGCGATCCTTCGGCTAAGATAATCTATTCGAATTATATAAATAACTCTTCGCTTTCAAACTACACACTTATTCAGAATTCAACGACAGAAAATATGACTTTTGCACTCTTTAACGGCTCATATAAATATTCCGTCTTTTCTATGACGAAACTTTTCATAACTAATGATGTCGATGAGAATCTCACAGTATCGGGTTCTAATCTGTCGATTCAGGTTCTGTTCTCTGGTAATTATCCCAAGGCAGTTATATCATTTGTGCCCAGCAAGATACCTCTTGATACGGCATGGGTCATATCAGGCCAGAATTCCTCTGGAGGTGTTGGATTGAATATCACTAATTATTCATGGACGATCACTGGTCCTACTAATTACATTCTTTCTGGACAGTCTAATATTATATATTTCAATCAGGTGGGCAACTACACGATCTCACTTACAGTTTATAATCAGTATGGCCTTAAAAATACCACATCTGTGACTACACAAATAATAAAATTCACAATATCAAATGAGATCTCAATGTCAGTTTCATTAAAAGGAGTTTTCACTAACACATCGGCAGATTATCAGATTGAGGTGAAAATCCCGAAGAACATGAGCATAGCATCGGTTGAAGCACTCATAGATAATTCTACTTCAATGAATATTAAATTTGTAAATTCATCAACGACAGGCAATTATTCGTACTATTTCTATCTGGCATCGTTCAATCCATCATCTCTGGCATATGGGAATCATTTCCTTAACTTCTCGGCATATACAACGACTGGACAATTCAATTATTATCACTTCTCAAAAACCTTCGGATCCACATCTCATTCAAGCTTTAATTTGATATCATTCTTCGGAGGCCCTGAGAATTTCTGGGCCATGATGGCGGCATTGCTGGGAGTCATCATCACGGTGGCATCACTGAAAATATCAAGGAGCACGGTGGTCGAGATTCCAACTGTGAAAGATGGGAAGGAGTATGTTGCTGAGGCGAAATTAAAATCAGTAAAAGTCAAAACTCCAAAGAATAGAGGAGGGAAGAAAATATGAAAAATATAGAAAAATTTGGAAAAAAATGGATCACGTCAAGCGTGGTCCTTATTGTAATGTTATCTTCTTTTGCATTGCTCGGAGGGGTATTCGGAACGGGGGCTCCTCCATTTACGGTTACCTTCGAAGAACATAATCTCCCCGTGGGAACAACATGGTCTATTGCATGGAACAATACAACAAAATCAGGAGTGATAACGAATACAACATACTCTGGCGGAGGTTCAGCATCCGTGAGCCTTTACAACGGGTCATACGAATTCAGGGTTATAGGGACTCCGTGGTGGTTCAATAAAACTATTGGCAAATTCACTGTAGCAGGAGCTTCGCTAAGAATAACAGTTAATTTCACGGAGAATTTTACTTTGAACATTGCAGAAACAGGTTGGTCAAATCATCTTTTGCCTAATCAAAAATTAGCCTCAGGATATTCTTTAAAATCTGCTTCGTGGGGAATAAAAATTAATGGAGTTTCGTATTCTACAACAGCAAATTATCAAAATATAAAATTACCCGCATCTACATATAACTTAAATATTCTAAATTCGACAATATCAGTTGGTGGAACGGGATTACCTACTTACAATATTATGGAATATATTTCGAATGTTACCAATCAGAATATTATTCTTAATTCAAATAAAACAATTTCAATATCTTATTCTCCATATGTTGTAGTTGGCGGAGGTGGAGTAGTAGCAGAGACACAAGCTCCATCATACGACATAACATTCTATAATAATGAGGTAATACCTGATGGCAGTCCTCCTTATTTGATTCCATATAATCTAACAATAACTTATTCTCTAAGCACAAAAACTTATTCTAATGTCCTCTTAAATGCCACAGGATTCGATTCTACGACGTTTAATGGCATAGTATCTAATACTTCGGTGTCACAAATATCATATAATTCTAACCACACATTTGCGAATGTTACGGCGCACGTGTATGGTCCATTTGATCCTTATATTGCTCCAGTACTAACAACGGGAATTCAATTTACGCCAGGAGTAATATTTGAAGGGGGTATATTATACTGGAATTCAATGCAAGAGAAATATTTCCTCAACTTTACATCTCTAGCACAAGCGATAATGAATAATCAAGTATTACAGCCCAATGAAATTCAAAATGCAACAGCTTATATATCGGTATATCCCGATGAGACCTTGGTTGAATATGGAAGAAATGTGTCAATTCCTAATGGAACTTATCTTATCGATACAAAAATGGATATATTTAATCATATTATTTACTACAATGATAGCGTATTCGGTTTCCATGCTAATCCGAAAATAATCACTATACAGGGCTATGTCAATCCCCATAATGCTACGATATTCAATATATATTCATCCTACATAAGAACTGTTTATCAAAACACATCTTCTGGTTATTATAATTTAACTATGCCAGCAAATGATTTCGTTCTATTCTACGGTAATGATTATATTCCACAGGTCTTTTTCGCCCGTTCGTCAGAATGGCTGAATGTCACTCTTCAAAAATACAATTTCCCTTATAACATAACATCTTCAATATTCAATTATAGCTATAATAAAGGAGGCATACTTAATTTCTCAAAAATGCCTGTAAAAGCAAGCATTATGTCTAGTATTATGTTTTATAAAATATCGAATAATACATTTTATATATCGAGTAATCTCAGTGCTGATGTGGTCACTGGCCAGCCATATTTAGCTAATGCACCATTGCATATTATTTTGCCTGTTTTAAAAGATAGAAAATACCTGCTTTCAATAGAAACCAATTTAACAGCCCAAACTTATTATAATTACACATTTAATACAACCAATAATGCATATTACGATTTTACATATGATTGGTGGAGTATTGACCCTACAATAAGCTATTATGCATATCCAGTTGCAGTAATTTCAGCTCCATCCGCAATTCCTTATGACACGGCGATAACAATCAGCGGAGCAGATTCTATTGCTTCAACAAATGCAACGATAGAAAACTATACATGGCATATTACAGGTCCAGTGAGTTATACCGCATATGGGAAGCAAATCGACGAGTTCTTCTCTGTCCCTGGGACTTATAAAATCGAATTGACAGTCACAGACTCAAATGGGCTTACAAATACCACATCCACAACATTATCTGTGTTGGCATCAAATTCAACAACGGCAATTAAAATCTCAGTAACTCATACCTTCAATTCACAAAAGAATACCTATTATTTCCTTGTGTACGTGAATATGACTAATAACGTCTCGATAGGCCAGATTACCGTGTCTGTCGATGGAAAATATGTCAACACATCTCTTGTCAAAGAGATGGGATATGATTACGTCTATTCGTTCAACCTCAGCAATGCAAGATACGGCTACGGCAATCATACAATCAAAATAATGGTCTTTGACACTTTGGGGCAATATAATTCATTAACAACATATCTGATTTTCGGATCGGTATCCGGGGTAGGGATATTATCATATATATTCACCAATACGTTGCTTCTGGTAGCTACGGCATTTGTGATTCTTGCCCTTCTGGTATTCGTCTATTCAGTTCACGAAAAGGACGAAGTGAAGAAAAAATCGAGAAAAGGCAACAGGGGGAGAAAATGAAAGAGGAAGGTAACGTTGCGATAGATATTCTTTTATTTATTTTTATTTTGATTATAATTATAGCGATACTCTCAGCTATGGGTCTCAGCCTGTCGTCAATCATTTCCTTGCTCAAGAAATTCTTTGGTCTCGCTGTAATGGGGGTGGTATATTGAGAGCCTTAATTTTTTTTTTAATATCTTTAATTTTGGTTTTAGGATTATATACAGCGGTGCCGAACACATCTGCAAATAGATTAATGCCACCACCAGCTATGCAGAATCAAACGAATACAGAGGACTTTTATGTAGTGATTCAATCATCATTTCCTGGCCAGTCTCAAGAACTTTCTCTTCCACTGAATTCAACGGGATACATAATGTATCCGGACTGGACATTCTTATTTTTCAGTGACCAGGGTAATACCACATACCAGATTTATTTGAATGGGGGCAAAGTAGGTTCTGGTTCATTTATATTCAGGACCCAATTTTCCATGAACGTCACTACCGATTTCGCAAACGTATCAATAATTCTCCAGGGATCCGAAAATTCAACTGTCTACAATTTTTATGATATCCCGATTTTACACACTACTCTCGGAAAATACTATTCTGTTTCAAATGTTGAATTGCCTGTTTACACGATAACGCAGTATCTCTATTTCGGGGTAAGGACACTTGTGGCTTCTTTATTTTCGGCATTAGGGGCATTCTTTATAATTCACCGCACAGTTGTTTTAAAGAAAAAATTGGAGGTGTATGCAAAATGAGTGATAAAAAATGGATCCAAAAGGTTATAAAAAGAAAGGGAAGGGTAAGAAATTATGTTTTAAAGAAGATAGGGCCGGATGGGTTCACATCATCAGGAACAATTAAAATTTCAGCACTTCAGGAAGCCAAGAGATTAGCAAAAAAGAGCCACGACGTTGGAATGGAGGATGCAATCAATCTTGCCCTCAGGCTTAAGAAAATGAGGCCAAGAAAATGAGGAGGTGATAATGGGAAATGAATATTAGGAAGGGGAAATTAACACGAAGGGAGAAAAAGATAACCCTCAATGATGAAAAGGAAGTCAAAAGGGAAGCAAATGAAATAATAAAACAAACACAGAGGGACATGTTTAATCCCGCAAGAATTACACTCAGGCAGATGGACCAACATGAGCATGAAATAGACGAACAATTATCTCGATTAGAAAGGCTACGTCAAAATGTTAGAGAGGGGCATAATGAATATCATGAATTGAGATCCAAAGCCGCAGAATTAAAATCATGGAAAAAGAGGTTAAGACTGGCAAAGAAAGCTAAAAAGCTCGGAGCAAAGAATGAAGAGATATCAAGAGCCGTCAAGGAAGGGTATAAGAAGCATTCTCATGGCCCCTTAAAATCAATCCTTGCAAGGCTTCACAAAAGGAGCGGATGAATGGGATGGGTAAGATAATCGTTATAAAAAAAGAGCAAAAAGAATATTTAAAAGACCTTAGCAAAGATATTACATTATTTACAGCAGGTATATTCCTTGGTCCATTAGTTGACGGAACTCAATTAGCAATAAAACACGCTAGAAAAATAAGGGAAATGAAGGCGAAAAAATGAATTTTATTGAATTTATAAATACTTATCCATTTCTTTTTATAATTTCAATTCTCCTCGTTCCCATTCTGATTTTTTCTTTATATGCTATTGTTAAACGAAGAAAGAATAAAGAATCAGCAGTGACCATAATAAATCAGACGGCACAGACTCAACCCAATGAAGAAGAAAACCTCGAAATAACGGGCTCACTGGATGAAGTGGCAGTTCAGAAGATATTTGGAATAGGGAGGAAAATAAAGGAAGCTGTCATAGGCTTTGCCATAGCCATTCCTTTCGCAATTCTTTCATATCTTGTATCTGAAAATCTCGGCATAACAATAGCATCTATATTTATATTCCTCTTGTTCGGATATTTCTGGGCTAAGAAATGGGTAAAGCCTGAAGGAGTGCAGGTGATACTGGATGGGGACATAGACCCCGAGAATCCTTCTGCAGGAGTTCAGCACATAGACTATATAATCCCTTATGAACAGTGGAAATATATCATTTTCACGGATCAGGGAGGTGCATATCCGATAAAAACAATAGACGGCATGGCATATCGTGCAACGGCAATATCATTCTGGGATCCGGACGAGAAAATTGTTAAGGATATAACACTGGCATGGATGCATTCCCCACATTCAAATTTCGAGCAGGAACATGAATTAAATCATAAACTTGCGACTTGGTTAAAAATAACTCTTAAGGAACTGAATGCATATAAACATCTCAAGGACGTCTTAGGAATACTTGAAGCAAAACACATCACGACTGAAAGAGAGAAAATCAAATATGATGCACGTTCATCTGTTTCAAGAGCTAATGAAGACATTGACTCTTTAATGGCAACGATTAAAAGCTATGATATACAAGCAAAAAGAATTATGAAGACCGGGAAAGAAACCTCTGAAAAGGTGGATAAAAGCCCAGAGGATGCAATTTCAGGGGGCGATGTGAATGCCGGACAGTGACATTGAGGCAAGAATGAGGAGGGTTATATCTGCATCAGTTGCTCAGCAATGGGCCAATTTTCAGGAATCATTCATATCAGATTATGTTTTTAAGGATCTTGAAACACTGCCAAAAGATGAAAAGGAAAGGGATCGGATAATTCAGAAGATTAAGAAATGGTACTCGGATAAGAGATTATTATTCCTTAAAGATTCAGCAGGGGAATCTGCATTCTCGGAAGAGCTATTCGAAAATCCTTCGCTGATAGATAACCCTTTATTTATGCTTGAATGGAATCAATACAGGAACATCCAAATGTCCAGATCATTAATGGAAAAAAACGATCCATTATCCAATCTTGCAATGCTTGAGATACCTGAAGGAAAGGAAATTCCAGACGAAAAGGCAATGATAGCTCATTATTTCGCATATTATGAGAATCTTGGAACTGAGAGATCGGGAAGACTGGAAGAAGTAATTGGCCCTATGGGATCGGGAAAATCTAACTACCTCGCATGGAAATCCATAAGGGCATTGCAGAGGGGGTATATAGTGTTCACGAATTTTGAGCTCAAAAACGTTCCTCAGACATACCATTCCAATTGGCATAAAGTGAATAATCTTCTGGACCTATTGAAAGAAACAATAGAGCTCAGGCAGGAAGGCGAAGAAAAGATAATATTCTGGATACTGGACGAGCAAGGCAGGGTCAGGGGAGGGTCATCAGTCACAAGGTCCACGAAGGAGGCGAGATACCTTTCTGAGTTATTGACGATGATAAGAAAATTCGGGGTATTTCTCACGAGGGCAAGGCAGGTCGACAATATCCCAGACGATCAGAGGGGATGGGTATCCCAGATAATAAGAAAAAATCCCAATATGCCAGAAGTCATACATGTAGAATATCTCAGCGACGGCGAAACTTACGAGGAATATGAATTCAAAATCCCGTCAATGCATAATTATTACGACACGAATGAACCTGCGGAATTTGACTATAACGTGGATACGGAAACTATGCAGAAGTTCATTGTGGCAAGGACAAATGAGGGTGTTACTCCCATGGAGGCAATAGCCGAGTACCTTCATATCTCCAAGAAAATAGCGAAAAAAGAGGCTAAAAAAGTCTTGAAAAAACTTAAAAAGTTGGCATCACCTGGAAGGGGAGAGAACCCGAACTCCCTCGAGGCCCTTAAAAGGATCAACGAACAGAGAAAAATGGAGAGGATGAAAGATACGGAAAACAAGGAGGGGGGAAACAATCAATGATCGATACATTCGATTCGAAAAAGGGTAACACGCAGGGAGGGAAAAAAGAACCTCTAAAAAAAGAAAATTCTGAAAAAAATGGTGCCGATTTCATATCAATTGTGGATCGAATGTTGCCGGATCCGCATGGAGGTAATACATATGGAAAGAAAGATGGAAGACTGGAAGAGAATGCTTAACCAGATGTTTGGAAGGATTGATTTGGAATTGGAAAGGCTCAAAGAAGGGGGTGATAAAAAATGAGCAAACGTCCCTACCGCAACGGTTCTAAACACAAAATGGCAAGAAAAAGAAAGATAACACAGAAAGACAGAAAGATATTCCGTCAGAATGCCATAGAGGGAACGGAAAAATGGTCAAGGATGCCAAGCTGGGTAAGAAGGGCAAAGATGGATCGTAAAACACATGGATGGGGATTCGAAGGGAAATCTCCGCATACCCGAAAGAGGACCTACAAAACTAAAAGATAGAGGGGCAGTTGAATGAGGTAAAACTTTTATTTTTTTTTTTTTGTACTTTTATTGAT
>Ga0208549_100789_pt1 | contig 12481 bp, 10 predicted proteins | sample BED_host_MetaG_FD_187135 | JGI IMG/M metagenome (GOLD analysis project Ga0208549, IMG submission 187135) | Hot spring microbial mat communities from Yellowstone National Park, Wyoming, USA - BED_host_MetaG (SPAdes) (version 2) | ecosystem: Environmental > Aquatic > Thermal springs > Hot (42-90C)... | reverse complement strand
AAGATTCGCTTAAAAATGTAGAAAAATGAAACGTTGACAAAGCAAAAGACAAGCCCTGTCCCTTCTAGAGGCAGGGTAAAAATGTTTAAATCCTGATTTTTAAAAGTATTGTATAATAAAACGAGTCCCCAAAGGAGAATGCCTTAAGTCTCTACATATCCCCGAGTCCCAGGGATCTGGAAAAAAAGCAACTTTCAGGGCAGGGAAAAGATTAGATGTTTTAAATAAAATAGATAATATCTATTAATATTTTTGTTGTACTTAACTTATTTAAATGTCTAAAGTTTTAATCTTATGGATGGATGGTTTATAGAAACATTTTTATAGTTATCAAAAATAGATATAGCTATGTGATAAAGATTGGATGAAAGATCGCATTCAGTTTACGCTCATTACTACAACTATTTGCAAATAATGAAGTTAATTCCTAGAAATAATTCGAAAACATGTGCTAATAATGATTATATAAAAGAAGGGTCAACGCTTTCTGATAGAGTATTTCTCCGTCTCAATTACTGTTGGGTAGCAGGTTACGATAATAATGATTCTCTAAATATTATAAATGAGAGTTCGGTACTATTAAGAAGGCCTTCATATATGAAAACTCTTCATTACATACCCTATTCTAAAGGTATGCATAATAAGTTTCCGATAAGACGCGGAAAATATTTGTTAAGAGATAAGATGTCTAGTCATGCAAGCGGAGTAGTTCATTTTTTAAATATAATAATAGCAGGAGGTATATGAATTGAAGAAGATATCATTATTTGATATATTTATGATAATACTTCCATGGATTCTTTGGTATTTAACTTTTGATGTTTTAAGTTCTCATTTTATTTATGCTATGGCAACCTCAACGAGTATACTTGGTATAATATCATTAACCAAAAAAGATGTTAGAGAAAAATATAAAAGTTGTAATGTAATATGCTTGCTTTCTTCGTTGAGTATTGCAATAATGCTTTACTTTGTATTCTATGGTGGAAATATTATATCGACAAGACTTGGATTAGAAGGGGAAGTTTTATATGTTTATGAGTTAGTACCAAAAGGTTTACTAAGTATTTTTCTTCTTGCACTAATTGGTGTAATGGAGGAAGCTTATTGGAGGGGATTGCTACAGCACATTATATTAGAAAATGATTTAAAAATTAATTGGATTTACGCTGCAGTGCTTTATGGAATAGTTCATTCAGTATCATTAAATTTAATTTTAGTGATTGCTGCATTTATAGTAGGTCTGTTTTTATCATTTACAGCCAAAAAATTAGGTTTAATAGGATCTTCTATAGTTCATGTAACATGGATATACCTCATGTTTTTAAAAATATTAATATGAATTAATGCAAAGGACCTATCAATCCTTTTGATCTTAGATAATAAACCCTATATGTGGGTGTAACAGTTTTTGGATGATTGGCTTTTACCATGTCTATTCTTCCAACAGAAGTATTTAATGGCCATTTCTTTGGTTCGTTTGGATCGTTTCTAGCTATATTTTCAATTTCTTTTAATCTCTTAGCAAAGCTTTCTATATTCTCCTTTGTCTCACTCTCAGTAAATTCTGTCATTAATGCTTCCTTCACAATTAATGGGAAATAGATTGTTGGAGCATAGAATCCAGAGTCTAATAAACCCTTACTAATATCTTCTGCCGTAACACCTGTTTCTTCATGCAAGGGCTCTGCACTTAATACAACTTCATGCTTTCTATATCTATTGCTGCCATATGGTATTGAATATCCTTTCGAATCTTTCATTAATTTTATAAAATAATTTGTATTTATAACTGCCATTTCGCCTGCTTCTCTTAAGCCTTGCGGGCCGAGGCTTAGTATATACGTATATGTCCATATTAGCTGTTGTACATTACCAAAGAATGATTTCATCAAACCAGGACTATATTTACCTGGCCATTTTATTTTGTACATTCCATCGTTTTTATCATATTCAACTATGGGTCCAGGCAATAAATCATGAAGCATTATATTTTCTTTAACTTTACGATCCTTTATACAGACTGGACCTGATCCAGGACCTCCACCTCCATGGGGGGCTGAAAAGGTTTTATGTAAATTTAAATGAGCGATATCAAATCCTATATCTCCAGGTCTAGCTTTTCCTAATATTCCATTTAAATTTGCACCATCATAGTATAATAATCCATCCTTATCGTGAACAGCCTTCGCAACATCAATTATTTTTTCTTCGAACAATCCTAATGTGCTTGGATTTGTTATCATTAGGCCAGCTGTTTTATCTGATAGTGATGATAAGAAAGCATTATAATCCATGTTACCTGAATCATCAGTTGGTATCTCTACAGTCTTAAATCCTGCCATTGCTGCGCTTGCAGGGTTTGTACCATGTGCTGAGTCTGGTATAATTATTTCATCCTTATTTAGATTATTTTTGAGTTCATGATATTTTCTTATAATTAAAACTCCACTCAATTCTCCTTGAGCGCCTGCTGCAGGATGTAATGTGCAGATATCCATGCCTGTTATCGATGCAAGCCAATTTTGTAACTCATACATTGCTTTCAATAATCCTTGAATTGTTGAATCAGGCTGTAAGGGGTGAATCGAACTTAGCCTTATATCTGTAGATAATTTTAATGATATTTTTGGATTATATTTCATTGTACAACTTCCTAAAGGTACTGGACCTAAGTCTACACCATACGCCATCTCTGAAAGTCTGGTATAATGTCTTATAACTTCGACTTCACTAAGTTCAGGTAAGTTAGGATCTCTATCTCTTTTCATTTCAGCAGGTATTGATATTTCTCCTAAAATTTTTTTGAATTCTTCGTTTATCTCTTTAAATCTAATTCCTTCCTTTCCACTCCCTAATTCATATATGAGGGGCTCATCCCATTTAGCTTGTTTAAACATAATTATCACCTATTCAATTCTTCCAATTTTCCTAAAAGAAAATCTATATCGGATTTAGAGTGGACTTCAGTAAAACTTAATAATCCCCAAGAATCTTTTGCCCAAGTTACATACTTACTTAATGGAATTCCAAATAATAATCCCTCTTTTATCATTAAGTTTCTTATTTTTTCAAAATTTGTTTTAATATCAATTACAAAGTCTCCGAAAAACTCTCCTTTGAATAAAGGAGCATTAAAGCCCATTTTACTTAGCTGTTTAGAAGCATAATGACTTCTATACCAAGTTGCTTCTGCTACGTCTTTAAGGCCTTTCTTTCCCAGCAAAGAAACATAAAATGTTGCTATCATAGCACTAAGTCCTGAGTTAGTTGTTATGTTGCTAGTTGCTTTAGATCTTCTTATATGCTGCTCTCTTGTTTGCATGATCATCGTAAAAGCTCTTGATGAGCCATCTATTGTTGTAGTCATACCTATAAGCCTGCCCGGCATTTGTTTTACAAATTCAGCATTCCATTTTGTTGCAAAAATGCCAAGATATGGCCCGCCAAAGTTAAGACCTAAACCTAATGGTTGTCCTTCACCTACACAAATGTCTGCATCTAATTCTCCAGGGGTCTTATATATCATAAGACTTGTCGGATTTACTCCCATTATAAATAAAGCATTTTTTTCATGAGCAATTTCACTAATAGACCTAGCATTAATATCAATGATTCCCGTATATTGATAAGGATATTCTAAGTATATAGCGGAAATATTGTCCGATTTATTTTTTAAATCTTCTATGTCTGCATAACCTGTTTCAGGGTCAACTTTATAGGTAATTAATGATATGTTATTGGGCGTTGTGTAGCTTTTTGCAACAGATAAATGGAAAGGATTTATTGTTTCGGGAATTAATATTTTCTTTTTATTGTTTATTCTATGGGACATAAGAAAAGCTTCCCCTAAAGAACTTGCCATATCGTACATGCTTGCATTTACTACTTCCATTTCTAATATATCTGCTATAAGGCTTTGATATTCAAACAGTATTTGTAATAATCCTTGGCTAATTTCTGGTTGGTATGGAGTGTAAGCTGTTAGCAGTTCTCCTCTTTCTGCCAAATATTGTACTGCGGCTGGAATATAATGAGGCCAAGCACCCCCTCCGATAAATTGTCTTGAATCTTTAAATATTAGATTGTTATTCAAAACATCATCAATTTCTTTTATTACTTCTATTTCATCCATGGGTCTTTTTCTACCGATATCTAAATTATCCCATATTTCTTCATTGATTAAGACTTCTTTAGGAATATCATTATATAACTCTGAAACACTTTTTACTCCAATATAATCGAGCATTAATTTTTTAATTTCATTTGAACTATTAGGGATCCATTTATGCTCCATTTTTAATCCCCTATGTAAATGTTATTACTGATTATAAATATTTTAATACGCTTAATTTAATACATTTAAATCATATTCTAGGTAAATTATAATACTGTAAATATAATTAAGAAGATACTAAACATTAATCCTTATTAAATAACATTTTCACACTTATTGCTTGATTTTTCTAAATTGTAGGTGTTAAGTTTGATGCTGCCTTGCCCATGGTTCCACTAGTTATAGGATATTAATTTTTGCTAAGCTATTAGATTAATTATGGTAGACCTAATTCTTTTATCACTCTAAAGGTTTCCTGAAATCTTAGAATAACACCTTTGCCGATGCTCTTCTAATGAAATAATTTTTATCTTCTAATGACACTCCTTTTTTCCATAACATAAGATATAATTATTAGTAATACAACTAATATTACCCAAGTAATTATTATATTTAATTTATTCGTATTAGCTGAAGGAATATTATTAATAGCAATGACATACATAGCTTCTGACCAAGTTAATGGAGAAGTCGTTGGCAATGGATTCCCATAATTTGGATCTACAGCTTCAGGCAACAACCCATTTTGAGAATGATTATAAGTCCAATTTAGTAGATTAATTGAACCTGATATATTACCTATCAGATCATAATAATATGAAAGGAATAAAGTAGTAATATCCCAAGGTGGGTTCGGTGAAGAACTATCATATAAGGATTGTGAATAATGATAATAATCATCAGTAAAACGAGATAAACCCCCTATAACTGTTAAATGAGTTATCTCTTGATTAACATCACTATAAGCTATTTGAGAATTTGGTTGAACAAAGCCTAAGTCTATAGGTAAAATTGTAGAAGAGTCAAAACTAAAATAAGATGGAATTAAAGTAATTATTTTTGTGTTATTTTTATATAGAACTGATGGGACTAAGCTTGGGTAAAAGTATTTTCCATTCCAAAAATATTTCATTATGCTTTCATTTAATTCCAATACCGTGTTTTTGATTAATGTATTATTTATACCTAAGAATTGATATATAAGTGATGAGTCGTACAGTCCAATGCAATCTATGGATTGCGTCCAGAAATTATATGATAAGTTTGATTCCCATACGCCAACATCTTCAGGAATTAGATGGAATTCATTCTGATTTATTTCATTTATTTCATAGGCTAATGTTTTATTCAGCGATGGTAAAATAGATGTAAGGAAACTATAGTTATGAGTTATTTGAAAATATTGGTAAACTCCTATCTCAAAAAGGCCTATACTATCTAGTTCTGGCATACCATATGCTATATCAGGTTGACCATTATAAAAATTGTATCTTGCATAAAATAATCCATCTGGTAATTGAAAAATGTTTGATTCCCAAATCCAGAATTTATATGCAGAACTAAGGTGGCCTGATTCTTGAAGAGCCATTGCTGCAAAAGACGAATCTCTTAACAAATTATAAAGATAAATAGGTGAAGGAGAGGCTGCAAATTCTCCTGTAACTGGATTTTGATTGTCTTTAATTAATAGCAAAGCACGATAATAGTGTGATACTAATTTATCATTTATTTGCATGTTATTAATTTTAGAAGATTTATAAAGCCAATTATTGACTTGGTTAAGATTATAATTAATTAAATATGAAGGTGGATAAAAATTTGAATCGTTTATTGAAAATTCTAAATAGCCATTATTTGAATAAGAAATTTGTAGGATTTCAAGAGAACTTGAGTTAATTAATTTCTGCGTTCCATTAAAATATATGTATATGGGAGGATTACTGTTAATTATTGCTTCATTTAAATGTAAAGTTATACTGTAATTAGATGGTATAAGTATAGATGATGTCAATTTTGTTTTAGTAAATAACAATATTAATATAGAATTCATTTTATAAGGAGATAATATTTCTATTTGACCATTTTTTCCTCTAATTGTTATTGTATTGTTTAAATTTAAAGCTGCGTAATAGGCTGGGAAAATGTTAAATTGTATTTTATATGGTAGTATTCCATAATTGCCATAATAGATATTTTTTATTGATGCATTAGAATTTTCAAATCCATTTAAAGTAGCATTTGGTATTGGTATACCTGTAATAATTAAAAAGCTTGTGTTAATCCAATTACTTAGTAATAAATACGAAGGAAAATAGCTTAAACTTCTGTTATAGTTTATAGATGAGGCATAAGTAATATTAGCAAATAAAAATACCATAAATATGAAAAAGACAGCAAATATTTTTTCCGATTTTCTTTCCATTTTACTTCACTTTAATTTAGATAATATCCTTTGAGGATATTTAATTTTAATAATAATTACTAATAAAAAAATAAATTATTCTCTTAATTTTAATCGTTTTTATATACACATAGAAATAAAAGTCTTAAATAAATTAAATACACTTAGCAATATAACCATTAAATACATATAAATAAATGGGGGACGAAATTGAAGGTATTATTAACGTTACCTCCAGATATTCATAATTTAGAGATCTATAGAGTCACAGGGATGAGGGCCCCCCCATTAGGTATCCTTAGTATAGCTGCGGTTCTTGAAAAACATGGTCACAAAGTTGAGGTTATAGATAGTCCAACGCTTAAATTAGATTTTAATTCCTGGCTCTCTAAAGTAAAATCAGCAAAACCTGATGTTATAGGAATTTCAATGCAAACTCCAATGGCTCCAAAAGGTTATAGGGCAGCAAAAATAATAAAAGAAGAAATGCCTGATATACCATTGATAGCTGGTGGTAGTCATCCTTCTGTAATGATTGAAGAGGCATTAAACAACGGATTTGATGTTGTAGTTAGAGGAGAAGGAGAATATACTTCGTTAGAACTTATTGATTATCTTGAAAAGAAAGGCTTAGATAAATTAGGTTTGAGCGATATTGCAGGAATAGCATTTAGATATGATAATAAAATAATTAAAACAAAAGATAGGCTTTTAATTCAAAACCTTGATGAGCTACCGTGGCCTGCTAGGCATTTAGTAGATATGAATGAATATACTCTTTTCGATAAAAACATTAATATTGCTCACGTAATGGCAAGCAGAGGTTGTCCTTATGGATGTATATATTGCATAACAAGTTATTATTGGGGTAAAAGGTATAGATATAGGTCTGCAGAAAATGTAGTAGAAGAAATTAAGCATTTGTATGATAAATACCATGCTAGAACTGTTGTTTTTACTGATGATGAATTTACAGCTAATTGGAAGTTCGTTAGAGACTTTATAGATCTTTTAAAGAAAAATAACTTGGATATAAGTTTTTCATGTGGAACAAGGGTTGATCTTATAAATAAAGATCTTATGAAGTTATTATATGATAATGGGTGTAATGCATTGTATTTTGGGGTAGAATCTGCAAGTCAAGATACCTTAAATAAGATAGGAAAAAGGATTACAATAGAACAAGCCAAGAGAGTTTTTTCTTGGGCAAAAGAGCTTAAGGGGTTTACAACAGGTTCATTCATTTTAGGATTTCCATGGGAAACTATTGATGATATGAAAAAAACTGTGGATTTTGCAATAAAATTGGATCCTAATTATGTTCAATTCACTGCATTAACTCCTTACCCTGGAACACCATTGTACGACTTTGCATTAAAGAATAATCTTATTGTAGATAAGGATTGGGAGCATTATACTACAGTAAGACCCGTTATTAGGGGTTTTAATTTTTCCGATAAAGATTTGGGAAAGATGGTTGTTTATGCTTATCGTAAGTTTTATGTGAGGTTTGGTTTTATGATGAGGGAATTGAAGGCAGGAAGATTTTTTGATTTATTTAAAATTTTATCTAAAAATTTAATTATTTCTCCGGTTGAAGATAAAATAAAGAGAGTTTTTGAGCCATTAAGGTGGGAAAAATGACCATGGATTCTGATTATTATGTGGATAAGGTTAATAATAATGGGGATATAGGTCACTTATTAGCTGGAATTAGAATTTTGTTTAATAATCCTGCTACAAGATCTTTACTAAAAGTAGCAACAAGAGATATTAAGGTTAAATATCTTGATGGGGAAATAAAGGATGCTCCACTAATATATCATGCTTTGTCAAAGTTCGTTGGGGAAGGTATATCAGAATGTCCAATTTCAGCAAGATTTCTAATACCTATTTTAAATAATATAATAAAGCTGGGAATTTTGATGCTTAATGGAGACTTAGAAGCAACCAAAAAAGGCATTTCCGATCCAGCAATTAGGAGAGGTATTGCATTAGTTATGAAGGGGTTAGGATTATATGGAGTTACAGTTCCTCAAAAAATGCCAGCTCCATTTTTAATAGTTTGGAATATGACTAATATGTGTAATTTACAATGTATTCATTGTTATCAGAGGGCTGGCAAGCCTACGCCAGATGAGCTTACCTTAAAAGAAAAATTAAATTTAATAGAGCAGCTAGATAAAGCGGGAGTTGCATCAATAGCACTGAGCGGTGGAGAGCCTACTATACACCCAGATTATTTTACCATAGTTAAGGAAATATCTAAAAGAGGAATCCACACTGGAACAGCTACAAATGGTTGGTTATTTGCCAATATTAATTATTTAAAAAAAGCAAAGGAAAGCGGATTAAGATATGTAGAGGTATCTTTAGATAGCTCAAATCCAGAAAAACATGATAAATTTAGAGGTGTTAAAGGTTCATGGGAAAAAGCTGTTAAAGCTTTAGAAAACGCAGTAAAATTGGGCATGGATCATGGAATGGCAGTAACTATTACTAAACTTAATTATAATGAAGTCAAAGATCTTTTAGATTTAGCTGAAGATATACATGTTAAGAGAGTTATATTCTTTAACTTTGTACCAACAGGAAGAGGAAAAGAAAATATTTGGTTGGATCTAGATCCTGTTGAGAGAGAAAAGTTCTTGAGGTACATATATTCTGAGATGAAGAAAAGAGAAGGCATGCAAATAGTAAGTACTGCACCTCAATATGGAAGGGTAGCATTGGCCATGAGCCAAGGAAAAGAAATTGCTCCAACTCATTTTGCGGTTTCAGGCGATCCTATTATAAAGGCTGTTGCTGAATTTGTTGGAGGATGTGGTGCTGGAAGAATATATGCAGCAATTCAACCTAATGGAGATGTTTCACCGTGTGTGTTTTTGCCCATAACTGTTGGTAATATAAGAGAGAAGAGTTTTTGGGAAATATGGACAAATAGTAAAGTATTTAATGATTTAAGAGATAGAAGTAAGTTAAAGGGATTTTGTAATTCGTGTCCCTTCAAGAATATTTGTGGAGGGTGCAGAGCAAGGGCTTATGGCTATTATAATGATTACTTAGCTCCAGATCCCGGCTGTATATATAACTTTAAGGAATGGAATAAATTAAAAGAAGAATCGCATGTCAAATTAGTAGAAAATATATTAACTAAATAGTTAATAATTGTTCATATTCATCTTTATTTAAATTTAAGTAAGCTGAAGAAACAATAGTTTTAATGTTATTGACCTCTTGTTTAAGCAATATTAATGCTGCAGATATTAATGATGGTGAAAAAGGATATGATTGAAATACTGCTTCAGAATTTCTCTTTGCACTTAGATTTGAGCTTTTTCTAATGGAATTCATTATTTCATCTTCTTTTTTGCCCTCTATTTTTACATATTTAAAATGATCCCTTAGAGAAGTTGCTAATGCAATTGGATCTGATGATTCCCTCTCATAAATATTACTAATTTTATTCCATGATATGTTGCATGCATTTATTTTGTTAAAGCTAACTTCTATAATCCTTATAGGTATTTTTAATAATGATGCTTGTATTAGACCCAAAGCAATTTTGCCTTCTATGATAGGACATAAAGTTTTTGAGACATAACCCTTATCAATTGTATTTAAGTCAGAAAAGCTATTATAATACAAGTTTGATGTTGCAGATAATGAGTACCAAGTAATAACGCTTGAATCTTTTAATTCGTTGTAATATGCATATGCATCCTTTAACGCATTATAAATGTGCTTATATTTTGATGAAATTTCAAGATATCGTTGTATACCAACCAAGGAATCAGGCTCTGCTAGTATTTTGCTTAAGGAACTTTGACTCCATATTAATGAAGTTAGATTACTTTTATCAACTTCTTTATCTTCGGCCATACTTCTTAAGATTAGTAATGAATCATTTATTTCATCCTCCCTAGCAAATGCTAAGGTTAAGTTTACAGCTTCTTTAGGAGTATATCTAGAAATTTCATCTACTGCTGAGTAAAATCTTTTCATTATCTCCCTTTCGGCATCTTGAACATTTTTTGTCTCAGAAACTGTTTTATATTTTGTTTCTCTAAGAGAGGCGTAAATATCGGTTAATTGTGGAGACAGCTCTCTTATTTTATCTGACGAAATTAATGTAGACTTTAAATACCTTAATCTAGGAACTACTTGAGCATATATTGAAGCGCTTCCCAAAAATAATTCACCCTGAAACAATTTTCTTTATTTGTTCAAAAACTTCCTTAATTGCTTTGTCGTAGTTTTCTTTTCCCAATTTTTCAGATCTTTCCAAATCTTCTTTTTCTTTTTCTTTATATGCATCCTCTAACTTCTTAACACTTTCTTTATATGCATCCTCTAACTTCTTAACACTTTCATCAAGAAGGATTTTACTTGTTTGCCTTAATTCTCTCCCTAAACTATCTGCTAGTTGAACTATGTTGCTTGATAATTCTTTCGATTCTTCATTAAGCTTTTTTAAAGAATCTTCAAACCAAGCTACTGTATCAGCAAGTTTGACTATCTCTGACTTAGCCATGTTGGGACACCCTTTATAATTTCTTAATCAAATAATAGAGTATAGTAGAGGTTAAAAAATCTAAAAGGGGATAAAATATAGGTGTGCTTAGTTGGTTGAAATAAAGGTCTTAGGAGAAGGACTCCGTATAGCAAGGTATTTATTAAAAATAAGGAATAAGGAAACAAGCTTATTTGAATTTAGAAAGGTTATGATTGACGCAGCTGACCTCCTCCTCGCCCTGAAAGGCAAGGGTTTCGGTTGTAAGACCACATATTTGCTGTAAATTTGTTGCCTTTATCTTGTGCAATCTTAAATGGGTAACCTAAGTAAATGGTTGAAACACCTAATTCATGTAATTTCTTCATTAGGTGAGACGCTAAATTCCTATATAAATGCAAAAGTCTTCTCATTAATTTCTTAAAAAGCCTCTTCTTCTCTTTTAATAATTCATCATATGCTTCATATTCACCAATGTTTCTTGTATTATCTGCTAAGGATTGTGCTTGTGCTATCTTCTTCTCTAAATAAAAATAGTCTTCCTTAGTCCTAACACCTTTGTAAAGAAACCAAGTGCCATCGTTTAATACTACACTTGCTAAATTATTTATGCCTAAGTCTATTGAAGCAACTTTATTTCCTCTAGGCAATTCAACTCTAACATTTTTCTTTTCACCGTAAATAATATGCTTGCTCTCCTTTCCCTTTTTAGTTTTCTCAACACCTACTTTAACAGATATTGAAGCATACCAAGCATTTCTTGTTTCATCATAGTATATCTCCAGCCTACCTTGTTTACCATACCACCTAAGTCTACCAGCAAAATTGATCTTAAGGTTGAAGTCCTTGAGGACGAGTTTCTTGTTCTGTTCATTAACAACATATCTATCTTGTCTAACAACAAGTAAAAGCCTCCTCTTCTTAGTCTTTCTATCCTTCCAGTAACGTGGTGGGCTAACGTTATTCATAAAGAATGGCAATTTTTCTTCAACTTTAGAAGGGAAAAGAAGGAGTTCCATGCCTCATTGCTCTTCTGCATGACTGCTTGAGCATTAACTTTTAGCTCTTCCTTATAATTATTATATATTTGTTCCATGTCCCCTTAAAGTCTACTTTCTTTTCATGATAGAACAGTGTCCTTCTCTCATAGTTCAACTCGTTGAAGAGTTTTGATGAGATATTAGCTAACTTCTTTAGTTTCCTTTCTTGGTAGCCATTTAAAAGAAGATGTACTACATTTGTTCTCTTATTTGTATAATTAACTTCGTAGATACCTTCATCTGGTATTGCAGGAGAAATCTGCTCCTGCTCCTCATGTTTTAAGAGTTGACCAGACGCCTTCGTCTGGAGAGCATCTCAAATAGAAATAGTATTTTTGATTTAAAAAATTTTATTCCGCCTCTAGAAGGGGTGAAGTTTGCCGTTCTCGTTATCATCTATTTATGATGAA
>Ga0208549_100784_pt1 | contig 12541 bp, 9 predicted proteins | sample BED_host_MetaG_FD_187135 | JGI IMG/M metagenome (GOLD analysis project Ga0208549, IMG submission 187135) | Hot spring microbial mat communities from Yellowstone National Park, Wyoming, USA - BED_host_MetaG (SPAdes) (version 2) | ecosystem: Environmental > Aquatic > Thermal springs > Hot (42-90C) >... | reverse complement strand
CTGTTTTGAATGCAGCATTTGTGCCCTTCTCTGCAATCTTCGCTGTTCTCACATTTGCTCTCACCGCTACGTTCATGCCTAGATAAGCTGTAAGGTAAGATGCAATAGCACCAGTTAGGAATGCTATGGTTATTTCGTAGCCGTTTGGCAAGAAGAGGAAAAGTATTGCAAGTATTACTGCAAAAATTGCAATTGTCTTGAGCTGCCTGTTAAGATATGCTGTAGCTCCAGCCTTTATTGCGCTTGCAATTTCCTGCATCTTTTTGTTGCCTTCATCTTTCTTTAATGTTATGTATGCCGCAAAGAGTGCGTATATAATTGCTATAATGCCTGCAAACAAAGTATAGTAATAAAACTCCATGCTAACCCCTTAAGCTTATACTTTATTTTATTAAAGTTTTTTAAATATTTCTTTTGCTCCCCCATTGGCATGTTCTTTTGGTTATCATTTGATAACTAATGATACATATAAATATCTGCGCTTACAATAAAGTATTGAGAGCATGCAGATGAATGAATTTATAAAATTCATGCTAGACAGGCATATGGTGGTATTTGGAATCAATGATGCAATTAAAGTGCTAAATGCAAGCAGAGGCTACGCTAAGCTGTTTGTACTCAGATGCATTAAGAAAGGAATAGTGGGCAGAGTAGAGCGCGGTGTTTACTACTTGAAGGGTTATGCAAATGAATATGCAATTGCTTCAAACATAATAAAACCTTCTTATGTTAGTTTGGTCTCTGCACTTGCCTATTACGGCCTTACAACGCAAATACCACGTGTTGTGTATGTAGTATCGCCAAAAAGGCACAGAGTAATAAGAAATATAGAGGGCTACGACATAATCTTTAGGCATGCTAAGAAAGAGCTTATGTTCGGCTACCACAAAGAGTTAAATGGAAATATATTTATTGCAGACCCGGAGAAGGCGATTGTAGATATATATTATTTCAGAGATTTCAATGATCTTGATGAAGATGCGCTGAAAAGTCCACCAAGGATAAGTATAAGCAAACTAATTGTATATGCCAAGCAAAGCAGAAACAAATATGTTGTGAAAAAGGTAGCAGAACTATTGCGTATGAATGGGCATGGCAGTGAAGCAAACGAATTGCTAAATGGTGTTGAGCATGCTGGGCTACGATGAACTTTTGACATATAAAATATACGAAGAGCCTTATCAGCAGGAGAAGGACTATATCGAAGAATTGTTTCTTAGCAGGCTTTTCAATTCGTGTAATAATATAGTTTTCAAAGGAGGCACAGCGCTCGCTAAATTTTATGGCTCCAATAGATTTTCTGACGACCTTGATTTTTCAATTATCTTGGGAAGAGAAGAATACGAAAACATAAAAATAAAGATAGATAAAGTGATTAAAAGGTCTACCGAAGAAGAACCTATAAGGATATTAAGGGAGCTCAATGGCGAGAGAAAGCTTGTATATGAGCTCAGTATTAGGGGTCCACTCTTTGAACGGTCAAACAAATATCAGCATTTGAAAATAGAAATAGGTAAAAAGGAGCCCGTGCTTGAAAAGCCCCTAATTCTCAGAAGAAACCCTAAATATGTTGATATTGCACCTTATACCGCAATTGTTATGAACGAGAAAGAAATACTTGCAGAGAAGACTGTTGCTTTGCTCTACAGACAAAATCTCAAGGCCAGAGATCTATACGACATTTATTTTTTGCTATCGAAAGGTACAGAAATTGATGTGGCACTTTTAGATAGAAAGATGAAGATGTATAGACGTGCTTTCAATCCTAGGGTGTTCGAATCGAGAATAAATAAAATTGCATTGATATGGAGCAAAGAGCTAGAAAGGCTTCTTCCAAAAAATAGCTTTATCAGCTATGCAGTTGCTAAAGAAAAGGTCAGCAAACTTTTTGAAGATGCGGGCTTAATTTAAGCCGTGCAAAAATCAAAAGTGGGGAAGAATAAGTTGAGAGCAGCATGGTGGGGAAGATTGTAAACATGCAAGCCCTCGAAATAATATATAATCTAACAGGTATTTAAATGATTCTAAAATGCCACATTTATTTGAAAAACTTTGTCATTTTGTCTCTACCAAATTCCAGTTGTACCTTCTATACTCTGTATTTATGTCAAGGTTTCTGAATGGGTAGCTTCCTTTCAGAACGCTTATAATCCTAGCCTTTCTTATACTTGCATTTTCCTTCTCAAAAATTTGTTGATGTGCTTTTATTGCATGCTCCATAGCATCTTTCTCATCATCAAATAAGCCAACAGCAAGGAACCTGTAGCTGCCGCTCATTGGTACAAGGAGCTGGAATGTATTGAGCATAGGTAGCTGCTCGTCATAGGTTTTATAATAATTCATCATCCTTGTAGATCTGACTGGTGTGTCTATGGTAAAGGTATAATTTGCTAAGAAAACAAGGATATAAGGCTTATGCGGCTTTCCTACAGAGATGGTAAACCTCTTAATTATGCCACGCTTTTTCAGCATGTATATCCTATAAGCCAAGGTTGTCCTTCCCATGTTTAGCTTTTTTGCCATGCTAGTTATACTCTGCCTGCTATTGTTTAAGAGCTCAGCAAGTATAAGCTTATCTTTCTCATTAAGCTTGGCCATGCTTATCTGCTCCGGATTCGATGGAAAATAACCAAACTGGGTAAACATAACATCGCTTGGATATACCTTTGGCTCAAACTCTGCAAGCCTAGCTGGAAGCCTGCTCTCCCACATTATATAGTGCATAGGTTCGTTTGATGTTGCATATATAATAAGGTCAAAGTCGCCCTCGCACAGATAGGCATCGCTTATGTAATTATCGCTTGCAAAAAGGCCGCGCAAAAATTCTTCATTTGGCTTTTCCCTAAGCTTTATAATTAGCAGATGCTTTTCCGTTATGCCAAGCTTATCTTCATCAAGCTCAACAGTATAATTTATCTTATATTTTTCTTCAAGCGCTGAGAGTATTTTGTATACTGTGGCGCGTGAGCACTTGGCGGCGCTTGCAAGCTCCTCTATAGAGGTGGTTGCATCTTCGCTTAGCTTTCTTAATATTATCTTTTCTTTAAAGCTATACTCCACAAAACAATCTTAAATAAAACATATTTAAATAGCTTGCCAAAATGACAAGATCCTTAAAATATTTTTGAACAAAACGGTATCCTTTTATTCATTTCAAAAGATAATGCTCTTAGATAGCATGAAGATGAAAACAAGGGGCTATCTACTAATAGCTCTTGCGGTAACTGAGCTTTCACTTCTTCCAGTATTATTAGGGCTAGCTGTGGTAAACGTATCTCCGCTAGAGCTTCTTTTCTACACCTTTCTGGTAAGCACAGCAACCTCCTTTGCCGCTCTTATATTTGCTAAGAAGCTTAAGCATCTCTTTTATATTCTTACCAATCCGAGGATCTTTTCAATCCTTGTAATAGCTGGTGTTTTTAACTACGCTTTTGCACAGCTTTTCTTAACAATTGCGATAAAAGGCACAAACCCTATAGTTGCTAGCTTAATAAGCAAGCTATGGCCCCTCTTTCTTGCCATAATGCTGCCGTTTACAGTAAGAATAAAGATAAGCAGAATGCAGCTCATAGCACTCTTTATAGGCTTTGTGGGTGTTTATTTTCTTGCAACACATGGCGGCTTGCTGCCAAGGCTCTATGGCATAGGTTTTATAGGTATAGCCCTTCTTTCTACACTCTCTACAGCGGGCTCAAATGCAATCATAAAAGGACAGAACCAAGATATCTTCAGCCAGGTCTTCATATTCAATCTTGCATCACTTCTTCTTATTGCACTTCTTATAACACTTTTTAACACTAATTTTACTCCGATGAATGCATATACTTTATTCTCGGTTCTCTTCCTAGGCATGATCTCTTATTCGCTCGGTGCCTTAATGTTCTTCTATTCATTCAAATTATTTGATCCACTTCTTATCTCAAATGCAACCTACCTAACACCTATATTAACAATATTCTTCTCATACTTGGTCCTTGGTACAAAGCTCTACTCTTACTATCTTGTTTCATTCGCTTTCATAATAGCAGCCCTTCTTATACAGCAGCGTTATGCCAGCAGGGCTCCAACATATAAGGCAAGCGGCAATAAGCATGCTATGCAATTGCCTATGTTTGACTTAAGTGGCGCATTCATAAACACAAAGAACAACGAGATTATAAATATGATAGGAAGAAGTGGCAGGGCTCTTGGGGTCAAGCTAGGCTCAGGATTAGCCAACTCAAAGCCAGAGCTGCTTGATGCGAGCAAATATGGCTGCATAGTTTTTACAACAAAGGAGCATAAAGGTTATGCGAGTGCTGATGAGCTTGAGTTTATAAGAGAAATAACTGGTGCAAAAGAAGGCGATGATGTGCTTGTGTGCATAGGCAAGCCTGATCTGGCTGAAAAGGCGATAAACGATTATATAGAAAATATAGAAAAGGTAAACATGCATGAGCCAAGTATGCACGAGCTGGGCTCTTTTGCAGAATAAAAGGTTTATTGTAATGTTGAATAAACATCTAAGTTGAGCTTTTATCGGCCTACTCGATAATATGCGATTGCGTCAGGGTTGCCGCATGATCCACCACTTATTTTTGCTGTACACCAATTTGTAGTCTAATTGTTGAAACATTTCTTGCCGTATGCGCCTACTATTTACACGATATATATCCTGATGATCCACTCCTTGCAAATATATTAATCATACAGCCATTCCAGCTACATGCACCTGATGTTCTCGCCAAACGGAGCATAAGTTGCAGCAGAAGCCTAATAGAATAAAGTTGAAAGTACCCAAAGGGCAGCTATAACGAATAGTACGCCAATCGCCATGTTAAGTATTGTGCGCTTGCTCATGCCTTTTTTGACATTCTGTGCTGCGCCAGCATACACAGCCATTATGCCGCTGCCTTGATCAGGTACCATCACTTTGACAGGTTTGCCATCTATGCTTTTACTTATGTCAGCCACACCGCCTAAGCACGTGTAATCTGAATTGACAGGGATATACTGCTCCACCAGAAAGAGTCCAAAATTCTGTAGCGGTTTCAGACGTATATCATATGCAACCTTCTTCTTGAGATCTCTGGTCCTGTTTTTGAAACGAAAATCGAATTTGTAGCCAGATATCTGCGACAAGTCTACAGTGCTGTTACTTTTTGCAGCTTCTTCAACCTTTGGCAAGATTTCAGCGGCAGCCTTTTTGCCCTGTTCAATGAATGCAAGTGTACCTGAGACTTCCCGTAGAACAAAGGCACCAAACCCTGCCTTGTTCAATTCAAGTGCACTTGATGTTACTTGTACATTGGGCGCCTTCACCAAGTCAACAGCAAGATACCCGCTACCATCTGTGAACAGGGTTGTCACTCCTTTTTCAACCCCTCCTATAGGTAATACAACAAATTGCCTGTTTCTCCCAGCGTTCTGATAAAATGCTGCGTATAGCCCTACAGAATAATAAACGCATTCAGCACCGCTGATTGGTGCTTTAAGTGGTCCTGCATTATAAGGTATAAACTTTCCCTGCATTTTGTTGAGATTGTATGTTGCTGCATCTACTTTTACAACAGGAATTGGCTGCAAAAACTGGTCAAGTGAAAAATCTTTGAAGAATAAGTAAAGAAGTATTGCCCCTGAAATTAAAAACTCTGCAAAAAGAGTAATCGGGACCAGTAATGAAGGTATTTTTGGTACTTTTCGATATATTACTACGACTACTGATACTGGCACTATAAGCATTAAGATAATAAGTGCATACCATGACGCGTAGCTCATTGTTTTTGACTTTATATTTGTTGCATAGCTCGGAACGTATTTTAAGAACTCTGTGGCAGTTGCATAAAGGCCAGTTGGCTGTGTGCCAATTAAATCTACATCGTATGTAAAAGAATTTTGCCTGAATACACCGCCAGCGCCAATATTTGATGTTGCTGCCACATGATTTTGCTGAGCTTGCTGATTGTTTTCTTTATTGTTTGAAAAATTTTCTGATGCAGTACCACCAGGGACTTTATCCTCCATTTCATTCGCCAATTACGGTAAAATGCAGTTAAATCTTCTACTATTTATTTAGTCTGATAATATTAAAGTTGCATTAGGTTGGCATCCTCCGCCACCCCTATTGTTGTTATCTTTGCTGCAGATGCAGCCGAAGCGCTACCGAAGTAGAACGAAAGCAGCACAAGTGCACCTATGATGAACATTACGCCAATTGCTATGTTAAGCATTGTGCGCTTGCTTATACTTTTTTTGATATTCTCTGCTGCACCAACATACACAGCCATTATGCCGCTGCCTTGATCAGGTACCATCACTTTGACAGGTTTGCCATCTATGCTTTTACTTATGTCAGCCACACCGCCTAAGCACGTGTAATCTGAATTGACAGGGATATACTGCTCCACCAGAAAGATTCCGTTGGGTATCTCCAACGCGTTTAGACCCTTCTTAAGGTCTTTAATTCTGTTTTGGAAATAGGGTTTAACTTTGAAGTTAGGTATCTTCGATAAGTCTACAGTGCTGTTGCTGTTTGATGCTTCTTCAATCTGTGGCAAGATTTCAGCAGCAGCCTCTTTGCCCTGCTCTATTACATTAGTGGCGCCACCCCCTGTTTTGTTTAATATAAGCACACTTGATGTTGCCTGTAAATTCGGCGCCTTCACCAAGTCAACAGCAAGATACCCGCTACCATCTGTGAACAGGGTTGGTGCTCCTTTTCCAATCCCTCCTAGCCGCTGCACAACAAATTGCCTGTTTCTACCAAAGCCCTCATAAAATGCTACATATAGCCCTACAGAATAATAAACGCATTCAGCACCGCTGATTGGTGCTTTAAGTGGCCCTGTATTATAAGGTATAAACTTTCCCTGCATTTTGTTTAGGCTATAAGTTGCTGCATCTATTTTTGCAACAGGAATTGACTGTAAAAACTGTTCAAATGAAAAATCTTTGAAGCCTAGGTAAAGAAGTATTGCCCCAGAAATTAAAAACTCTGCAAAAAAAGTGAGCAGAAGTATTGATAAAGGCATTACCGGTGCGCCTTGATAAAATTGGCCGAGCACAGCTATTGTTACTATAAACATTGAAGCAATAAGCACATACCACGACCTGTAGCTCATTGTCTTTGACTTTATATTTGTTGTATAGCTTGGAGCATATTTTAAGAACTCCGTGGCAGTTGCAGGAAGGTTAATTAACTGTATGCTAATTGAAGTAGCATTGTTTGCGAAAGGATTTTGCCCTAATAAAAAATTATTGATGTCAATATTTGATACTACTGTTCCATGATTTTGCTGAGCTTGCTGATTAACTTCATTTGCTGCTTTGCCTTGCGACTGTCGCACAGGTCCTGCAGCACCTGCAACGAATGCAATTGGAATTACCTCTGGGCCTTGCTCTCCTTGCGAAGGTGAATTAGTACTTGCAGTTTGGACTCCCTGGGCTTGCTGATCTTCAGTAATCTTGTATATGCCTGATCCTGTTTGTATAAATAAGCTAGAGTTTACAAAGATGCTGGCAGTTCCAGGCACAGCAGTTGTAACATTTTTGTGGTTTTGATTGAGCTTTTCAACTGCTATGCTCGAACCTTCCTGCCAGCCGTCAAATGTTACCTTGTCCCCGACACTAAGCGAATCTATGAGATTTAGAACTACTCCATTTTCAGAAGAAGACGTTTTAATTATAGAAATTACTTTTCCTATAGGCTTCTTTGCCATCTCACACGCCGAGGTCTATCTTGACATCAGCCTTTTCCTCTGGTGGTGCCTGGAAGAGAGGCATTGCCTTGTAGCCCAACGCTCCTGCAAAGAAGTTGTACGGTATTTGATTAATTCTTATGTTGAACTGCGTAACACTGTCGTTGTAGAACTCCCTTGCATCTGCAATCTGAGACTCCAGTTCCACTATGCTTTGTTGCAGCTGTATGAAGCTGTTGTTTGCCTTCAAATCAGGATAGTTTTCAGCAACAGCAAAAATAGACTTAAGTGCGCTTGAAATCTGGTTTGAGGTGTCTATCTTTGACTGGATATCATTTTGAGGTATATTCATCCATTGGCTCCTCAATTGTGTTATCTGTGTCATAAGCCCCTTCTCATACCTCATGTATGAGCTCACTGTATCTATGAGCTTTGTAAGTGCATCATGCCTTTTCTGCAGCAAAACATCGACATTCGCCCATGCTTTGTCGGCATTCTTTTTCAGTGACACCAGTGTGTTGTATATTATTACAAAGGTTATTATCACAATCAGTACGATTAGCCCTATAGTCCCTTCGATCAGTATTCCCATAGGGATCACAAGTATTATTTCTGATTAGTTTGATTTAAATATATATCTATTTGTGCACTGTTGAACAGATACCCAAGACAAGATCTATAACAATTTATGCTTCAAGTTTCCTACAAAGCCGAAATCAAGATAGATGATATTCATAATAACGGTTCTCGTTATATTTGTAGAGAGAAATAGTGAAATCATTCAATAATGCAAATATTTAAATATATAGTCAAATCTCTTATTTATTGATATGGAGGACATGTCAGCAAATACACATGCTTATGAAAAGGTTAATCATGGCAATAATGATTCAGCGTCAATAGAAGAAAAATTAAAGAAATTAATTTCTTTATCGAAGGAAGTATCAATGCCTAGCAAACAGAAAGTATTAGATCTCAATTATTTAAATACAGGTATAACAGAAATTACTAATTTAATCTCAGATAAGTATCTGAATTCTTTTCGTGCCAAACGAATCATAAAACTTTTAAACTCTCTTAATAGTGTATATAAAGATTTTGAAGCAAAATACAATATAGTTTACTTACCTTTTGTTGTAAAGATTAGTAAATCAAATACTAAAGGGAATAAAAAAGTAAAACTTAAAGTTTTAAATTCTGCTGCATTTGCTTTTAAACAGAGGGATGAGCAAAGTGGACAAAATGAGTATAAACAAAGTGGAACTTTAACAAGAACCTTAACAAGAACATCTCAGATTCTGCCGGAAGAGAAAAAAGAATACGAACAAAAAGTAACACCTATTAGTGCGTATACCTTTACAGATGCAGAGGGTGTTGAAAGGAAAGCATACACATTTGAACTATCTTCAGGGAAGTCGCTTACAATAGTATTTTATCCAAAGAATGCGCTTCCATATAACGATGAAATAGTAAATAACAAAGAGGTTATATTTTTAGGGACAGAACCAAAAAGCAGAAGTGTTGAAGCTACAAAAGCATTTTTTGAGAATTTGCGTAAAAACTCTTCTGGATTTAGAGAAGAAGTAGGAAATCTGTTAAATGCAGATAAGGATATTGTTGTATTTGTTGAAATTGATCCAATACAGATAGCAAAGCTTGCTCAATCATTAGGGTCTAAAAGCGACTTAGTAAATAAGATAGTAGATCATGCCAAGTTAAACACGTGGATGGTAAGTGGAGAAGAGAAAAAGGTTATGGATGCGCTTATAGCATCTACAATAATTAATGAAAAAGGTGGCTTAACTTCTGAGAGAAATTATGATGCTGCTTATAATGTATTTATGTGGTTAATTGGAGACAAAGTCGCAGAGGCGAAGGTACAAGAAAAAGTAGATAAGCTAAACAAAATTATTGAAAACTGGGAGTTTGAGCACGGAATCTACAACACAATTCGTGCTTTAAATGAGATGGAACTTTTAGATATCAAGAATCTTGATATAATGAATAAGCGACTCTCTATAGAAATAGACCTAGACCTAAAAACCTATAATAATTTAAAATTAAACTCTAGTATGCTTATGCTTGCGGATATAAAAGCCGCACTGCAAAATCTAAGTGAATCTAGTAGGCTTGCGGATATAAAAAATGTATTGCAAAACCGAAGTGAAGAATGTGAAAAAGAACTAATTATGATTCAGGCAAATATGTATACCATGCAAAAAGAAATTGAGACCATGCAAGAAAAAATTAAGACCATGCAAGAAGAAATTAAAGGTATAAAAGGTATTGTTAGAGTAGGAGAAAAAAGAGAAATTAAAGAGTTAGATGAAAAGATTCAAGAGTTAAATAAAAAGATTCTAGAGTTGGAAGATAAAGTCGATGAGATAAATGAGGAAAAAGTGGGTATAGATAATCTAATTCCAAAAATAGATGCCATAAAAACACTTCGAGATTGGAGAGAAAAAGTGAGTATTTACTTGGACAACCATAATGTATATAATCTTGGAAATAAAGAAATATACGAGATAATTAAAGGGGTAGTAATCAATGAAAAAGATTTATTAAATCAGCTAATCAAAGTTATAGAAAATTCACTTCCATCTAAAGTTAAGTCTCTAGATGATCTTTTTTTTGTTCATGTAACACAGTTCTTACCAACAGAAACACCTAATGGAAAAGTCCTTGTGCCTCTTTTTGATGCTACTCTTAGCGCCAACCGTCTTGAAAAGGAAAGGACAGAAATAACAACATCAGATTATTATAATAGTTTTTTGAAATATGCTGAAAACATAGGCAAAATTCCAATTGTACCTAGAAACACAGTTCATGGAGTAGCTAATGATACCGTAAAGACCATTCAGCCTCTAACAGGTGACTGGGGCAGTATGCCATTTGTAATAATTGCTCCATTGAAGCCACTAATACAACTTAATGGGAATCCAGGTTCTATAAACCCGGGGGATATTTTTTTCAGAGTATCTCCAGGTGAAGGATTAAAGCTACCTGATGGAACAATAGTAATAAGACCTGCACTTACACCCGAAGAAAAGCAATCGCTAGAAAAGGGGGCCGAGGCATTTGAATTTATAGATAAAGGTGATGTTATATATAACCCAGAAAAAATAAAGCGCGACGAAGTTGTTAAAAAGGTCTTTGAAATAAAAGGCATTATACAAATTCCTTATCGTGGAGATATAACAGATATATCTGCCGCTTATCCTGAAAATATCCGTAAATTAACTTTTCTGATTTCTGCACAACTTGGTGTATCCTTTGAGAAAGATTCAGCTCTCATTAATTCTGAATATATAACTCGGTCTATGTCCGATCTTGAAGTTTTATTAAAAAATGAAATTCCTTTGCAGAAATTTGAAGATGTGAGAGCAACGAGGCTTAATCGTATATTTGAGTTGTCTAATGATAAGTTTGGAGAGAACTTTGTAGGTTGGCCCGAATTAAGAACTCTGTTTCTTGCAGGTTTCTTATAATCAATTCATTCTTTTATCCTAATCCTTAAATCTTCCTAAAATGCAATTTCAGTTACAATAATGCTTAGACAGTCTTAAGGATAGTTTGTTAATCCTTTTTGTGCTTAACTGTTTTTACTATCCATGCTTTCGGGCTGTATACATCGCCTCTTGAGTTAGGGCTGTTTATATAGAGTATATGTATTTTCCTGTAAACTAGGATCATCGTAAGCAAGCCACCAAACCGCTTTATTATAATGTACTTATTGGGCAAATCCATACCTCTAGTATTTATTTTTACGGTCGCCTTATTAATTATAGTCACCTTATCCGTGATATTCCTACTTTCTGCAGGGTTTGTCATTGAAAAAGAGAAAGCAACCCCCGCTGTGGGAATTAAATTTACATTCGAAAAGAAGGTTTTTTAAAGCTCAACACGCTACTAACATATAAAAGTATGGCGCATGTAGGTAAATGAATTGATGAATAAAATGAACGGAGTAAAAGAAAAGAAAGACAACAAAGTGCTTACCTATGAGGAGCTTGCGCGCTCGCTGAAAAGTGAATCCCTAAGTAACTCAGTTAAACCGATTACTATTAAAAACACGCAGCTCTACACGCGGGTAAAAGAGCTTACCGAAATGGCGTATCCCACGCAAGTAAATGAACAAGACAAAAGATGGAACTACTTCTATGTTCCGCTAAAGTATCATGGAAAAAACGCCGCAATACCGATGAGTGTTACGGGATATAACTTTGGCTACTATATATACTTTCCTTCCGATGAATCGCTTAAGCCTTTGCGTGTAACCAAAGGTAATAGTAAATATAGGTCTGTTTATGATAAAGTAATATCAAGCGCCGCTGAATTTTTGCCAAGCTTAGTAGATATAAAATCGCTTGAAGAGATGGTGCCGTACGAGTTCAGGACTGGAAAGATAAAGGGTAAGTATATATTTGGAAAAGAGCGGCTAATTAAAGAAGAAGCAGAAAAGATTCTAAACGAATACGAGGAGCACATTAGACATATTGACAAACTGCCCATGGCGGGTGCTAGTATATCATTGAATGATTACCTTCGTGTAGTGCATATAGCCTATATGGCGGTGTTTGAGAAAGTAAAAGAAATGTCACCAATAAAGGCCTATGAGTATTTAGCTGATTTCAGGCACGGAGGGATGCTTGATATAAAAGATCCCAACAGCGCTGAACAATTCAACGAATGGCTTAGCAATAATCCTTTAGGTTCGCATCCGTTTGAGATAGTGGCGGGTTTCCGGCTTAGTGGCATATCTCTGGTTCCGCCTATACCTGAGTCAGAGCATTCAAGCGGTGAAAAATACTTTGTAATTTCTGTTGGAGATTCTACATATTACGAAATCTACTTGGCTATGCTCA
>Ga0208549_100780_pt1 | contig 12572 bp, 8 predicted proteins | sample BED_host_MetaG_FD_187135 | JGI IMG/M metagenome (GOLD analysis project Ga0208549, IMG submission 187135) | Hot spring microbial mat communities from Yellowstone National Park, Wyoming, USA - BED_host_MetaG (SPAdes) (version 2) | ecosystem: Environmental > Aquatic > Thermal springs > Hot (42-90C) >... | reverse complement strand
TAAGAGCCGAAAAAGAGCTTTTGGTTTCTCCTTAAATTCAACGCCTCTCTTATCGCTTTTTTGTAAAGCTCAACATACTTGCTTCCAGTGTATATACCTTTTAATTCTTCTTTGTTTGCACTCTCAATTCTTGAGTTGTGCGCATCGATCACTATGCTCTCTTCCCCAGCTATCTTTATAAGCTCTTCACCAACCTCATCTTCTATATCTTCTGTGACCATTGGTGCCTTTGTAAGCGTTATAAGCTTTGCATCATTTATCTTAATCGCAATCGCTTTGCATGGTCTTGCTTCGCCAAACCCTATACCGCCATATACCTTCTCAAACTCTTCCTCTCTTATATTGTTAATCTCCTTCTCCAATTCCTTTGCTATCATACTAATTTCGCTTGTGCTTATTGGATTATTCGAATGGTTAACAGTGCCATGTAATATGAATGGGTTTGCGCCATATCTCTTTAATATTATACCTCCAAGATATTCTGTTGCTGTTGCCCCACCTGTGCCTGCAAAAGGACCATAGTGTATGCCAGGCTCAATGAAAATAGCTTTTAGCTTTTTTCCTTTGAGAATAAGCATCTTTATCATTATATCTTTCTTTATTCCAATACCATTGCTAAAGTTGAAAGTGCCAATATTGTAAAGCCACTGGTTTATCATCGTATTAAAGATCTCAACCCCGCTTATATTCAGGCTCTTCTTAGCTGGTTTGTCAACAATGTAAAGGAAGATATAGCCTATAATTAGGAATATAAGCATGCCGCTGTAGAGCTTTATCGCCGCTGGCCAGAATGGAAGGTTTAGATTTATAAGGTATTTTCCTAGTGGTATATAGAAAAGGAAATTTAGTGTTGGTTGTATTAAAGCTATGAACGTCGCATGCCTTTTGCCCATTACGAATCTACTTACTATAAACCAAAAACCAAATAAGCTTGCATTTGCTAGCAGTATTACAACGTAAGCTATTATATAGCTCCTTAAGAAAAAGAATATGATGCTGTTAATGACTAAGAAGAATGAATAAGCGATTGTGCTCATAATGAATATCATTAGTATATGCCTAAGGTATATCCTTCTTTTAATGAGCTTTATTATACCTGCACTTACCAAGGCTGGAAGGCTTATTATAAGAAGGCCGGCGCTCATCCCGTTTGCGAATGCATATGCAAGATTATGCTCCATATCATTGGAGTGCAAAGCGGTTATAGACAATATACCTGCTATTATTCCTATTAAGAAGATCAGAGCAATGCTCGTGCTGTTATTCGGTGCATTCTTTGTAAAATAGTCTGAGTAGTGAAGGAGAAATCTTTTTTCATCAGGCATGTGAACACTATCTCCCAAACCTTCTTTCGCGCTTGCTATATTCGATAAGCGCTTTCTTCAAATCCTCTTTTCCAAATTCTGGCCAGTACTTCTTGCAGAAATAGAGCTCAGCATAGCTAGATTGCCAAGGCATAAAACCTGAGAGCCTCTCCTCCCCAGAGGTCCTTATAATAAAGTCTATGTCTGGCACATCCTTAGATAGCATGTATCTTTTGAATGTTTCTTGGTCTATCCTGCTTATCCTTCCACTTTTCGAATCTTTTGCTATTTCATTTGCGGCATGTATAATATCTTCCCTTCCGCCATACCCAAGGAGCATGTATATAACACGATCCCTATATTTCCTTGTCTCTTCCTCTATCTTTCTTAGCATTGCCAAGAGATCGCTTGGCAGCAATGCCTTTTTACCAACTACCACAAACCTTGTTTTCGTTTCATGTAGCCTTCTTATTATACTTTTGTCCCTTGCAGCCTTTCTATATATATTAAACAAAATATCGAGCTCACTCTTTGGCCTGTTCAGGTTTTCTGTAGAGAGGGCCCATACGGTGATGCTCTTTATACCGTAGCTTTTGCACCATTCACTAAATTCTATAAACTTCTTTACCCCATAGCTGTAGCCCTTTAAGAATGAGAGCCCATGCTTTCTAGCCCATCGTCTATTGCCATCGGGAATTATCGCAATGTTTTCTGGAACCTTCTCAATCTTGCTATCCATTAGCATCACACGTCTTGCTCAATCATTAATATTTTTTGCCATTATATTATAAATCTTTCTATACGCATAAGCTCATTTATCTTTGCTATTCTTTCACCGCCCACAATACCACATTTTATGTAATTGGCTCCCAAGCCAACAGCTAGGTGCGCAAGAAAGTTGTCTTCTGTTTCGCCGCTTCTATGCGAAACAATAATCTTTAGCCCTTTTGCTACCTTTACCGCTTCTATTGTATCGCTTAATGTACCCGCTTGGTTAATCTTTATTATCACCCCACCAGTTGAGCGCTGCTCTTTGCCTTCTTTTATTCTTTCTTTATTTGTTGCATACAAATCATCGCCCACCACAAGGAAGCCTTTGCCGAGCTCGCTTCTAAGTTCTGAGAAGCTTGCAAAGTCTGAGCCCTCAAAAGGATCTTCTACGTAGTAAATTTTGTTCGTTGAAACGATCTCTTTTACAAAATCAAGGTATTTTTTCTTGCTTAGCTTCTTTTGGTCAAACAAATAATAGCCGTTCTTGAAGTATTCACTTGCAGCCATGTCTATACCAAGTTCTATCTTTTTTTCAACGCTTCTTGCTATCTTGCTTGTCAGCTTTATACTTTCTAAGCTATTGAGTTTTGAGGTCCACGCGTTTTCAATGGTTTTACCAGATGCGAGGCCCTTCTTGGCGAGGTGGCTACCTAATTCATTGTATATCTTTGCATGCCTTCTCTCCTCTTCTCTGATAATTTTGCTTTTGCTACTTATCAATATCTCTTGTATACTCATTCCTTTGCCGTGTGCACCACCTCCAAATGCATTGCCCAAAAGCCTAGGCATTCTTGGCTTTCTTCTCGCTAAATTGCTTATCAGTTTGTAGAGCTCAAGCCCCTCCTTTAGCGAAGCCAGCCTTGCATTTGCAATAGAAATAGCTGTCGCTATATTTGCGCCGATGTAGGAGAAGTTTTCAGTACCATCTATCTCATGCAGAAGAGAATCTATATCTTGCTGATCAAGCTCATCAGAGCCTATAAGCTTATTCCTCTTTCTATAAAACCTGTTTATGCCAAGTTCTACGCTATTATTCGGGAATGCAACCGCTTCATACCTGCTCTTGCTTGTCCCGCTTGGTGCCGAAGCCTTTGCATAGCTCTTGCCATCAGTAATAATTGCTTCTACAGTTTGCATTCCTCTAGAATCAAATACTACTCTTAGCACAATATTTTTTATCATTTAATTGCCTCATCTGCGTGCAGGATTTTACTTATAAGCTCATTTCCATTAAATATACCAAGTGAACCATTTGAATCTATATTCTCATCAAATAAAAGATTGTCTCCATTTCTAACTTTGCCTATTATAACGGGCACGGGATCTGATGAATGTGTCTTTAAAATACAAGGCGTCGCATGGTCGCATGTCACGCATATTCTTGTATCATCTAGCCTAAGCTTTGAGAAGAAGCCATTGTCTATCGCTTTTAGTATATCTCTCTTCTTTTCTGGATCGCCAGCATGCCCTGGCTCATCAGGTCCTTTTATATGCACATATACAAAATCACAATCCCTAGTATTTTTATTTACAATCTTTGCAAGCTCTTTGTATCTTTCTACACCTTTCTTCGCAGATTCAAACTTTATCTCATGCATTTTAAGAAGTTTTGCAATTCCTCTTTCAACAGGCATCTCTGTAACAAAGCAGAACCTTATTCCAAACCTCTTTTCTATTGGCTCTACATCAGGCAAGCCAAGGGAAGCATCTCTTAGCAGTATAGCATTCGCTTCTTGCTTGCCTTTGGCGACTCTCTTTTTGTTTACATTTGACTTAGAAAGAACCTCTATTGTCTTATCTACGAATTCGTTCACTATCTTCGCGGTAAACTTTGCCTCTTTTGTATTTTTTAAAGGCTTTGCTTTTGGTATAGGCAATACACCATTTACTGTTTTTGCTATCGAAATGGTGCCCTTCTTGATATAGCCTATATCAACATTTGTTATCTCTTGTGAAAGCTTTCTATGGCGTGGGCTTATTAAAAGAGCTCCCCTATAATCTACTGTTGCCTTAAATTTTATTTTTACTCCTTCTATCTTTATTTTATTTATCTCTTTTTCGAGCTCCTTCGCCTCTTTTTTTGTGAGGCTGCACCTTCTGCTTATAATCCTCTTCTTCTCATCTATCGTTGCAAAATTCGCCCTTAGTGCAATCTCATCTTTTCCTACTTTAAGCCCCGCGCCAAGCGCTTCCATAGCTCCCCTGCCAGTGTAGTTTTTTATATTATAGCTAAGGAGTGAAAAGACAGCAGAATCAGACTCTGGAGCTATTCCCTTTTTTATCGGATATATCATGCCCGCAAGCGAGTGCCTCGCAATCCTATTCAGATTCTCCATGTTTGCCGCTTCGAGCGGTGTTTTTCCGTTTAGCTCTGCATTTTTCCTATCTGCAGCACCGTCAAGTATCACAAGCAAGTGGCGCACACAAACTACCTCTCGAAGATGAAGCGCGAAGGCTTTACCTTTTCTTCTATAATTTTCTTTATTAACATATTATTTCCCTTAGCAACGATTATCCCATCATTTCTTACAATATAATTCATCGCCTCTTTTGCTTTTGCTGGTATATCTGAGTATATGGTTAGCAATGTCTCGCCCTCTGCCACATTCTCGCCAAGCTTCTTATTTATTAAAATACCTGCTTTCTTGTTGCTCGGTGCTCCGGCTATGCGTGCAGCATATGCTAATACAGAGTTGTCAAATTTCATTAGCCTGCCTTCGCGCTCAGCGACTAGGCTTTCGCTATAGCTGCCTATCTCTATATCTTCTGGCATTATCTTTGCATTTCCACCCTGCTCCTCTATAATCTCTCTTAGTTTCTTCTCAGCGAGACCTTTGTTGAATATCTCTTTTGCAAGCCTCTTGCCATCACTCTTGCCAGCCATCTCAAGCAGTATGCCAGCTATGCTAGTAGCTTTGTCAAGCAAATCCTCCTCAACGTTCTTTCTCATTATTGTGGCGAGTGCTTCCCTAGCTTCTAAAGCAGCACCTATCGCATGGCCTATTGGCTGTTCACCAAATGTTATAGCTCCATTAACATGTATACCTAGCTTTGAGCCTAATTCCATAAAGTCCTTTATAAGCAATTCAGCCTCTGTCTTATTCCTTACCTTTACAGTCTCGCCTGTAGGAACATCTAATACCATCTCTGTTGCTCCAACAGCCTTCTTCTTTGACATTATCGAAGGTAGCAAAAGTGGGTCTATTGAAAATGGATATTCTATTTTTATAAATATGTCATCTGCAGGCGCTAAGTGCACAGCCCCATCCCAGGCTATGCAGCCGTTTGTCTTATTTACAATCTTCTCTAATTCTCTAGCATCGAGATTCACGGGCATAAGTACCTCTGCCCTGTCTGCTGTGCCTGCTGCAGAGGTTATCGCCCTTGAGGAGGTTTTTGGTATTGTAAGCCCTGCGGCAGCCACGATTGGGACTACAAGCAAGGTTGTCTTATCACCTGGAACGCCGCCTATCGAATGCTTGTCAAATATCCTTTTCTTTTTTAAGTTTAGTTTCTCGCCTGTTTCTACCATCGCCTCTGAAATATATGCCGCTTCTTCAAGGTTTATTCCAAACGAATGCAAGGCCACAACAAACGCGGTGAGCTCATCCTTTTCAAGCCTTCCATCCACTGCATCCTTGATTATGCTATATACCTGCTTGTAGTCAAGCCTCCTTCCATTGAGTTTTTCCTTTATTGCAATTAATGAGTTTGGCTGTTTTGCTAAATCTATATCGCACTCATCGCCATCTTTTGCATTAAGCTCTTCTGTGAGTTCTCTTGTCAGGCCCAAAGTAGAGTTTTTGATAAAGTTTGCTATGTTTAATATTGCTGTGCTTGTTCTTCCCTTAAGCTTTATCTCCAGTCTGTCGCCAGGATGTGCGCCTATTATGTTTGCACTTTCTTCATTTAGCATTGCTATCCTGGCGCCTGTTTCTATCTCGAGATTTTTTATCTTGAAATTCATCTCATTACCTTTATACTGGTTTTTCGAAGCCCCAGTAGTCAAGCGCTTCCTTCAAAGCACTATATTCCTTATCTTGAGCATATTCTGTTAAGCTAATGCCTTCAAGCGTGGCCTCAATCGCCTGCCTCATCGCTTCTGCTCCTCTTCTTACGCCCTTGGGGTGGCCATCTATGCCACCACCAGCTTGTATAACTATCTCCTTCCCAAGCATATTCATAACATAAGGTACAAGTCCTGGGTGTAGACCACCACTCGATACAGGTACAACAGGCTTTATACCATACCAATCTTCATTTAATACATCAACATGTTCATCAATATGCTCAAGCGTTATCTCTTCATCGAGGTCTACAACCTCTCTTCTAGATGCCTTCAGCTTGCCTACAACAGTGCCTATGTGTATTTGGTCCACGCCTATAAGCCTTGCAAGCTTAGCGACAACAAGCATGCTCATTCCATGCTTTGGATTTCTCGTAAATGCTGCGTGGAATGCCCTATGGGCATGTATAGCCAAGCCCAGATCTTCGGCAACCTCTCTCATCGTTTGCAATGCAGACCAGCCTGCTGTCAATATATCAATCATTATATATTCACCACCTAGCTCCTTGACAAGCTTAGCTCTTCTTATCATTTCATTTGTCTCTGCTGTTACATTTGCTAAATAGCTCTTTCTCTCGCCAGTTTCCTTTTCAGCATAATCCCTATATTTAAACATAAGCTTCATTCTATCCTCAAACCTATTGAAGCTCTGGCTTGTAAGGTTTTCATCGTCTTTCAAAAGGTCAACGCCACCAAGCCATGCTTCTTTTGCAACATCTGCGTGTTCCTCTGTGTACATGCCAACTTTGGGCTTTGGAACATGGGCAAGCAGTGGTCTTCTTTTCTTCATCTTAAAAATTTTTTCAAAAACACCATCTATGCCAAATTGCGGACCCTTAAAATATTTGACATATTCCCTTGGAAATGCGATATCTTCTAGTCTAAGGTTCTTGAGCGCCTTCATACCAAATATATTGCCAGCAAGAGCGCTCATAAGCTGCGGTATACTACCATATTCAAAGAGCTCTATAGGATAAGCGACCTTAGCATAATTTCCCTTTACCCAATAAGCCCTTGCCCTTATCTTCCTTATATGTTCTTTAAGTGTTGTAAGCTCAGCCCATGTGCCATTGCTACTCTCGCTTGCAACCGTGCCAAGTGCTTCCTTCATGCTTATCCCATTAGCTGGCTCTATTCTAAACAGGCATATTATGTCGCTCTCATCAGGCTTATATCTAAAATCTACAAAATCTTTGTATGGATCATTCATATTATTCACAAGAGCCATTCACAAGAGCCATGTATATCTTTCCTTTATACTCTGAGTAAGCATCTCGGGGCTTACAAGCCCAAACTCACTTATAATGCTCGTTATATTCTCTTTATCTATAAATTCAAATGCCGGATTTGCAATTCTTATGTTTTTAGGGTGGTGCCTCCAAACCTCTTTTGCACCCCTGCTCTCCATGCTGCTTATCATACCATATGTTGCTTTTGCATCAAACTTTAACGCATGTGCAGCCACATAAACAGGAATATCTAGCATATTTGCAACCTTTGCGAATAAGCCGCTCCCTATCTTGTTTGCAACCTCTCCAAAGGGTGTTATAAGGTCTGCGCCTATGAGCATAAGGTCTGCATTCTTTATAGCAATTAGTGCAGCGGAATCTACAAAATACCTTACCCTTATTCCTCTTCTTGCAAGATTTGTTGCTGTGATCCTGCCCTGATAGTTGGGCCTTGTCTCTGTTACATGCACCTCAAATCTCTTTCCCTCTTTTTTTGCCCTTTCTAATATTGCCTCAACAGTTGAAGAATGGCAGTGTGTATATATTATATAATTGTTTTTGATAAGCCTCGAGCCATATTTTGCAATAAGCTCGAGCCCGTTGTCTATATAAAATCTTGCGCTTTCTGGCTTGTTAAATTTGTTCAAGTATTTTATTATATTTCTTAGCATGGGTTCTGTAGGTCTTGCTTTTAAAAGCAGCTTGCTTGCACTCCTCTTATCCTCTGTGCTCTCCCATGCATCGATAGCTGCCCTTGCAATATGTTCCGCTCCCTGGATCTTTAAGTTTTTAATATCATTTACAATCTTGAGCAGCTTTCTCTCTGCCATGCAACCGCTAACTTATAGAAATTTGAATTTTATATTTGTATCGTTTTGTCTTCTGGTTTATTAAAGTAAAGTGATTTATAATTTTATAAGCAATTTTTAATATGGTTTTTATGGATGAAGTCTATACATTTTCTGAAGCAACAAGGCTTCATTTGACTAAGAACGAGCTTGGCGGAAAGGGGTATGGTCTTGTGGAGATGGCAAGGATAGGCTTGCCTGTGCCTCCCGGAATTATAATAACAACAAGAATGTGCAATAAATATTTCAAAGAGAAAAAACTGTGGAAGAGTATAAAAGAAAAAATTCTAATAAAGATGAAGAAAATTGAAAGAGAAACGGGCAAGAAGTTTGGGAGCGAAGAGAATGCACTTCTTGTTTCTGTAAGGTCAGGTGCACCTCTCTCTATGCCTGGCATGCTTGATACTGTCTTAAACCTTGGAATAAATGATAAGATAGCAAGCTCGATCGCAAAAAAGCATGGAGAGAGGTTTGCTTATGATACCTATAGAAGGTTCCTCCAGCTCTTCGGCTCAATAGTGCTAAAGGTTGATAAATCGCTATTCGATAATGTTGTTGAAGATGAGAAAAAGAGAGAGCATGTTGATGAGAGCGGTTTGAGCGCGAGCGCATTAAAAAGAATCGCTGAGAAATTCAAGGCTATAATAAAGGAAAAGACTGGAAAAGAAGTAGAGCAAGACCCTTATAAGCAATTGTTCATGGCTGTTGGGGCTATATTTGATTCATGGTGGAATAAAAGAGCTGTTGAGTATAGAAAGATATACAATATTCCAGATACAATGGGCACAGCTGTAAATATAGTTGCAATGGTTTACGGCAATTTGAATGAAAAATCTGGAACGGGTGTAGCGTTTACAAGAGATCCATCAACAGGTGAAAAGAGGATATTTGCAGAGGTGCTGATGAATGCACAGGGCGAAGATGTTGTTTCTGGCAAGAGAACGCCCATGCCAATAGAAGAGCTTAAGGTAAAGATGCCAAATGTATACAACGAGCTGGTAAGAGCATGCGACAAGCTTGAGAAACACTTCAAGGATATGCAGGATATTGAGTTTACAATAGAGGATGGCAAGTTTTATATGTTGCAAACAAGAAACGGCAAGAGGTCTGCACAGGCAGCGCTTCGCATAGCAATAGATATGGTTAGTGAAGGCCTTATAAATGAAAAGGAGGCATTGCTTAGAATAGAGCCCGAGCAATTGGAAAAGCTTCTTCATAAGCAGGTAGACAAGAAGCTTGCCGGCGAACCTATTGCTATCGGCTTACCCGCTTCGCCAGGCGCAGCATCTGGAAAGGTTATCTTTGATATCGACAAAGCTATAGAAGCAAAGAGGAGAGGCGAGAATGTTATACTTGTGAGAAATGAAACAACTCCAGATGATATAAGAGGTATAGCTGTAAGCGATGGTATACTAACAAGCAAAGGTGGCATGACGAGCCATGCCGCTGTTGTAACAAGGGGCATGGGAAAGCCTTGTGTTGTTGGGAGCGGCATAAATATATATAGCAATAGCTTCTCTTCAAACAATGTTGTAATAAATGAAGGCGATATAATAACAATAGATGGAAGTGAAGGTAAAGTCTACAAAGGGAGCATACCTCTAATAGAGCCAAAGCTTAGCAGGGATATAACAAAGATAATGAGATGGGCTGACAAGTATAGAAGGCTTGGCATAAGGGCAAATGCTGATACGCCAGAGATGGTTAAGAGAGCGATAGAGAATGGTGCAGAGGGCATAGGCCTTGCTAGGACTGAGCGTATGTTCAACTCAAAGGATAGGCTTGAACTTGTTAGAAAGATGGTGCTTGCTGGCTCAAACGAAGAGAGGCGCAAGTATCTAGAGATGATAAAGCCTTTACAGAAAAACGACTTCAAGGAGATGTTTAAATTAGCTGATGGCAAGCCAATAGCAATAAGGCTTATAGACATGCCTTTGCATGAGTTCCTTCCAAGGCTTGAAGAGCTTATACACGAGGTTGATGAGCTACGGTGCGAAAAGAGGGAAGAAGAGGCTAAGGAAAAGGAAAAGATAATAAGCAAACTCATGGAGCTAAGAGAAGATAATCCCATGATGGGACAGCGTGGTGTTAGGCTTGGTATAGTATATACAGATATCTACAGCATGCAGGTAGAAGCGATACTTGAAGCGGCAATAGAGCTTGCAAAGGAAGGTATAAAAGTAAAGCCGGAAATCATGATATCGCAGGTTGCTATAGCGAATGAACTTGAAAAGGCTAAGGAAATTGTAATGAATACAGCAGAATCTGTATTTAAGAGAATGCGCAAAAGAATAAAGTTTAAGTTTGGCACGATGATAGAAACGCCGAGGGCAGCGCTTACAGGAGGTGAATTGGCGAAATATGCAGACTTCTTCTCATTTGGTACGAATGATTTAACTCAGGCCACATTTGCATTCAGCAGAGACGACGTTGAAGCAAAGTTTATGCCTTTCTATCTTGAAAACAAAATAATGCCTAGCGATCCATTTGCACAGCTAGATACAAGCGGCGTGGGTAGGCTCATAAAGCTCTGCGCGGATGAGGGCAAGCAAGCAAACAATATGCTAGAGGTTGGCGTATGCGGCGAGCATGGCGGTGATCCAAGCTCAATAGAATTCTTCAATTCAGCAAAAATAGATTATATAAGTATGTCTCCAACAAGAATACCCGTTGCAAGGCTCGCAGCAGCAAGGGCAGCGATAAGCGGTGAGAGAAAGAGCACAGTATAGCAGGCAAAAACAATGCAAATAGAAAGGGTTAAATCATTTAACATTTAGTTCTTATAGAGAGAAATGAATGGCGGCGCTGAGATAAAGGTGGAAGAGCATGGGAGTAAGAGGGTGCTAAAGTATAATGGAATAACCTATTCACTTTCAAATAGCAACTCGATATACACACATATGTATTGGGATTTCTTCATACCCCTTCCACTTCTCTTCGAGAAGCCGAGGATACTTCTTATAGGGCTTGGAGGTGGCACGATTGCTTATCAGCTTACAACATTGTATAACGGCAATATAACACTAGAAATCTCAGAGATAAACAGGATAATGGTAGAAAGGGCAAAGGAGTTTACAGGCATAGATATAAGCAAGTTTACCCTTTACCTAGAGGATGGAGCAGAGGTTGTAAAGAGGAAGAAGAACGCTTATGAAATAATAATATTAGATGCTTATATTAATGATAGAATTCCAAAGCAATTTCTGCAAGAAGAGTTCATAAGCAACGCATACGCAGCGTTAAGTGATAAAGGCATATTGGCGATAAACTATGCTAATAGGCTAAGCCTGTTTTTCGAATACATTGGGTATAAGCAAAGGCTGAGAAAGTATTTTGATCTGTATATATTAAAGAAGGGGATCGGTTCTAGAAATTCCATATTGCTCGCATCAAAGGCATTGAGCGGAGCAGAGATTTTTGCGATTATAAAATCGAAGATGCGGCAAAGCTCTGAAAACCAGTTCCTTATTGATGCTTACTCAGAGATGATAAAATAAGAAAAGTGCGGCTAACATATTATATTTATCAACGTGAGCGGGAAAATCCACGATTTTAATCGTAGGATGAAAGTGGATTGTAGAAAAGTATATAAATATGAATTAAGGTATACAAATATGGATTTGACAAGGGCGTATGTTTTCAGGATCTATCCAGATACAAAAAGGCAGAAAGAGATAGATGAAAGAATAGCTCTCGCCCAGCGGCTCTACAATACAATACTTGAAAAAGCCAAATCAGAATATAAGAAGGATAAAATTACAAACATAAGCAAGTCTACTTTAAACAAATACATGAAAGAAGCAATAAACGAAAACAAAGATTTCCTAAAGCTCTATTCTCAAACAAGGCAGGATGTATTCATAAGGTTGCTGAAGGCGTTCCGAAACTTCTTCCGCAGATGCGAGGAAAAGAAGGCTGGAAAGAAGGTAAAGGCAGGCTTTCCTCGCTTCAAATCAATCGATCGGTACAGGTCAATAACCTACCCACAGGACAACGGTTCTTTCTCTATAGAGAAGGAGAGAAAGGTGTATATGCTCAGGGTATCGGGCATTGGCAGGATGAAGATAGAATTACACAGGCCTATAGAGGGCAAAATAAAAACCCTTACCATAAAGAAGAAGGCAGGTGAGTATTATGCAATATTCACAACAGTAAAAGAGGTGCAAGTTCCAGAGGTTGCAGATACAAACCCTGTCGGCATAGACGTGGGGCTGAACTCTTTTGTCGCATTGTCAGACGGCACAAAGGTAGAGAAGCCTAATTTCGCAAAGAGGAGTGCAAAGCACATTGCAAGATGGCAAAGAATAGTTGCAAGGCGCAAAAAAGGATCAAAGAGAAGGGAGAAGGCAAAGCA